>Ga0136643_10004295_pt1 | contig 19591 bp, 15 predicted proteins | sample TergutLab28metaG_FD_96883 | JGI IMG/M metagenome (GOLD analysis project Ga0136643, IMG submission 96883) | Labiotermes labralis P1 segment gut microbial communities from Petit-Saut dam, French Guiana - Lab288 P1 (version 3) (version 3) | ecosystem: Host-associated > Arthropoda: Insects >...
AATCTTTCTTATTCCAAAGTCATAAGTTTCTTTTGCCATTTGGACATTCCTCCTTATTGTCTCCCCTTTTGATTGGTCAAGCAAGATTTGCTTGACAAGAAGACCTAAGGTGGGGTATAATTGTCCCTAGGTCCTGTTTGGGGTCTAAGGTGGTGCTTGCCTGATACTTTTCGAGAGTTTTGCAGGCAAGCACTTTTTAGATACCCCTATTCAATTTTAATGTAACGCTTCCAGTATAATGCAAAAATTTTCCTTTGTCAAGTCTTTTTTGCAAAAAAATATAAAAAATACCCCACAAATAATAGCAGACTTTTTTGAGACCATTGCGTATATGTTTTTAGAAAACACTTTTTAGGAGGAAATTTATAATGAAAAAATTTTTAACATCGGTATTTGTTTTAGCAGCGTCACTGCTTGTATTTGCAGGTTGTGATGGCAACATTGGGATTAATACCGTTCGAGGTACTGGCTCGATGAACACGCATACCATCGACGCAAGTGATTTTACAGGGCTTAATATCAGCGGAGCGTATTATGTCACCTTCCGACAAGCGGACGACTTCTCTGTAACCCTTGAAATTCAAGACAATTTGATGAATTATGTCGAAACGTCTGTTAGGGGCGGTGTGTTTCATCTAGGTTCTACCAGAAATTTTAACACAGCCCGTGGCAACACACCTCGGTTGTATGTTTACGCACCAACCCTAGATGAATTGCGTACAAGTGGGGCGGTAAGTGCTAATGTAACCGTAGATTTAGATGGGAAGCATTTGGAAATTCATAGCTCTGGGGCGGCAGATATTACATTAGTGGGTTCTGCTGACAGCCTTGACATACGTACTTCTGGTGCTTCTAATGTAGATGCTTTTGAGTTTATAGTGCTGGATGCAACCATTAATGTGTCTGGTGCTGGTGATGTGCGGGTATATGCTTCAAACACTCTTGATGCTAATATTAGCGGGGCGGGTACGGTTCGTTATGACGGCAATCCATCGGTTAGCCGTAGCATTTCAGGGGCTGGCAGTATTCGTAGCAGAAATTAGTTTGAATTATAAAATGCCACAGGGTAAACCGTGGCATTTTGTGTTTGTGGTAGGGGCGAGCATTGCTCGTCCTATGTCTGCTGGCACTATTCTTTGGGGTTGGAAGGTGTCGTCTGCATAATTGGGACGAGCAATGCTCGCCCCTACCATGTGGGGGTTGTTGTCGTGTGGAGGGGTTGGGCGTTTAGTTCATTCCGAAGTTGGTTAGGAACATACCTTCTGGCACTTCTCCAGCGAAAACCGTGTTTACCAGCGGTACACGTCTGCTAACTGGTACAATCTCTTCTTGCAGAGGAATGGTGATACGCATATTGGTTTCCACGTACAACCAGACTTGGAAGTTTATTTGGTTTATGCCTGCTGATGCGAAAGATGTACGGTATTCCACCCTAGCTTCCCCCGTGGGGATGACGTTGATAGGGATGGATGGACCAATGCCTGCTAACAGAGGTATACCCGTCAGCATACCTATAGGCATGGGGACAGATTCTGGTGCATCATCAATTAAATTTCGGGAGATGTCCACGGCAAGCTGTGCGGCTACTTGGTTTATTAGGATGGTGTCCACCGCCAAATGGGTCAGTTGCCCATTGTCCTCGGTTCGCATGGTGAAAAAGTCCTCACTTACAAGACTAAACTGGTTGATTGTGGCTAACAGGCTTTCGTTTATCACTTCATTAACAAGCCCGACAGAACGCTGGTTGGCGATTACAATAACGGCAGGCATTATGGAGCGGTTGGCTATCATTGTGAATAAATATCCTAAGCCTACAATTACAATAAGCAACAAAACCAAAGCCCGCCTTGCAGACCTTCGTCTCAAGGGTTTCTTGGCTTTTTTGGGATATGTACTTGTTGCTCCAACACGCCTTCTAGGGGGGTGTTTGACCCGCCTGCCCATGGTGAAATATGGTCTTAACATAAATCCTCCAAAATATTAAATATCAGTGGTACATGTTACAATTTTATGAAATAGCTGGATTTCGGGAACAATGTCTGATATAATCAAGTCTATTCTAGTTAGAGGGGTGATATTTGTGAATTATTCGCAAGAAAACAATAATAAACGCATGAAACAATATAAGGCGGGAGCTAAAAAGGTGCGTAACAAGGTGGGTTATACCATTTTGCGCATGGTTGTGGCTTCTGTGCTTATTGCTGTTTTTGCTGTTGGTGGTGCTGGTGTTGGGTTTTATTTGTCCATTATCAATTCTGCCCCAGATGTGCGGGGTTTGCCTCGGGGTATTGGTGGTATGGAAAGTTTGGACACCATTATCCTTGATGCCAATGGCAATGAAATTGCGGTGCTAGACGCTGGTGTAAACCGTATTTTTGCCGAATGGGATGACATTCCCCAGCATTTGAAAGATGCGGCTGTGGCAATTGAAGATGAGAGGTTTTTTGAGCATAATGGCGTGGATGCCCAGTCTATGGTGCGTGCTGTGTACCAAACCTTGATACATGGCAATACCCAAGGTGCTTCTACCATTACCCAACAGTTGATTAAAAATTTGATGAACGTGCAAAGAAACACCATGGAAACCAAGTTGCAAGAGCAACATATGGCAATCCAATTTGAAGCCATGTTGGTGGAAGAACTTGGTAGCGTGGAAGCTGCCAAAAATCAAATACTGCATGAATATTTGAATATTATTTATCTTGGACACGGCAATATGGGCGTGCAAGCAGCCGCACGTTTTTACCTTAACAAAGATGTAAGCGAGCTTACAATTAGCGAATCTGCTATGCTGGTTGCTATTACACGCTTTCCTTGGCAAAATTCGCCCATACGTTTCCCTGACTATAACAGGCAACGTCAAGTTTTTACTTTGGAAGCCATGTTGCGTCTTGAAATGATTACGGAAGCAGAGTTTTGGTATGCTTACAATGACCCCGTTTTTGACCGTGTACAAGCACACCGTGGCGACATAGCACCAGATGCCCATATTTGGAGCTATTTTGTGGACGCTGTTATCGACCGCCTGTATGAGGACTTTGAAGCCATGGGTTTTACTTACGAACAATCCCGCAACTTGATTTTCCATGGCGGTTTGCGGGTATACACCACCATGGACCCACGCATACAAAGTATTGTAGATGCTGCATTTTTGAATGAAAACAACTTCCCAACCAACCCGCAAGACTTTGAATATTGGATAGAGATGCGGATAAGCGTACAAAACACGACTACAGGGGTGCAAAGACATTACACACGCACAACTTTGCATTATGGTAGCCGTATAACCAGCCGTGATGGTTTTGAAGGTTTTCGGCAATGGGCAAGAAACGATGTTATGGGCATGGATGATGAATTGATAGCTGAGAGGTTTATGTATCAACCTCAGCCACAGTCCTCCATGGTAATTCTTGACCATAACAACGGACACGTGGTGGCAATTGCTGGGCAACGTGGCGAGAAGCAAGGTAACCGTGCTTTTTGCCGTGCAACCTACGGCACACGCCAGCCAGGGTCTGTATTTAAGATATTTGCCGCATATGCCCCAGGCATTGACATGGAAATTATGACAGCCGCCACAGGTATAGATGATGTACCCCACACAATTTTTGACTTTGAAACCCGCCGTTACCGTGTGTGGCCAAGGAACTGGTTTGGTGCATATAGGGGCTGGACAAGAGTGCGCCCTGCCGTTGAAATGTCTTATAACGTGGTTGCTGTCCACGCTTGGAATATGGTTGGAGGTCAAAATGCCTTTAATTATCTGCAAAACTTCGGTTTTACAACCTTAAATGATTATGAAGCAAGCAATCCCGCTGCGGTTTTGGGTGGTCTTACCCATGGTGTCACCAATTTGGAAATGACAGCCGCCATGGGTGCAATCGCCAATGGTGGAATGTTGAACCAATCTATCTTTTACACCGTTGTACTTGATAGAAATGGCGAAATTCTTATTGACAACCGTAATTTGGATGCCACACAGGTTATACAGCGTAATTCTGCTTATATTTTGACTGATATTATGCGTGGTGTTGTATCTGGCGTTGGTACGGCTGGCCCTGCACGCTTCCCTAATATGGACATAGCTGGCAAAACAGGCACAACCCAAAATGGACGTGATTTGTACTTTGTAGGCTACACCCCATATTTTACGGCAGGTGTGTGGGTCGGGCATGACCGTGCAAGGGATTTGACCCACCATGTAACAGGTGCAAGACCTGACACCCGCCTGTGGCGTTATGTTATGGTGCAGGTGCATGAAGAAATGGAACACCGCCGTTTCGAGCGTCCGCCAGGTTTTGTCAATCACTCTGTTTGTTCCACGTCTGGGCTTTTGTCAACATCAGCCTGTGCTGGCACAACCACCGAACTTTTTGCACCAGGCACTGTGCCAATCCGCCATTGCGATTTGTGTGTTATGATAGAAGTGGAAGTTGAAACAGGTCTTTTGCCAAGTCAGTGGACACCAGCAGAAAGCCGTGTAATGCGTAGCTTTGTATTACGTGATAGAAGCCGCTGGCAAGAGGTTGCTGGCAATATTGGCATAGGGGATGCCCATAGGGAAGCCCCAACCGCCGTGTCCACCTTCTGGAACCCCTTTGTTGACAGTTATTACGGCGACTTTAACCACAACTATGACGGATATAATTATTATGACCATGGTTATCAAGGTGACGAACAAGATGGCAACTTTGTGCCACCAAACCAAGGCGACTTCTGGTTTCCGCCACCACCAGCCGGGGGATATGGACCAGCTTCACCAGTTACTGGCGAGCAAGAATATGCTTCGGGTGGCAATTTAACAACCAACTATGAACCATCAGAACCTAACGAACCAGAGGGATTGCTACCGCCATTCCAACCGCCTACGCAAACCCAGACGGATAGAGAACCGATAGTATGGCCTACTCCATAATGTTAGTAAAATCCCCGTGCAGTACAGACCAGTGCGGGGGTTTTTGGCAGAAATATAGGCTTGCTTTTACAAAAAATACATGGTATAATTTTAGTGCATTTAATTTTATAGAACAATTTTAGGAGGTAATGAAATGGAAAATGCTAATAAAAGCAGATTTTGGAAAAGTAAGGCGGCAATCACAGCCTTTGTGCTGGTTTTTGTTCTAGCGGCTGGTGCTGTTGGACTGCACGCTTTTAATGCTTGGTTTGGAACGGCACTTACCATCAACGATTCTTTTGAGAACTTTGGTGACGAGTTTGTTCAGCGTATCGAAACCACGCCTTTGACATCTATTTACAGGCTTAGCGAGGCGGGGCATGAAGGTGTTATAACTGCCGATGTAAATGTGCGTCAAGCTGGACTTTTCGGCATTAACGGCGACATTAATGCCCGTTTTTACAGCAGTATCGAAAACGAAAGTTTTGCACTTATGTTAAATGCCGCTGTAATGGGGATGGATTTTGATGCCCGTATGTTTGTTGACGGTGACAGCGTGGCGATTGGTTCTGATGCTTTCCTTGGAGATGGTAATTTTGGTGTGTTTTATGACACATTTAGAACCGATGCTCAAAACTTTTTTAACCTAATGGATTTAACTCAAAGAGATTTGGAAGATGTTGCCGAGGTTCTTGACCTTATGGCGGAGCAATTCCGCAATGCCTTTGCCTCTCTTAATGAGGATGGGGAACATAATATCCAACCTTATCTAACCATGCTTAACAACTTTATCAATTCTATTGAGCAAGACAGGTTAAACACCAGTGTAAATGGCGTTTCTGTAGAGCGCATTTCCCTCGAAATTCGCAACGATGACCTTGTGCGTTTGTTAAGTGACCTTTATGATATTATTGCTGAAGACAACTATATCCGTTTGTTAATGGACGCCAGGGATGCCCAAGACCCATGGATGCGTGCTGGTAATAGTTCTTTTGAATGGATGCTGGAAGATTTAAGGTATGCGGTTGAAGAACTACAAGACCTGGACGAAGAAATTCTTATCACTATCAACTTCTATATTGGCAACGGCAACCGCCTTGCACGTTTGTATCTAGGTGTTGATGTAGAAAACGATTATGTAGCTATTATTATGGATATGGGTACACATGCTTTAGACACATGGACTTTAGAAATAAGCAACACCCAAACATTCTTGCAAAAAGAAACCACCGAAACCATTTTGGTTGTGTGGACATTAACCGACCACGCTGGCACTTACGAAAACCGCATCACTGTAACATCCCCCAACTGGCGTGGCGAGATGGAAGCTGTGGCCTTCTACTCTATTTGGACACCAGTGGGCGGTGACTTTACCCTAGGTTTTGAAAACCAATGGGAAGATGATATGAGTTTTGGTGGCAACCTTGTTATAACCGACGATGCCATGACATTGCGTTTTGATGATATTGTCGTTGATGATGTTACCATTTCTATAGAAATTGGTGCAGAAGTGGGCGTTGCCCTACCACAAGCCACCTTTACAAATATCAGTGAATGGGACCAAGATTTGATTGACCACGTAGAACAGCAAATTGCTGCTTTTATGTTTATGGCTTCCTTGCTGGGGTTGGCACTGTAGTTCATTGCTAAAATGGAAAAACAACAACATAAAAACACCATTGCAAGCTTGACTGCAATGGTGTTTTTTCATCTGGTAGGGGCGGGCATTGCCCGTCCCATTTATGCAGACGATACCGCCCAAATCTATAGTGCCATCAGGCATGGGACGAGCAATGCTCGCCCCTACCAAGTTATGATTATGTTGATTAGTAGCAGGGCTAACACACCCACAAGAATAGGTTTGATAATTTTTGAGCCTATTTTTATAGCCAAAGACGAACCGATGACATTGCCCAAAATACCAAAAATGGCTGCGGGAATTGCCAGTTGGAAAACCACGTGACCGCCAATTAAAAAAGTTACCAGCGACCCTAAATTGCTAGACAAATTGATAATTTTAGCATTACCATTCGCCATCACCAAATCAAAACGTAAAAGAGCCGTAAAAATCAAAATCAAAAATGTTCCTGTGCCTGGACCAAAAAAACCGTCATAAAAACCGATTGTAAGTGCCGCACCTGCCGCACCTAGAATTATGGTACTTTGCTTTAAGGTGTCTGTGCGGTTTTCTTTGCCGAAGCCCTTCTTAGTCAACACCACAATGGCGACAATTGGTATCATTATCATTAACATATATCGCAAAAATTCGTCACCAGTAAGCAAGGCAACCCACGCCCCTGCCGATGACCCAAGCAAAGCAAAAATCACAGAAACGGGTATCGCCTTAATATAAACCTTGCCATTTCGCAAAAAATTAAAAGCAGAAAACGCCGTGCCGAATGTGGATGAAAATTTGTTACTGGCAAGGGCGGCGTGCATGGGCATACCAGTTAAAACATAGGCGGGCAGACTTATCAACCCTCCGCCACCAGCAATAGAATCTATAAATCCAGCCAAAAAAACCAACCCGCTAACAAGGGCTATTTGTGCAAAATCAAAAGTAAGTAATTCTTCCATCTCGTCCCCCGATTTTTGTCGATATGTTAATTGTAAGCCCTGCACAAGCTTTTTGTCAAGTGGTAATGTAAGTGTGTTTGCATATACAAAAGGGCGGGGTCAACCCCCACCCTACATACTATCGAAACCTTTTTGAGCTTTTTTCCTCAATCTCCTCAGCTAACTTGTTGAGCTTTTCCAAGTCCTCTAAAAATTCGCCTTGCAAATCTTCTTCAATAGTCACCAGCCTTGTGATGGAAGAAAATATTGCTTCCCATGCGTCTGTAGCAATCATGCTACGGTAATTAATTTTGTTTTCTGTCATAAGACAATCACCTCTGTGAATTTTTTTTGGGTTGCAAATTGGACCTAGGTGATGTATAATCAGTCCTAGGTCACTTTGTGGCACTGGGGGACACGTAGGGTGGGGTGGTTTCGAGCCTGTTTACCCGCCCTACGTGTTTTTTCAATTGCATCCCCAAAAATGCCACAAAATACGCTACCTAATGTCATTATACAACAGCCTGCCATATTGTGTCAAGACTTTTATTAAAAAAGCTAGACTTTGTGCGGGGGTTATGATACAATAATGGGTAATGTGAAAATTTATAGAATTTTAGGAGGAACACCATGTCACAATCAGTACTTACGCAAAAGGAAGAAAACCTTATAAACATCAGCTTTGAGATAGCGGCTGACGAATTTGAAAAAGCACTTCAGCAAGCTTATAATGAGAACAAGAACAAAATTCATTTGCCTGGCTTTCGCAAGGGGCGTGTGCCACGCAAGATGATTGAAGCCCAATATGGTAAAAACTTTTTTTACGAAGATGCTTTGGACGCAGTTTTTCCAGACCGTTACGAGGCGGCTTTGGATGAGCATGATGTTGACCCAGTTTCCCGCCCGTCTATCACCGAATTTAAGGTTAGTGACGAGGGTGTTGCTAATATTGTGGTAGAAACTTGGACGAAGCCAGAAGCAACCCTTGCAGACTGGAAGGGTGTGGAATACAGAAAGCCAGTTACCGAAGCGACAGACGCAGAGGTAGATGCGGAGCTGAAAAAAGAGCAAGAAGCAAGTGCGAGATTGGTGAATATTACCGACCGCCCCGCAAAAGATGGCGACCAAGTGACCATCGACTTTGAGGGTTTTATTGACGACGTTCCTTTCGCTGGTGGCAAGGGGGAAGGTTTTGATTTGACCCTTGGCAGCGGTCAGTTTATCCCAGGTTTTGAGGAGCAGTTGATAGATGCTAACATTGGGGACGATGTTGATGTAAATGTGTCATTCCCAGAAGAATATCACGCTAATGAATTGGCTGGCAAACCCGCCCTGTTCAAAGTGAAGGTGCATGACATTCACGAAAAGCAAGTGCCAGAGCTTGATGACGATTTTGCCAAAGAAGTTTCCGAACATGATACTATAGAGGAATATAAGCAAGAAATTAAGGAAAGAATTGAGGATGGCAAGCGTAAAGCTACTGACCGTGAGGTGGAGGAGCAACTTGCCATGGGTCTTGGCGAGCGTGTGGAAGTTAATATCCCACAAGCAATGATTGACACAGAAATCGAGCGTCAAATTACCGATTTTGCCCGTATGATACAGCAACAGACGGGTATGGAGTTAAACCAGTATTTGCAGGCAACTGGCATGGACAATGCCACATTGCGTATGGCTTATGAAGGTTCAGCACCTAAAAATGTACGTAGCCGTCTTGGTGTGGAAGCCGTCATTCGCATGGAAAACATCCAAGTGACAGAGGAAGAAATGGACAAGGAACTTGATATTGTTGCCCCTATGTACCGCCTTACAAAGCAACAGTTTGTCGAAGCGGTTGGCAAAGGTGGCATGAAGAATATCGAAAATGACGTTAAGGCACAAAAGGCTCTGGCACTTGTGCGTGAACACGGTAAGGCGATAACTGCCGAGGAAGCCGCCGCAAGGAAAGAAGCTGAAAAGGCAACCGAAGAAGCTTCTGTTGAAGAAGAAAAACCAAAAAAGAAGGCAACAAAAAAGAGTAAAGACGAGGAATAGACAAATGTATAATTCAGAAACCCGAACACTTACAACCGAAAGACTGATTTTGCGTCCTTTTGAAATGTCGGATGCCCAGCGGATTTACCAGCTTTGCAATAATTATAACATTTATAAAAGCACCCTTTATTTGCCTTATCCCTACCCCATCGAAGCTGCCACAAATTGGATACCTACCCACGAAGAAAACTTCAAAAACGACAAAAGCTATGATTTTGCCATAACGGACAAAGCTACAGGTGAACTTCTTGGTGCTATTGGGCTTTCCAATAACAAAACCCACAAAAATGGCGAGGTGGCTTATTGGGTTGGTGAAGAATATTGGGGCAAGGGCTACGGAACGGAAGCCCTTAAGGCTGTAATCGACTTCGCTTTTGACGAGAAGGGTTACCATAGGGTGTGGGCTAGGTTTTTTGCCAGCAACCCAGCATCTGGGAAGATGATGGAGAAGGTTGGTATGGTTGAAGAAGGCGTACAAATCCAGCACATAATCAAAGAAGGTAATTTTGAAGATTTGATTTTTTATGGAATTGTAAGGGAGAAATAATGCAAAAAGGTAATGTTATATGCTTAAATGGAGTATCAAGTAGCGGCAAATCAACTCTTGCAAGGTCATTGCAAGAAAAACTAAAAGAGCCTTATTATTGGATGTCCGAAGATACATTTACATTTATACTACCCGATAAATTTAACGCTTTCAAAAACGATACAGTTGAAAACGAGAAGATATGGGAAGAAGCCATAATTAACTATTTCCATGCTATCAAACTATACTCGGACAGAGGGTACAACGTCATAGTTGACACAGTTTTAGATGATGAGGAATGGGTAGATGTTCTTGTTGGAATTTTACACGATAATCCCGTTCTTTTTGTACACGTTACTTGCCTAGAGGAAGAATTGATAAGGCGGGAACTATCTCGTGGTGATAGAGGAATTGGACTGGCTGTAGAACAGTTGGAATATCTAAGCCCGAAGGAACAAATATATGATGTTACCGTTGACACTCACGTTAATACAACCGAAGAATGTGCTGATAAAATCATTGCAATGTTATGCGACACCCAAAATTTCGGTGCATTTGAGAAGCTTTACAAGAGGAAGAAATAATGCAAAAAGGTAAAATTATATATTTGAATGGGGTGTCAAGCTCTGGCAAGACAACACTTTCAAAGGCATTGCAAAGCAGGCTAAATGAGCCATATTACTGGTTTTCTGTTGACACTTTTATGAACATGACCCCAGAAAAATTCATGGACAATGATGACGACGAAGTATGGAACGCAATAATAGGAATGTATCGCTCAATTAAAGCGTTTTCTGATATGGGACTTAATGTGATTGTTGATGATGTTTTCGATGATTCACAGGAGCTTTTAGACGAGGTTATTGGGGTATTGCACGATTATCCCGTGTTGTTTGTCCATGTAACTTGTCCACTGGATGAGCTTGTAAGGCGGGAGAAAGAGCGTGGCGACCGTGAAATTGGTCTAGCCGAAAGTCAGTTGCCCGAATTGTGTCCTCTGTGTCAAACATACGACATAACCGTGGACACCCACAACAACACCAAAGAAGAATGTGCTGATAAAATCATCGCAATGCTAGGCAACACTGAAAATTTCGTTGCATTTGAAAAGCTTTATAATAAGCAGAAAAAGTAGGAGGATTTATGAGTAATTTTGATTTTGAAAGACCGCAAATGGGCTTAGTACCAATGGTTGTAGAGCAAACCAACCGTGGAGAGCGTTCTTATGACATATATTCCCGCTTGTTAAAAGATGGTATAATCTTTTTGGGAGAGCCTGTATCAGACCATACTGGAAGCCTTATTGTAGCACAGTTGTTGTTTCTGGCAGCAGAATATCCTGAGCGTGACATTAGTTTTTATATTAACAGCCCAGGCGGTTCTGTAACTGCTGGTCTTGCAATTTATGACACAATGCAGTTTATTAAGCCAGACGTGTCCACCATTTGCATTGGAATGGCGGCAAGTATGGGTGCGTTTTTGCTGGCTGGTGGTGCAAAGGGTAAGCGTTTTGCCCTGCCAAGTTCTGAAGTTATGATACATCAACCCTCTGGTGGCATTGGTCGTAGCCCTGCAAGTGATTTTGAGATTTATGCCAAGCGTATTTTGCGGGACAAACAAAAGCTAAATGGCATGATGGCAGAAATGACAGGACAAACCATAGAGCAGATTGAGAAGGACAGCGACCGTGACAACTTTATGACAGCGGAAGAAGCCAAGGCATATGGTTTGATTGACGAAATTATTACAAAAGCACCACAAAAGTAAAATATCCACAAAGGAAACGAGGTGGTTCAAATGTTTAATAACGGCGAAGGAAATATATCGTGCAGTTTTTGTGGTAAGTCAAGGGATAAGTTTAGGCGTTTTGTGGCTGGCCCTGGCGGTGTTTTCATTTGCAACGAATGTGTGGAGGTTTGCATCGAAATTATGATGGACAATTCTGCTATAAACTTACCAGAGGACGAAGAAGGTCCGATGCCTTTGGAATTTTCGGATTTTAGGTTATACAAGCCGAGGGACATCGTTGCCCATTTAGACAAATATGTTATCGGGCAAGACGATGCTAAGAAAGCCCTGTCTGTTGCGGTTTATAACCATTATAAGCGTATCACAAAGATGCTGGATATGCCCGAGGAGGACATTCCAGAGGTGGAACTTGCAAAAAGTAATGTGTTGATGCTTGGACCAACAGGTACAGGCAAAACATTTTTGGCACAAACCCTTGCAAAACTTCTTGACGTGCCTTTTGCCGTGGCGGATGCCACCTCTCTTACAGAGGCGGGTTATGTTGGCGAGGACGTGGAAAACATCCTGCTGCGCCTTATCCAAGCGGCTGATGGCGACGTGGAACGTGCAGAGCGTGGCATTATTTACATCGACGAAATTGACAAAATTGCCCGCCGTTCCGAAAACCGCTCCATCACAAGGGATGTAAGTGGTGAGGGCGTTCAGCAAGCCCTGCTGAAAATTTTGGAGGGGACGGTTGCCAATGTGCCACCACAAGGCGGACGCAAACACCCCCACCAAGAATTCATCCAAATGGACACCACAAACATCTTGTTTATTTGTGGTGGTGCTTTCGAGGGCATGGATAAGGTTATCGAGGAGCGGATGAACAAGAAGATGATTGGTTTTAACTCCAAGTTAAAAACTGACGACAAAAAAACCGCATCCGAAATTATGAAACAGGTGACAACCAAGGACTTGCAACGCTTTGGGGTAATTCCAGAGGTTATCGGTCGCCTGCCCATCATTGTTTCCCTCAACGCACTTGACGAAGATGCGTTAATCAATATTTTGACAAAGCCGAAAAACGCACTTATCAAACAATACAAGCAACTTTTCAAAATGGATGATGTGGAGCTTGAATTCGAGGACGAAGCCTTAACCCACATTGCCAAACTTGCCATAGAACGCAACATTGGCGCACGTGGTCTGCGTTCTATAATCGAGAGTTTTATGGTTGACATTATGTACGAAGTGCCGTCAGACGAAGGTATGTCAAAGGTGGTTATAACCAAAGAAGTGGTGGAAAAATCCGCCCCGCCACAGACAATTCGCAAGATGCCTAATGCCGATGATGGTGCTGATACAAATATCCTAGAAAGCGGTGCATAAAGCACCACAAACTTTATTATTTTACAGGGAGGGGTTAAGGTGCAAGGAAATTTTATAGAACGGCATATTAAAGAGGATTTAGGTGCGGACACCCAGAAATTGCAAACCCGCTTCCCTCCCGAGCCTAGCGGATACCCCCACATTGGCAATGCCAAGGGCATTTGGATAAACTTTAGCCTAGCGGAACAGTTTGGGGGCAAATGCAACCTTCGTATTGACGACACAGACCCCACCAAAGAAAACATGGCGGCATCCGTAGAGGCTCTAAAAGACGGAATTAAATGGCTGGGATTTGAGTGGAGCGGTTTTTTCTATGCGTCCAACTACTTTGACAAGCTCTACGAATTCGCAGTCATACTCATCAAAAAGGGCATGGCTTATGTTTGTGATTTGGACAGCGAACAGATGCGGGAATATCGTGGCACACTGACCCAGTCGGGCAAAAACAGCCCCTATCGTGACCGCACAACCCAAGAAAATTTGGATTTGTTCACCCGCATGAAAGCTGGCGAATTTCCCAATGGCACACGCACCCTGCGGGCAAAAATCGACATGACAAGCCCTAATATGAATATGCGTGACCCTGTAATTTACAGGATTATCCACCACGAGCATTATAATGCCCCTGGATGGTGCGTGTACCCCACATATGACTATGCCCATCCCTTATCTGACGCAATCGAAGGCATTACCCACAGTCTATGTGGCGTGGAATTTGAAGACCATCGCCCCCTTTACAACTGGTGTGTGGAGAGTGTGGGTGGTTTTGACCCAGTCCCCCGCCAAATCGAATTTGGGGAGCTTAACCTAAGCAATGCAATTTTGGGCAAGCGTTTTATACGCAAGCTTATTGAAGATGGCGTTATAGATTATTGGGACGACCCACGCTTGGTAACGCTGGCAGGGATGCGTCGCAGGGGCTATCGCCCAAAGGCTTTGCACAACTTTTTTGAAGCGGCTGGCGTTGCCAAAAGCATCGCAAACGTTGACATTGCCATGTTGGAGCATTTTGTGCGGGAGGACTTGGCACAGGATTGCAAGGTTGTAATGGCAGTCCTTGACCCTATCAAGCTGGTTATCACCAATTACCCCGAAGGGCAGACAGAGATGCTGGAAATGCCCAACAACCCGAAAAATGAGGGTCTTGGCACTCGCCAAATCCCCTTTGGGCGGGAGGTTTATATAGAAGCTGACGATTTTGCAGAAAATCCGCCACCGAAATATCATAGGCTTTATAAAGGTAACGAAGTCCGTCTGGCTGGTGCATATTTTGTTACTTGTACAGATTTCGTAAAGGATGAAAGTGGCAAAATCATAGAAATTCATGCAACGTACGACCCTGCAACCAAAAGCGGTTCGGGATTTAGTGAGCGTAAGGTAAAAGGTACAATTCACTGGGTTTGTGCAAGTGAAGCTGTACCGATTAAGGCTAATCTATACAGCTATTTAGTTTTGGATGACGAAACCGCCGAAGAAGGTTTTGTCTTTAACGAAAACAGTTTGGTTGTGGCGGAAAACGCCATCGCAGAACCATCAATCAAAAACGCTACGGAAGCTGACCGCTTCCAATTTATGCGTAATGCCTTTTTCTGCCTTGACACAAAAGATACAACCACAGGCAAAATGGCATTTAACCGCATTGTGGAGCTTAAATCATCGTTCAAACCTAATTGATAATACGGAAAAACGCCATTGCAGGTTACAAAACTTGCAATGGCGTTTTATATTATTGGTTATTAAAATATGTATGTGGGATTTGTCACATTTATCCAACCCTGTAGAAACCGAAATATCCCCGTTAATTACCTTTCTTTTGCTCGTTTATGACCCGCATAACTTCTGCCCCATTTCGTGCATATACGCTATATTGTGTGTTTCCGCTGTGTATAATAATTCTATCGCTTTTGACGGAAGTGGTAACGGTTACTTGGTCTATCATCTGGTGACTTTGAAAGTTTCGCACGCCAGCTGGATGAGCGAGGGTACCGATTGAAGGGTGGCGGTCTTAATGGAAGCAACAGTTAGAGATTTTGTTTAGACTTATCGTCAACAACATTTTCAAAGATTCCAAAAAGTTGGAGTTTGATATAAGTAACCCCTACAGGCTATTTTCTGATTTTTACTTCGCTAGATATTTGGTGCAGTTATTCTTTTTAGAGGAGAACGAACTAAAAAACCGTGATGACTTTAATAAGTTAAGGGCTACGAAAATAAGCCTGATGCCGAAGAAGACGTGTTAGCTCTTTGTAAGGAGATTGATGAGGTTGTAAAAAGTTTTGACAAGTCAGGTTGGATTGAACCAGAAAATCAACCGCCGACACAGTTGCATAAGAACGAACGGTTTGGTGTACCGACACTTGGAGAACAGGTTGTTAATAAGAAGGGTCGGGCGGATAGATAGCAAAAACTCCGTTACTGGTTTTTGGAAAGTGTTTTTGCGTAAACGGGTCATTGCTTTTACACTTAATTTGTGTCGCTCTCCGCTTACAAAAAACTCAAGGCTTGCACCTGCTTCTTTCTGAAAGTCTAAAAGATGAAGCTCAAATCTAATAACGGTAAAAATTATTTAAGGAGTTTACAATCATCCTAAATTTACCTTTGAACGAGTATATATTTTTATGGTAGAATAATAGCCCCATCTATTTAACCTATACCTTCTACATTCCTCGATATTGCCCTTAGCGTATAAAATTCTCTAAGAAACGGTGTGATTAAATATGAACAGAACAATTCTCCATAGCGACCTCAACGGATTTTATGCAAGTGTTGAGTGTTTTTCTAATCCTTCAATTCGTAATGTACCCGTGATTGTTGGTGGAGATGAGGAAATGCGTCATGGTATCGTTCTTGCTAAAAATGACATAGCAAAGAAGTTTGGAATGGTGACAGGAGAAGCGGTATGGCAAGCCAAACGAAAATGCCCTGGGCTTGTATCGGTAAGACCAGACTTTAATAAGTATTTGAAATTCTCCCGACTAGCCCGTGAAATATACGAACGCTATACTGACCAAGTGGAGAGCTTTGGAGTAGATGAGGTTTGGGCTGATGTTTCTGGTAGTATAGGGCTATTCGGTAACGGAAAGATGATAGCGGATGAAATACGTGCTACAATCAAAAAGGAGCTAGGTATAACCGCTTCGATAGGTGTGAGTTTTAATAAGATATTCTCTAAGCTAGGTTCGGATATGAAAAAACCAGATGTAACCACTCTTGTCACAAAAGATAATTACAAAGATACTGCTTGGAGACTTCCTGTTTCTGATTTGCTTTATGTAGGTTCTGCAACCCAGAAGAAGTTACACAATCGGAACATCAACACCATAGGTCAACTAGCAAACATGGATGTGAAGCATTTAGTTTCGCTATTAGGTAAGTGGGACGTAGTCCTGCACAACTTCGCTAATGGGTTTGACAATCAACCAGTGAAGAAAAAGGGTGTTGAGGCGTTTATAAAAAGTGTTGGTAATTCATCTACCCTGCATAGAGATATATTCACGGTTGAAGATGTAAAGCGGGTATTTTATATGCTGTCAGAAAGCGTAGCTACTCGCCTTCGTGAACATGGGCTAAAAGCCACCACCATCCAGATTCATGTTAGAGATAATGAATTATCTTCTTGTGAGCGTCAAGCTCAATTGCTGTTTCCAACATACTTAACTTCGGAGATTGCAGAAAAAGTCTTGGATATATATTTGAGGAAGTACCAATACAGAAACCCTATCCGAAGTTTAGGTGTCCGTGCCTGTAATCTTGTAGCCAAAGATGTAACATACCAATTAGACCTATTCACAGACCACACCCAGCGTGAACGCCTTGAGTCCCTAGAAGAATCCATAGACAACTTACGACAACGCTTCGGTTATAGCATTGTCCAAAGGGGCATACTATATGAAGATGGCAAGTTGACAAGTATAAACCCAAAAGATGACCATACCATACACCCCATAAACTACTTTGAGGGTGCTATAGAAAAAGACTTAGCAAAAGACATTGCCATCGACTATACTTTCAAAAGAAGTGGATGATGTCTTATTAAAAAGATTCCTGTATCTGTTTTAGCTGTTTTTGCATCGGAGGATTGTCCTGTTTCAAGACTTCCCGCTAGTTCTGCTTTAGTGTACAAGCACAAGGTTATTCCGATTAGACTTCTAACCAAATGCGGAGAGAGAATCGTCATTGACCGTGTCACTAGCATCAAACGACAAGCATCAACCAAAGTTGGGGGTCTTGGTGAGAGATACACTTGCTTGGCTACTTTAGGTGAGGTTCAGAAACAAATATATGTTTACAAAGATGAAGACGATTGGTATATGGAGGATAAATTCTAAACTTAGATAACTTAACACCCTCAAGGTTTGTTACTTTCTTGGGGGTGTTATTGTATTTTATTGTATTTTATTGTATTTTATTGGATTTTCATTGCTTTTAGTGTCGATGTGTGCTATACTCTAAGTGTGAAGTTGTGTCAAGAAGTAATTAGATTAGGAAAATGATGCGGTTGGTTGTTGTTTAGTCATTTAGAAATGTCTGTAAATATAGGGATTTTAGTTATAACGTGAAGACTAAGACGCAACCATTCACATATAAATTTTTCTGGTAATTACAAATTCAGAACCTTGGAGGCGAATGGTCAATGCGGAATAATTTTATTAGCTTCTTAGAACATGGCAGGGACTTTTTGGAGCGAAATTCAGAATGGTTGACTGTTTTGGTTGGTATAATAGGACTTATTTTTGCTATTTATTTCGGCATAAAAACTGTAAGTAAAAAGAAAAAATCAAGACTAGATGATAGACCCGCTCACTTTGACACCCAAATCAATCAGGGTTCAAATGTGCAAAATTACCAAAACTCAAATGTGCAAAACAGTCAAGGTTCATCTACCCAGAACATACGTGGCTCTGTGATAAATTATAACTTTCAAGATACCAATCGAAAAGAACCCGACCTCAACGAAACCACTAAAAAATCACCGATATTACATATCCCCGATAAAGGTGTCAACTTTATATTGAGACATGACAAGTTTTCTGAACTATCGAAGCAATTTGAAACCTATCACAGGGCAGTGCTTTGCGGTGGTGGCGGTTTTGGAAAAACACAGATAGCCTCCCATTATGCTCATACGCTTAAAGGTGATAAGTATAGACACATCTGGTTTTTTAACGCCGCAAGCTCTGATGAGCTTGAAAATTCTTACCGTGAGCTTGCTGTGCTTACGGGATTACTAACTGCAAAAAATGAGGATTTTAATCGACTGGTCAAAGCCTATGTTGATGCTTGGCTAAATGAGGTGCAAGACTGTCTATTAGTTTACGATAATGCCGAAGGTCTAAAAGATAGGCTTCAAGAATATTTACCAAAAAGCTTTAAGGGTCATATTCTTTTTTGTACAAGAGATGAGCAAGCCAATTATACTAACCACAAACCCATTAAAGTTGATGTCTTTTCACCTGACGAATCTTTAAGGTATTTAAGAGGGACAATTAAAAATATTGAAGAAGATAGTGCAATTGAACTATCAAGCATTTTAAGTAATATCCCTTTGGCGTTACGTATTGCTGTAGCCTATATTGATGCAATGAAGCTCACTTGCTCTCAGTATATTGAGCTACTAAAAAAACAGGGGATAAAATATCTGGATAAAGGTATATCTGGATATGATAAAGCCATCATCGACACTTGGGACATTTCTATTAGGGAACTCCCTCAAGAAGCCCAGCAATTATTTCATTTATGTGCTTACTGCTCCTCTAGCGATATTCCGCTATCCATGTTCATTGATGGGAATCAGTGGCTTCCACAGCCACTCTTGGCTAATCTTTCAATTGATAACGATGTCGGGCATCACAATATCTTAAATGAACTTGAAAGGTTTGGTCTATTGTCTTTTACTTGGGATAACAATAACGCCTTAATGTCTATTCATGGACTTATCCAAAAGACGGTTCTTTATAATCATCAGGACGACACATCTTGGCTTAAAATTTGCCTTGAGGTAGTGTATAGAACATTTAGTTATGAACACGGTAACAAATTTTTGACGGATAAATTTTTGCAAATGCTACCCCATGTATTGCAGATTGCAGAACATTCAATGGAGGTGCTTTATGAAGAGTGATGAATTTCAAGGGAAAGTGGCGAGGTTATATGATGAAGCTGGGAAAGGCTTAAATTATTTGAGCGAATATGTTAAGGCGCTGGAGTGTCTTGAAAAGGTCTTGGTCATAAGAGAAAGGGTTCTAGGAACAGAACACCCAGACACAGCCACCACCTATAACAATATGGCTTCGGTCTACCAACGCCAAGGTGACTATGCCGAGGCACTAGTTTGGTATGAAAAGGCTTTGGTCATCAGAGAAAGAGTTCTAGGAACAGTACACCCAGACACAGCCACCACCTATAACAACATAGCTTCGGTCTACCAACGCCAAGGTGACTATGCCGAGGCACTAGTTTGG
>Ga0136643_10004298_pt1 | contig 19587 bp, 7 predicted proteins | sample TergutLab28metaG_FD_96883 | JGI IMG/M metagenome (GOLD analysis project Ga0136643, IMG submission 96883) | Labiotermes labralis P1 segment gut microbial communities from Petit-Saut dam, French Guiana - Lab288 P1 (version 3) (version 3) | ecosystem: Host-associated > Arthropoda: Insects >...
GAGCTGACGACTGAGTAGTGTTTGAGCCACGTTTTGGTATTGTGCCGTGGCTGCAGGAAGGCTGTCAGAACCGGTTGGTAGGTAGTGTGTACACTGGGGAGTTCGTAGCACGAACTCCCCAGTGTACACACTACCTACCAACCGGTTCTGACAGCCTTCCTGCAGCCACGGCACAATACCAAAACGTGGCTCAAACACTACTCAGTCGTCAGCTCCTGAAGATGGGCACACAGTTGCCCGAAACATGTTGAACAACTTGTAAGGAGAAAATAAAGGATTACACAAAAGTGGCATCTAGTTGGTTTCTTATCCACACAGAATACTGGAAATTTAAAGAGAAGGTACTATATCGCAAACTTCCGAGAAGTTTCTTTGGAAGAGGTTTTGGACCTGTCTTAAGACAGACTGCAGGATGAATATATATATATATATATATATATATATATATATCGATGTAGTATTTAAAAGGAAAATATCTATCGGTTTTTGTCACCTCAGAGATACTGTTTCAGCCATTTTCTAACTAGCCCATTCTCTTCTGTAACACAAAATTAATATCATATACATCAGTCTGTAAGTTTTTTTTTTCTTCTAAAACTATACACTGAATATTCTCGACCGAGAATGTGCATATTTGACACAAACATGCCTGCCTCCAGTAATGAGGACCTCACGCCATGACTATGATGACAGCTGTCTAATGGGATGACTACAAAGCGTCACATCGCGGATGACAGCGGTCATCATACGTCCAAAAGAATAGCTTTACAAAAGAAAGTAGCAGGACGTTTTAGTAGAAGGACAGTATTTTACATAGTAACAAAATACCGAAGAATATTTAATGGCATCACGGTTCAATGACGCCCAAGCACCTCATGTTCACCGTCGTTTCGTACTTTAACAGAACACTGATGCTTTAAGCGATCACTGCAGCGTCAAGACACAACGGGAATACTGCACGTCTGCCACAATATATTTGCAACACAAAGTGGTATGAAAGTTACAGGGATCGTATTTGAAATTTCGTGATGTGTGTTCGAATGCAGTTTTACTGAAGCCGTGTCACAGGCAGCTTCCACTTCGAAACAGCGACATAATACCTTATTACTTGTGGAGTCAAGCTCCAGCCAATACCTTGGCTATTGTGTGAAGGAACGAAAACTTGTGGTTCGATTCCCTGTAGAGACAAAACCATTTATATTCGCATAAGGATCCAGCCCGAATACGACGCCCATGGCAGCGTCTTATTCAATGGTTAACGGAGGTCCTTTTACAGGATTGAACGGCTGAAGGGGTCACAAATTTGTAGAAATATACCTCCATTCCTCCACATGACTTCAAAGTACGCTCTTTAAGAAACACAAATATTTTACCTCAGACTTACTCTTCTTTTTGTACGCAGACTTATACACATTTTTTTTCAGTACTTATTCTTTCAAGGAGAGCGGAAGATATAAAACATAAGCTAACAGCCTGAAGTGATTAGATAAATTGAGAGAGCTAGAGGTAGACGGAATCTGTACTCATATGATCTAAAAGTAGAATTTTACGGTGTTAACTGCATTCATCGGACTAAGGATAGGGTCCATGACATGAACTTGTAGACAGTCATGAGTGTCTGCGTTCCAATAAATTCGGAAAGCTTCCTGACAACCTCACCGACTGTCAAGTTACTTAATGTTCACAACGAATATAAAAATCCCTCCAGTATATAAATATTTTGGTAAACAGTTTCGTGTATTATTCATTCCACGCGAAATCAATCCAATAATTTACAGGCGGTTGTCTTTCTGTATTTTGAATGCCGATACTTTGCCTAGTTCCGAGAATAATTTATATTCCAGTTTACAAGAAACATCCGTTACGGTGAGATGGTCTGTACACTATAAATCCTTTTTTAAGGGTCAATTAAAAAGACAACTTTTTCCTTTTCAAATTGGATAAAGAATAACTAAGTCTCTACTTTGAGTCCCTGACGAGTACATTCGAAAGAATAATACAGGAATTTAATACGTATTTTTCAATTGAAAAAAGCTACTCAAGTACATTTTACTACAAGAAAATACCATTATGGTTAGTGATTACGCTGTCTGAAACCGAGTTATATTTGTTTAGAGTCTCTTACATCTTTCCATTTTCTCAGATAACATGCGAGCTACTTAACTAGATAGTCTCATTTTACTTACTCTTTATTTCTACTCTTCAAGACCTGCAGACAAGGCATAAAAAATACAATTAAGAAAGGATAATGGATCGGTCACATCTTACGTAGGAACTGTGTGTTAAAACGCGTTATTGATGGAAAAATAAAGGGTGAGAGAAAATGAGGAACAAGACGTAAGCAGGCGCTGAATGACCTTAAGGAGATGATGCTGGAATTTTAAAGAGTAATAGATGTATCGCATTGCATGGAGAACTGTGCTGGAAAAGGTTATGGAAATGTCGCAAGAGAAAATACTGAATGAATAACTGTTTCATAAACAAAGTGCGGTATGTTAATGATCAGAATACTCGGCGGACAAAAACTGAAATAGCAATTAAAAAGGAGTTCGTAAGAGAAATTAAAGCCTATGTTTCTATTGCGTGTATTGTTGTATCTGTGTAGCTGCTGTCCTTAGAATTATTTTCGTAACCAGACAATATTAAATACAGATGCTGTATGCATTCAATCTGTCAGATACAATCTCAGATTTTCACATCGTAACCATATTGTAATGAATAGATTAACGAATAATATTTCACGCAGGGTATATGCGTAGGTTTATGAGCCATATTTGCTTCAGTGCATTGCTTTTTTTTTTGTACTTTAGATGCCGGACTGCTGGCTAGAAGTCAGCACTCGGAAGGTCCTGCGACCGGCCACCTCGGCACAGGTTTCTCTTGGTTTCCCTGTGTCTATAAGCAAATGCTGAGATGGTTCCCAAGATTCCAAGTTGCCACTACATGCTTCTCATGTAGCCCTCCCTACTTAAATCTAATAGTAACCAATTTCATGTTTTGTTTACATGTAAAATAACCACTGCCACCGGGTAACAACCCAATTGCAGTAAATAAATAAATATAAATATTACGTCTACATGTTGCTGACCACTAATTTTTTAGTCACGTTAGAAAGATTGCGAAAAGTGAATTAGCTTTTTCATGTCTGTCCATTTGTCTCTCTGACTGTCCGTCCGTCCTTCTGTACTTCTGTCTTTCCATCTGTCTGATCGTCCGCATGTGTGTTGTTTGCACTGCACACAACACACATGCCGCTCTACATGCTGCCCCATCACCTAATATATAACACGACGTAATTTTACCAAGTGTTTTAACTTTAGCTAGGTACAGATAAAGCTCTCTGATGATGGTCATTAAATACCGCAACATGTAGAGGCGATATTATTGTGTATTTTAACGTAAATTTTAAACTTTTAACCAAGCTAATAAATAGTGCATTTGTTGGTGTGTGAACGACGTACAGTGAAACATTGTAACACGACAGGAGAAAAGGTGACTTCACACTCTAGAAATATGACCGGATCTTCTCTAAAGTACATCCCTGCCCTATCTTGCGTGTTATTACACATATCATTCTGCACAGTTTCATTAACCAGACACTCTACTGTTCCTTTTTAAGGAGACAGAATGAGACAGTGCTGCAGCTATACTTCTATAGAACGAAACGAGCAATAGAACCAACCCTGCCCCGGGGTAAAATGTGAGTCTCTCCGTTCTTCGTACGCTATTATTCCTTGGACAGATCGATGAAACTAATTTGTACCAGTAGTTTAGAGGTAGACCTAGGACGGAGGAAGTAGCTGGAGGCCTGGAGAGTTGCGTAGAGAGAAGCTTCATAATTTCTACTATTCACCAAGTATCAGTACGATGCTCAAGTCAAGGACAATGAGATGGTCAGTGCGTGGCAGTTCATGTGGCATGCATGGAAAATATGAAAAACACGTACAGGTTTCCTGTAAGAAAAACGATGTGGAATAGAACTCTTCAAAGACTAGGCCTGGAAGAGAGATTATAATTAAACATAAATAGGGTGTAAATGCAGGGATTACATTTATATACGCCCCAGGGTATGAAAAGTGGTGGGGGCCCTTTTAAACACGGTAAAAAACCTTCGGGTTTCATGAAAGGCGCAGAATTTGAACAGCGGCAATAGTATCAACTTATCAAAAATGTCACTGCATTATGAAGATTGTTAGATGCACGTTTAAGCTGATCTGTCTGTCAGTCCTCAGAATGACAGAGAGTATTTGCCTGTAGCTTATATTCCGTCCTGTGATAACTTAGTCTCTGTAAGAGACACTTTTTTTTCCTTTTGTATTATAAAAATAAAATACAAATGCACTGGTGAAGTGACCGTGCTAACATAACATTCAAACGATATTTCAGTTCTTTCATTCAGCCATTCTCGATTTACGATGAGTGATAAAATCATTACAGCACTCGTTATTAAGTTATTGTTTACTTCTAAACATTGGTAAAGCCCACCTCTTGTTTTAAACAAACACACACACATTTATATATATATATATATATACTGCTAAAAAATGCACACTAGTGAAATGGTTTTATACAGTAACCTCCTACATGTTTCGGCCACTTATATTGTCATCTTCAGAGAAGTAATACAAGGGATGAAAAATTAAAAGATTGTATAATTGCTGAGGTAACAGAACCAATACAATAAATAAAATTACAATGATAAAAATCATAGTTTAAAATACTACTGAATACACAGATGTGTCCTGTAGTCATGCAAAATTTCAGAGAACATTTTTGGGTGTAAACAATACAGTAAACCACTCTGTTTACCAATTTTGACTTGAGAAATCGAAAGACGCCTTATAAGACGAAATCACATTTAACTTTGCTTATTTGCCTAACTAGTTTATTCAAACATTTTTCGTGAATTTTGCATCATCTGACAGAACTCTTCCCCTACTGCGTGTGGGCCAAGATAGCTCAGCCAGTATAGTGACTACGCTAGAAGTTTGACTGTCCGGCGATTGAATCCGGTCAGAGAAGAGATTTTCAACACCGATTCAGACCGGCCCTGGGTCTCACCCATCCTCCTGTACATTGGGCACCAGGTCTCTTTCACGGGGATAAAGAGGCCTGGGCGTTCCTTTAACCACCCATCCCCATTTATCGCCGAGGTTAAAGAAATACAGCTGTACCTCTACACCCCCCTCCCTCTGAGCCTTCATGACAGTTCTAGGGTGAATTTTACCTTCACTTAATAATGTGTGTCGTGAACGTAAGCTTTAACAAAACCAGGATTTCTTCCCCGTGCACATCGAAGTAAATTTGACTCACATGCAACTGTCAAGAAAAATGCGGAATACTGAATGGCGTTTTCCTCATTCGATGTCACTCATATAATGACAGTGGCTTCCAACAGCAGTGATGTCAAGTCCGGTAAAATCCGTCTACCTGCTTATCTGAGTGCCTGTTTGTTTCCCAGTAATTTTCCACAGATGCAGCTAAAAGATGAACACAGGCGTTTCTAAACAACAGTACGTACGGTACAGATTTGTGTCATCCAGCAATATGATATTGACATTGCTCAACTTGGTCACTTTATCCTAAATATCGAACAAACATATTTCCATTTAATGCCACACATAATGACGACAATAGCAACAAAATATATGTATATAACACTTACGAAATTATAGTATTATTATTGAAATCGGCCATGTCGACAGAGTTTGCAGTGGTGTGGATTGTACTCATCTGACTGAAGTTAGCGATCAGTGGCAGGTTCACGTGAAGATAGCAATAAAACTTCGAGTTTCTTAAAGCGATGGATTTTTTAATGCCTCAGAAACTACCAGCGCCACAAGAAGTACAAGAAATATTACTGTCTGCGGAGTTAATTTGCTAGTAGTTAAAAAATTCTTCCTTAAGACACGGTGGTGAAATTAAACCCTAGATTTAAATTTGTGATCATAGCTATTGTTGTTATTGTTGTTATCATCATCATCCTTGTTATCAGCTCTATGCAAGGTATTTACAATTATATACCTGAAACACACTATGTTTCTTGGGTATATACTGTTGCATATGTTCTGTTCTGTATTTACAATTTGTGCTATATATAAAGTTATTTCACCAGCGAAATACGTTTTGTACTTCACATTAGTACTTTCTGTTGTATGTGTGCAGTGTCCATTATTATTATTATTATTATTATTATTATTATTACTGTCACAGGCTTTTTTTTCCTGGTACTTTCTTTGAACCAGCCCCACCGCTCAGGCTTCAAGTTTCACACTGCAGTACTTTCCGTATTATGTGTGATAATCCAAGTATAGCTGTTTTGTAGAGAATCTTCGAATGTTTTCCTGTTATAATTTCCAAATTTTTTCTTAAGCTTTTTGTTACTATTCCAGTGGCTCCAGTTATTACTGGTACAATCGTACATTTCAGGTTCCACATTCGTTGTATCTCTATACATAAACTCTTGTATTGTAACTTCTTTTCCGCTTCCTTTTGCACAACATTTCTGTCTGCGGGTATTGCCACATCTATCAGTGTGAATGTTTTCTTTTTTTTTGTTTTTAATTATTATATCTGGCCTACTTGCTGTAACCTCTCTATCTGTGTATATTATTATTATTATTATTAATATTGCATGAGCGGATTGGTGTAGTGGGAACTTTCGAGGCTTGTATTTCGGAGGTGCGTGTTTCGAATATCAGCCAAGGCTCCATTCATTCTAACTAAACATTATTTTTCTCAGTCCCTCCCGCCAAATATCGAGATGTTATCTCGATATGGCCACTTCTGCCTCCTTCCAAATTATTCTTATATCACTGTTCAGTAATCGCCTTTACAGCGGACGCTGCGTATTCTAAGAAATGACAGCGCAGTAAAATAAACTGCAAATTGTCGCCACCGGAAAAAAGGAAGCTGGAGAGTACGGTAGTTAAAGGTATGGGGAAGATAGATGGGAACTGGCGGACTGTAAAGCACAGAAAGGAGAATAAAGAGGGGTATAAAAATAAAACACGCCATCAGAGTTGCAACTTGAAGAAGAACAAGAAAGTAGGGTGTAATATATAATGCAAAGAAAGGGAGCTTGCAGAGAATTATGAAGTGCATAAAGACGAAACAAGTGGCACGGGAATTAATGCCGAAATAAAGACTAACACGAACGTAAAAAAAGCCATGCATAAAAGACAGTTCACATAAAGAATAAAAAAATTAATTCAACCTTCGAAGCTTTACATCCGTTTCCATTATATTTAACCCTTTAAAGACTAAACGTTTCTGTTTTATATAAGGACTCAGTCCGTACCGCGCAGTAAACACTCTCCACCTCGGTTATACAAAACCAATCTGCTAAGGTTGCATAGGGCAATAGTCACTGTTGTGAGATCCGTACACAACACACAAAATCAATGTGAGCACAATGTAGCATTTTTGAGTACGTAAAGTAATCGCGAGACTTTAAAAGGTTAATATTATTCTAACATCTATATCTGGTTTCCCAAATGATAGCTTCTTTTCGGACTTTCCGAAAAAAAATCATTTATTCCAACCATCTTGTCTATGTTTGTATCTGACAGTCCGCGCCACCCACTGCAAGATTAGTGCGGTCAGTACACTGAATAATTCGCTTCTTCGGAAATATTAAGCACTGACGTTCTACATTGCTTCCGATTTCTCTGACATGACCTTTTCTATTTCTTTTTTAATTCCCTGAACAATAACATTAATGTGAAAGTACTTTTCTATTTTAAACTTCCCGGTATCCAGAAGAGCGCTGATTTGTTTGAATGTCTCCAGGATTCGTCCACTTTTTTTCTGATGAGACTATTAGCTATAAGACGATGCGTACGGACCATAAAGTGTAATTTTTTACCTCTCAGAGAAAACTGTTCTTGAGTTAGAGAGACCAGTTGATGCATGTTTTATGGGGAGTTAATTACTTTTTGTACTGAATACATGTACTTAAATGCACTGTGTGAGCAAAATGTTCTGTCTTGAAGTTTAAAATAGACGTGTGAACTTACTTTATCAGATCCCAGATATAATTATACAGCACTGCTATTAAAATTTCGGCTTTCCAAGGAAAGACAATAATTAAATGCCTGTGCCTCTATCGGCTTCTCAAGAGTGACTCTACTCCGCAGTTTTAATCTTTGTAGGGAAATAACTGCTTAACTCCGTGAAACACGGTACTTGCTAGCAACCTAATACTTAGTCAAACATTGGAGGTAATTACCAGACTTTTGTGGCTCTCGAAGGTTTGTTACCATGTTCACAACTGTCAGACTCCAGTAGCCATTCTAAGCCACATTAGTCCAGTCCACAGCACAGCACACTGTTTATGTAACGCACATTTTAACATTTTCCTCACACCTACATATAGGTCTCTCACGTGGCCCTTCCCTTAACGTTTTCAATCAAACTCTGCATACTTCTCTTACATTTCGAATAAGTAACAGAGACGTCACCATCCAAGTTTCATTAATTTTATCACATTAAAAGTAACTGGTGACAAATGTAATCGTAAGCTACGAAGCTCCTCATTGCTAATTATTACCAGCCTTCTGACACTAATTTTTACTTCCAAATATTCTCCTCTGCATGCTATTTTCATGAATTTTCGGACGACATTCAGCTATCAGTGCAAAAGACATTCACAATCACAGAAAACAGAAGTACATTTATAATAATAATAATAATAATAATAATAAAAAGATACGGGTGAAAGTAATTTTATACGTAATTATAGAAAGTCAAGTGGGTACAGTATTGCACAATACAATGAGTAAGAAGACAGATATTTAACTAAGAAAAATAATTTTGTCGGTGGTTTTTTTTACGATGCTACCAGTAACTGAGCGGTGGTGCAGTTGGTTAAGGCACTGCGCTACAAACCGGAAGGTTGCGGTTTCGATTCCCGATGATGTCATTGGAATTCTTCATTGACACAATTCTTCCGGCCGCACTATGGCCCTGGATTTGACTCAGCCTCTACCAGAAATGAGTACCAGGAATATTTCTTGGGGGTTAAGGCGGCCGGTGGGTACAGCTGACAAACTTACCACCTTTATGTGCGGACTGTCATGAAATCTTGGAGCCTCAACCTCCTGGAACTCTCGGGGCCTTTCCAGGTCTGTAATGGGATTGCTTTGACTTTACCTTTTAAACAGTAACTGACAACATAGTGCAGAATGGCAGGATGATGAAATTCCAAGGTTTTCGAAAGGAAAGAAAGTAGTTGTTGTCTTGTCGATGGTATACATGAATATGCAGGGACTAAATAAAACCACGTACAACGTTAGGATAACTCATGAGCTGGGATAAATTGGAAGAGGCATATGCAGAATACAAATACAGAACGTCAACTTTCTACCAACCTGTTCGGTTGAAATTGTATTAAATATTACCGAAGGCGTTTATTTCGGAGGAAGGCTAGGAGACCGGAGGAAAGGTGGAAAAAAAGTACGAGTCAATATTTATTTAGAGTGATGGAAATGTGAAACATGTATAGAGCTGAAACAGTCCATTAGCCATGTACAAAAGGGAGGAGGCACTTAACTTGATGGAGCGGTCCTTTCTCAGAAGGTAGTATTTTTTCACATATTAAAGAAATCTCCTGCTTTTTCCACAATAACTAGCCATTGGCACCTATCATGAACCAAACTCAATCAATTCACAATATCCCATTCTCTTCCTTTAAGATTCGTATTAGTTTTATCTTCAAATTTATACCCAGATCGGCACAGACTTTCTCACTAAAAACACTGTCATTTACGTCACGTGTCCCGCCCATTTCACCTTCCGTAAGGTAATCGTCCTAATAATATTAGTGAAGAGTACATATCAAGAAACTCCTGATTACTCAGTTTTCTCCAGCCTCCTCTTAATTCCTCGTCCTATATCCAGCTATTCTCCACGATCCCCTGTTCTTGAACACCGTTAGTCTATATTCTTCCACCAGCGTTGGGGACGAAATTTGAAACTAATACAAAACAACGGGTAATTAAAATTTTGTGGGTAGTGATATGCGGGTTTTCCAGACTAAACACTTTTGTATATCTGTTTCGATGCAGCGGTTAGTCAAGTTGCTGCTTAATATTAACACTGCGAGATTTCGAGATCACACACAACATACGGTAGGACTCCTGTGGACAAGTAAAGGGCCGTCGCAGAGACCGCTACGTGACAAAACACAACACTCACAAGATAGACATCCATGCCACAGGCGGGATTCTAACCTTCAATCCCAGCAAGCTAGTGGCCACCTTAGAGCTCACAGCCATCGGAATAGGTTTCTAATACCTGTAGCTCACGTAGCATGGCATTGAATGGCAGTAAGGACATTGAACAGTGTAACGGAAAGGATATGACATTAGGCTGTAATGCTCTAATTTAAAGTACCGAACTGAATCTGGCTTTACGGACTCAAAAGCGTGAATATTCTTAGATAAAATATACTGTCTCCAGATTGAAGCTAGAACCCGAAATTTCGAATAACTTAGTACTGCCAAATGACCACTTTATTTTATTACTTAATGCTAATCACTGACCACGTGTTTCTATTATTTAGTGCCATACACTGAACACGTTCTGTTACTTAATGCTACCCACTGACCACGTGTTTCTATTACTTAGTGCTAAACAATGACCACGTTGTTCTGTTAATTGCTACCCACTGACCACGTTCCATTACTTAATCCTACCCACTGACCACGTTACATTACTTAATGCTACCCACTGACCACGTTCCATTACTTAATGGCCAAACATCAATAGAGCATTCGACAGAGTAAGACATATTTGTCGAGACGTAAACTACGGATGACTACTACGAACACTCCATGCAAACGGAGCTTCACTATTCTTCGTCTGTACCTATTTACACACACGACCAATGACCACGTTGTTCTGTTGTTTAATGCTACCAACTGACCATGTTTTTCTGTTGCTTAACGCTACCCACTGAACACTTTGTTATGTTACTTAATGCTACCACTGACCACGTTCCATTACTGTTGCTACCCACTGAAATCGTCCAGTTACCTAGTACCACCCACTGGTCACTATGTTGTATTCCTGCCATGCATATGCGCAGGAAGTGGAATAGCATTTACGCATAGCAAATAATTTCAAATAACGTTAAATCTTTTAATTAATTTAAATTCTCATAACCATTTAGTGCTTATCAGGACCATTAGTTCTGCTCTCTAGTGCCAAGTTCTTACATCCCTCTCTCTCTCTCTCACTCTCTCTCTCTACAATGCTGTAGATATTACCAGTTCAGTGGAGTCGAGTTTATCCCTCCAGAACTGTACCTTAGAAAAAAGTTATGAGAGACAGAGCAGACGGGTTGGACTGTGAAATGAAAGAAAATATGAACGAACAGATAACAAAGACGGCGAAACATAAAGCCAAGGGCTAAAAGTGATACAAAGAATAGAGAAGTTTATATGAGAAATCCAATGAGAAAATATACGAGCTAAAAGGGAAGAAGAGACGGCCAAATTGATCGTTTTCATGGGAACGAGGTCCTATTCCTAAATTGGTTCTATGCATTTCAGTGTGGTATTGAGAAAACTAATGGGTCTGCAAATTCTTGTTTAGGCAATCTGCCAAGACGAAGAGTTAGTTGGAATGCCTAACGTTAAGGATGCTGCTTTCAATGTTTGGGGGGGGAGGGGGGGAAGCTGTGTCACACAAGTAGTGCCATGCATTGAATTTATTTTCCACTCTCGCTAAAGAAAATCCTCTTTGTACTACTGGAAGCTTTAGTTTTTATAAGTTAGCAAATGGATGACATCAGAGAAGCTTAATGTTCTTCTAATGAAGAATGTATGCGGAAATAAAATGTCGGCAGCTACTGAACTAATGCAGATTAATGTTATACTCCACTTGTGCACCATTAATTATGCATATTTTCTAGATATACAGGCCCTCAACATTTGACATTTTCCTCTCCACGAAAAATCTGAAAAACTTAAGATCTCCCCTTGGCTGTGAGCTCCCTTAAGGAGGATGCAGTAGAAATACAGATCCTAAAATAATTCAGTCTTTTGGTTTCGGATGTTAACTTTGTCTTATAGACAGAATTTCTATTTAGAGAACTTATCAAGGATGCAATATATCTCACGTAAGAGATCTCTCTGTACTTATGTACAGTACATATGAAGATGGGAGTAATATAAACCAAAACTGTTGCTAGGAGGAACAAAGAGGATATTTTACATTTCTTCCCACAAAAATCATACATTTCAATAGTCGTTCATAATATTCATGTGCTAAGTAGCCCCAGTCACATACAAAAGGCGGGCTCTTAGTCAAGCCTTAACCCCGTCTCTCCTACTCCTACAGTCTGCTGGTGTTATTTAAGCAACTGCGTCTTGCATGTGACAAAGCAAACCCGTAACCGCTGACAGCAGGTAATAAAGGAAATCAGATAACTTGCAAATTCGTATGTGACTCTAATGAGTCACTCAATCACACCAGATGCTTTATATAAGGTATATGGTTTTATTTTCCTGCGGCGCTTCGACCCGATTCCGGGTCTTGGTCTTCCCTTACGGGGCTTCGCGATCATACCACACTCGGTATGACTCCTCTGGACGAGTGATCGGCCCGTCGCAGAGACCTCTTCCTGACATCACACATCACTCACAAGAGACAAACGACTATGCCTTCGGCGGGATTCAAACCCACAATCCCAGCAAGCAAGCGGCCGCAGACCCATGCCGTAGACCTAGCGGCCACTGGGATCGGCAGTTATGTGTTTTGATACATACGGCATAAATCTATTTGCTCAAAATTTACTTCGAAATTTTTAAATTAACGAGGGGATCATTGTTTTCACGTCAGAACCACTCCTCTGTTTTCCTTTCCTTTACCCCTTTCGTAACTCTCTCCCTTTCTTTCAAGGTGTTACACCCGTCACTCCAAAATTGTTTCATGTTGACATCTGAGATGACATAATTTCGAGCCTACAGTAACCACACCTCTAAATACACAGAAATCACTCTTTCAAGGTCAACAGCGTGAGAACGACGTAACGCGCGTAAGAATCCATAAACTTTTATTTATTGCTATTTATGCATACTTATATAAACACACAAACCACACGTGGAAAATAATTCGAATCTGTTAAATATTGTTGATATGGAATGGGTTTTGTGGTATAAAAACAATTAGGCATAAAATCTGACTCTTCATTGAAAAGAAACCAGTTTTCTAGTTTAAACTCATAAACCCCTCCACTTACAATTACCAAAACTTGGCTTTTATTAAATTAATTATACCATTCACACTGACATAGCAGAGTTGTACTGGACATTCAAGCATTATTTTTCAAATGTCTAACCCTCTTTTTGAGCTGTCACTTTTTTATCGCATGACCCGGTTTATTGTCGCCTTCCGAAAGCCAACATGTGCATACATCGCTACTGACGCTTCACAGTTCTTCCTGCAGGTGTGAACAGTAAAGTACACTTCGCCTCCAATATCAAGGTTTCGTTTTGTGCAACGATATAAAATATCGCACGTCGCATACAATGGATCAACGTGACAAACATTGGCTCTCTATGTATTTCTAAACCGTACACAGAATCGACTTTCACACTAGAAGCTTCGAATGCATGTTATTGCCAACTGCTGTCTAACATCTTAACTACATTTATCAATCCTTTTGAAGCCAGCATTTAAGTGTGAGGAAATAAACTTTCTGCCGTTACAAAACGTGACAACAGGTCTTGTAATTGGAACTAACCAAAGAATTACTTTGTAAATTGGATATATAAATATCATATTCAATTATAATTGTAGAAGAATGATACGAAAATTTTTAAGTTTTACGTATTGGATCAATCGCAAGTTAGCTGGAGGTAGGCGAACGCTTGATTCTTTATCGGCGGACAAGCATAGCAATCTCACCACATGGAACGGGCTTATTGCATGAGAGAAACAGGCGAGCAGTTAAGACGGTGAGTGAGTTATGAACTGGATGTCATGTGAAATGGGAGAGAATGTTAGTGTTTACAGTGCGCGTCCTTGAGCTGAATTTAAAGACGATGATATAAATAATCGAATCTCGTACAAGTTCAAAAATCCCCGGCGATTTCTTGACGTAACCTGCCTCCACCTTCCTTCTCCAAAAGTTTCTCAGAGGTACCAGAATACAGGGAATTCTTTCTGGCTCGTTTTACGACACTGTCAGTACGTTAGAACACAAAGTCTGGTGGTAAGAAGACTGGTGATTGATCAAACGGGGAAGGTCTTGAAGTGGTTTTGAAATCGAGGTGCTTTTGCATGTGCATTTACACGTAGAGACGGAGAAAGACCAACAGAAACCTCAACTAGGATAGCCGGCGTGTCGGCAGATGTTCGAACAGCGACTGCAATGCATACTTTTAGCAGTACATAGACTCGTTAAGTCGCAGGAGACTGCAGTATGGACACCTTAAGTTTCTGATGTGGTTAATCGGTAAACAGGTACATTTTCTTAAAGTCAGATCAAATGCTTTCCACTAAGGGAATACACTAAGACTAATATATCACTGACAATAATTTCAGTAAGCCAGAAGTTAGATTAATATTCCATGATACCAAATGCAGAAAATTATTCCTCCAAACACGCAAGTCGAGAAGGAACTAAAGACGGTGACAGCGGAAATATTGAACGTGTGACTGATGACCTTTAAAATTTAATAATATAAAGCGGAGTATTCAAGTCTTGCTGCTTGGTGACATTCATCAACAAGTTACTATGAATTAATTCCATACCAAAATTCATTCAGTTAATCATTCATTGAATTATTCATTCATTCAATCAATCAATTATTCACTCATTAAATCATGCCTGAAAAGCTCTACATATGGTTCCTTCACTTGATCTTACAGTAATATTCGCTGCGATCGCAATACAGGCTACCCAAATTTCTCAGCACCAATTGACAGCTTAATCCCATCAAATTAGAGTCCTATTCACTAAAAACCAAATAGATTCACTTATTTGACGTCACGCATTTTACTGTTTATATTGTACCATCTTATATATGTTCCAGTTCGTTTAGAGCCATCCTCAGGGAGACATATAAGGGAATCTTATTAAAGATCGCTACACATACGTTTATTTACACACAGTATAGCGACATTTTACATAGATCCACACTATATATGTACATAAAGAAAATACTTAGCGATCTTTAATGATATCTTACAATATTCCCATCAGTGAGGAAGAGGGTAACTGGGTAACACAGAAAATTCCCAGAATTAACTACTATGTTAACAGGACATGGGAAAATAGGATTATACTTATACAGACTTGGACTAACAGATAATCCGAAGTGCCCGTGTGAAGAAGAAGAACAAACTGTAGACCATTTAATATTTAAGTGTAAGAAATTGCGTAACCAAAGGAATGAGATGATAAGACAAATAAAAAACGCCGGTGGCAATTGGTCTGCAACGAATGAAACACTTATTAATAGTTACCAAAATTTTTTGTAAAATTTGTTAAGTCTTTAGAACTTTCAGATTTGAAATGACTGTCAACTAAAACTTAGGTTATGTAAAGCATGTAATAATACTGTGTAATGGGGCATGCTGTGTAATAAATAAATTTTATATATATATACATATATATTCCATTATGTGACTCCCTGAGAATGGTTATGAACAAACCCGACAATGCAGAAGATGACACAGAATACAACATAGGATGTGTGACATAAATAAGTGTATGTAGTTGGTGTTTAGTAAATAGTAAGACTAATAAACGGACAGTGAACTTGTATAATACTAAAGTTCCAGGCCTTTTTAAATTAACCCTTTAGAAGTATTAAATACAGTGTACAGGTTTATTCAAAATGATTGTCGGGGTTTTAACAACTTGTCATACACAATACACTTGAGATAGCAGTATATGTTTTTTATTTAATAGAAGAACACTCCAAATTTTTGTTACATATCTTACAGCTGCTCTATATGTGCACCCTTTGTGATTCTACAGACATCAACACGATAATTGATAATCACCGTTGACATGCTGCAAACAGTTTGGAACGAACTCGATTATCGTGTTGATGTTTGTAGAATCACAAAGGGTGCACATGTAGAGCACCTGTAAGGTATGTAACAAAAACTTGGAGTGTTGTTCTATTAAATAAAAAAATACATATACTGCTATCTCAAGCGTATTGTGTATGACAAGTTGTTGAAACCCCAACAATCATTTTGAATAACCCTGTATAAATATATCCAATCAATTTGTAAACAATTACGTGGATCGGTCACAAAATAGGTTTAAAATGCATATATTTGTATTTCGTTTCGTTTACCTTCAACCGAATAAGAAGAGTGCGGACGTAATTTTCCTGTCACCACGTGCTTTTCCACATAGTTCCCACCACAACCGGGGAATTTGTCCTATCCTGGGACGAGATTTCCTATTCCCTGCCTATAGAACTCCAATATAAAACCAAACTTAAGTCCAACACAACAGAAACAGAAAAGAAAAATTTCTTTTAACGTATTTCAAACAAAGTGAAGGAAAACCCAAAAAATAGACAGGAATAAAAATGAACGGAAGTAGAAAATGTCTTGAGGGTGGAAACTCAGAGCTAGTAAAACTTTGCATAAAACACAAACACACTTAAAACACGACAAGGGACAAACGTGCCTGTGATACAAATTCGTGGAAACAAATAGCATAATTACGTAAGTAGCCTTTCTTAAGAAAATCAGACCAAGAAAGCAAAAAGTACATGTCCCGCATTGAAAACAGAACTAAAGGGATGGCTGCACAGAAGACTTGACGATAAAAAGAAATGAAAAACAGGATGAAGAAAAAAACAGTAGTAGAGTAGAGTGTCTGGCTTGTATGTTTTTATATCCTTGCTCTGTATTAGGTGTGCCAAACCACTGGGCTGTTGTTGTCACCGGTCAAGCTGAAAACAAGCTTCAGGTTTTGTCTAGATCTTCATCGTCTTCAGGCCCGTCTCCTCATCTGTTACGTTTCCTCTCTCGTATCCCAACCATCTTACTTTGTCTTCTTCTAGTACTTTATTTACTCGTGTCTAGCTGGTTGTCCATTATGAGATTGATGCCCGTCTCTTACGTGAGATTACTTGCTCCCTCTTCTGTCTCACAAAACATGCAATTTCTTTGTTTTGTCCCTTCATTCTTTCTGTCCTACTGCGACAGCAGGTTGGATAAAAGAACTGCGGTACAGAAAGAACTTTCCCATCTTTGATTGATTGTAGTTTGTATACATCTTGGCTGAAATCAGGCAGAGAGGTAAACAATCATTGTAAATTCGAAACTGGCTAACCCGACATCCGGTAGGCAGCGATGGTCTTAATGCCCTGCGTTACTGGATCAGTTCGATTACATAGAGCTTCAACAAAACTGACTGCTAAAAGATCAACGTGTTTTTACCTAAAGCGTCCTTTACATTACACCGTAATAACGTTAAAGACCTGACACAGCTCATGCGCGAGGTACAAAGCACCTGCAAAGAAAGGACACGTTGTCCCTGTGCGCACCACGAAGACATACGCAGGAGTGGATTTATAAATCCACTCTTTTTAACTCGACACTGGGTGGAGGTGGACAATTTCACACCGTGGCCACTTTACCCCCAATGAACTAACCTCCGGTACCCATTGAATAGGAGGCTGGGAAGAGCAAATGTTCTGGACGTTGGTAGAAGGGAAACCCCTCTTTTCCTTGTCGGGAATCGAACAACGATTGTCCTTTGTCCAACCCCTCACTACAATATGTTTAGAATTTCAGTTGGAAAAACTGAAGGGAAACTCACGTTTAAATAAGATTGTGATGTTAAAAAGATCACAAATAATTTTAAAGTATAAAATAGAGTCAATTTGCCCATGGTAAGGAACAATGGCTGTCACTTGTGGAACTGACAACGAACCATTTCGTAACATGTCATGACGGTGTACGAAAGTGTGTTATAAGAAACACCAATAGAGTAAAATATTGAAACCTATTTATTAATTACAAATCCTGAACGTCCTACAAGCTTACTGCTTACCTTAACTGCGCTCTTGTTACGAATACCAAAGATTTCACGCTGTTTAGGAAAATAATTATTATACAAAACATACCAACGCGCATTATGTGGACAAAATTAATGAAAGATTATAAAAAACGTTAGTACAAAGAGCATGAGTAGATGGGATACAACCCGCGGCCCGTCAGTTTGTGTTAGGAAACGCCCTTTCAAATTTGTAAAATATATATATATATATATAGAACATAAAAGACTGCACAGTAACGTAGGAGAAAGGGTGACTTTTACGCTTGCGGCCCGCCAGCCAGCCAACGATAGCGGTTTTGGCCCTTTGCACAAATGTTTTGACGCCCCAGAATGGAGTAACCGCTGACCTGTAAAGGAATGAGAGACCAGTTCTACATTTTAAATGCTCTCATTTTTAATGAAGGCCCCTTAATTACCACCATAATTCAGTCACTGACGTGTCGTGTGACTTATGCATTTAATTTATTTAGGATATTTGTAATTAATTTTATTACTTTTACCTCCTTCCTGCATTTTCTTTATATGTCAGGTGACTGCAATATCTGTGTATTTGTGTATCGTTGCATTCGAGTGCCGGTTTAGCAACTGGCCCTGCGCTTCTAAGCTTGAATTGAATGCATCTGTACTTCAGGAACAAACGACGTCTCTTAACAATTTAACTTTAAAAATCGTAATATTATTAACGCTTTTTTATAAGTGATTTCTTATTTTCTCTTTTTTTGTGTGTGTGTGTGTTTTACATTGTTTGTTGTTTGTGTATTCTTATGTTCTTGTGCTATCTCTGTAACTGGCCTTATAGCTGTTGTTTCAGCACATTAATAATAAAGAACAGAACCAAATTATTATTATTATTATCATCATCATCATCATCATTATCTTAGAGACATACGAGGGTTGGAACTTTAATAGTGGCAACACTGCTATAGAGACGCCATGCAACGGAACCAAATAATGTCGCTTATACCACACGTTAGTTACATACCTACATTAGCTCAGAGCAAATGGACTCTTCCTTCCCACATCACGCGCATGCGCAATGACGAGAAGAACAGAGCCTCGTGTTAGCTGGCGGTCTAATGTAGTGTTGTCACGATGTTTTCGAAACAGGAGCAACGGAGTTGGATAAAGTTTCAATGTGCCAGAGGCCGTACAGCACGGCAGTGTCATCAAGATCTTCAAGAGGCTTGCGGGGAACCTGCATTGCCTTACAGAACAGTGGCAGGGTGGGTAAAAGCCTTCAACGAGGGACGCCAAAACGTGGCAGACATGCGTCGGCCAGGTCGTCCTAGTGTCAGGGAAGAAGAAGTGCATGCTCTTACCGCGTTACTGGACAGTGATCGACGCCATACGATTCGTGAGCTGGCCCGAGAGACAGGATTAGCGCATACGACTTTGCTTCACATTCTGAAGGAACGCCTGGGCATGAGAAAAAATTGCATCACGATGGGTTCCGCATGATTTGACGGAAATGCAGAAATGGCTACGATACGACGCTGCTCGTAACCACTTGGAGCGCTATGAGCGCGAAGGAGAGGCTTTCTTAC
>Ga0136643_10004299_pt1 | contig 19587 bp, 13 predicted proteins | sample TergutLab28metaG_FD_96883 | JGI IMG/M metagenome (GOLD analysis project Ga0136643, IMG submission 96883) | Labiotermes labralis P1 segment gut microbial communities from Petit-Saut dam, French Guiana - Lab288 P1 (version 3) (version 3) | ecosystem: Host-associated > Arthropoda: Insects >...
TATGAGGGCCAATACAACATATTAAATTCACAAAGTGTGAAGATGTAAACAGTGCGGAATTTCTTCAGTAGGGATTTGTACTGTATGCCTACTTTGTCATCTAAATTATCAGGGCCATTATCATGTTGCAGTGAGAATTATGTTTTGGACTGTTAAAAGTTACTACACTAATTATTAATTTTCTCTGCACCAATATGTCAGATAAAATGAGCCTCAGTTACATCAGACTAATTATCCTGCTGTGGTGGTTAGCATTACAACCCAAATTAATTGATCCTGAATGAACTGACAGTGAGTGTGGCATGTAGCCTGATAGTAACAGATGTGCATTGGTATTGTGTAAACACTGTGGTATTGTTGGTCTCTTATTTTGTGACTAATGTTGTGAAGTTTTATTTCATACATTCTCTCTCTTTCCTCAATAACGCTTCAGATAATTGCTGAGGTAATATTTAACTCAATATTTTTAACTCTTTATTTGCAAACTTGACCATCTACTTTTATATGCACAGCCTAAATCAGTAGTTGTAGTTTGGACAGATGAAACCATGGCTCAACAAATATGCTTGTCTCTTTATTCATGATAAGTGAAAAACTCTGACTGCAGTGGCTGAGAAGTAAACAGTTATTCCATACACCTGTGTGCTGTGTGGATGTTGTACTGCATTTATCTGTCAAACTGTACAGGCACATGATAACAGAAGAATTTGACTGGTAAATTAGTGAACTATTTGTTGAACCTTGGTCATATGTGTATTTCAGGACACACAAAATAGTGCCACAAAACTTGACTGAATGGCTGACTCACTGCCTCCCAGACTGACTAATCACCCAATGAATCAAGCAAGGAAGCACCTAAGCAACTGGGCAAACAAACAAGCAAGCAAGCACGCAACCAACCAACCAACCAACCAACCATCATTGAACTCATAAAGCACTTCTTTGCCTTTAATGGTACCCATACATTCCTTCCTGTATTCACAAGGGCTTGCCACTGGACCTTACAAATCCAGTCCACAACCACTAGCCAATCCTATTTTTTTAAAATCCATTTTTAATATTATTATTTTTTCTATGTCTAGGTCTTCCAAGAGAATCTTCGTTGTATGTTGTCTAACCAAAACTGTATACACAGTTCTGATCTCTCCCATGCTTAATACATTCCCAGCCCTTTTTTTAAACATTCATCATAGTATTTGGTGAACAGTGTGAATTGGTCAGCTTGTCCTTATGCATTTTTCTCCATTATTGTCACTTCCTCTCTCTTGAGTAAAATTTTCGTATCCCATTTAATTCCAGTTCCTCTCCTTTCTTTCTTGGGCCTTCCTAATGGCATATTCTACAGAAAAGCTGAAAAGCAATGACAAGCCTCTATTTGTTTCAAACTGTTTCAACAGTAAATCCATTATACACACTTTTAGTAATACAGATTTTCTCTAGGTTTCATTTAAACACAGTTTCATTAATCAAACAAGTGTCATGATCATACAACCCATTTGAAATTTCAAGTCATAAAATGTGTACATGTCCTTACAGGGAAGTTTCCCACATTTTTGTCCACACTCTCCATACTCTGGACACAAGAACGTTGATTACATTTTCCTAGGCAATTTAGGAGGGCGAAACTGTTTGTCTGAGGTAGTCCCGGGAGAACACCATATCTGTATGAATTTAATGTCAGCCTGTTATGAAGTACGGGCACTAAAGTTGACACCTGCTGATAACAGTAGGAACCACTTCGAATTTTTTCTCAGCCAATCTAAGACTTTGCTCCACATTGGTTGGTTATAGGTTAATGAACTATTGTACTGATGTACCTTAAATGTTTTTACCTGCATCAGGGTTATTTAAAGTAAGGTGAAGGATGATCCTATATCAGCTGGAGAGGACATTTAGCATTCAGTGACATGAGAGCAGTGGAACTTTGAAGACATGATTACGTATGGGGACCTAGAAGAACTGTAGGTATTACCCTTTCATCAGGGATTACAGAAAACTATGGAAGCCTTTGCTAAGATTTAACTGATTGCTGTCTGAAACAAATCAGACATGTCACCACTTGAGAGACACTGTTAGGAAGCAAGGGTGGGATTATGATGATTCACTTCCATTGCCAATTTGTGACCAACCAAAACATAAGACAATGGAACTAATAAACTAAGAAGGGAGAAGACACTATAATAAAGTATGAAAGTAACTGAATAAAAGGGAAGGTAATGGAGGAAATGGAAAATATATTTACACATAAAATTAATACTGCACTTAAATTGTTGAGATTGTATGGACATTGACTGATGTGTGCATGCGTGCATGTACACACACACACACACACAGGCATGCAAATTTTACTGATGGAATATACTTTAGGAACATGAAAGAGACTAAACAGAAATTAATAAATTTGTTACTTATGATATAAAGCTTTCTCAGTAACTGTAGGTTATTAAGTCTTTTTTTTTTTGTGATCAGCTGTGTGAAGATAGAGTTAGTATTGAAGATACAAGTCAATGTTTCTGTATCCATTATTAGGGGCTGATGTGCTAGGTAATACAGCTGCATGTTCATTGATAAACAAAGCATGTTGTTGGGAGTCCAGTCTGCAGCTCCACAGGAAATGCTTTCTGGAATACAAATACACATGCAGCCACATCACTCCCCATGATGCCTGATGTTGTAGATACAGTTCCTAGAATGCTGGATGCTGCTTTAATTTTTACACTGCAGATCAAACGAAAAGCTTCAGTTTAGAGTTTTTATTGTAAATATGTGAGTGTGCATACTGTGATCTCTGTTAACTGTATTCACCAGCTACTCAGTCTTTCCACCATTTGATAAATAAACTTACACATAAGATTTTTACATACCAGCTGTGCTGTTGATATGAACATGCAGTCCATCATGATACCAAACTCTTCCAAATTTTTTTATGGGCCTTAAAACAGCTGCTTACAGTCACCTTGCTGTTTAAAGTTGTACTGTTTTGTACTCCTCAGACACTGGGATGATGAGTTCGAATTCCACCTGGGGCCTGGTTGTATGTCTTTGTCATTTGTGTTGTCATGTAGAGGCCTTGTAGTGGAATATTATTGCATCCAAGGAGTTTTGTCAGATGTCTGCAAAGGAGTTTCATAACAAAAATAAATCTGGGATGTGAAGCCATGCAGTCTCGCAGATCTGTACAACTGTACCAGGTTGCAGGTTGCAGATTCCAGAAGACAGTCTTCTTCAGAGTCACTGATATGAGAATATTAAATCTTGCATGATGCATAAAGGCCACGAAGTGGTGGGCCATAGACTGCACTGGCTTGTAGCACCAGAGAGACAGAGCAAATACAAAAACTTTCTTTGTCGCCCATATCACTGAAAGGGGTATTTGAAGCCATAATGCTTCTACCAAATATCCCATGATGTAAACTGGTAGAGTTTTCACCTTGAGTCACAATGTCTAACGCTGTGTAATGTTTATGATGGATCTTTCCATGCACTAGTATGCACTTTGTCATTGAACTTGTTGGTTCCTATGCAGATTTCTGCACTTCACACTTAACACTTACTGCACATGGATTTTGAAATTTGTTATGTATGAATTATTATATATAAACATTTTAAAATTACTACCACATTATTGTTAGGGTATGCAGATCTTGGAGATACAATGTAGTGTACACATGGCTTGGATGTGAACATAAAAATTGCATATAGAAGTTTGGTTTGGAAGTCTCTTTGAAGATTTAAGGATATGGGAAATAATATTAGAGCAGATCTTAGGAATAGTTTGTTAGGGTGTGATCTGAAATGAAGTGGCTCAGGGTTGTGTCCATTGGTAGAATTTGGTAGTTGCAGTATTACCAGAACTAGAAACACCCCCTAGTAGTAAAAGTGTAAGGTGCTTACAAAATATTGAAACTTTAATCAGACATAACTTCTATCCTGAGAGAAAACTAGTAACAGCTTTCAAATGTTTTAAAGGAAGTTTTTTTTTTTTATCATTGTATGTGGGAATTGTTCTTAACCTTCTACACAGTTTCTTTCATTGGAATAATTTGTATTTCATTACAAGTTAAAAGCTCAGATATTGTTATCTAGATGTTTTGAGGTAGCATCTAATGATAACAATAGCAGTCTACATTAGTGCACCTACATCAGCTATCAACCACAATGCATGTTCTGTTTAAATGTGATTTTCCTATTATTTTATATGGAAGCTGTTTATGGCCAGTGAAATCTGCAGCAAAATGTGATGTTGCATAACATATTCTGAAAATTCATAAAATGATTTCAGATAGTTATAAATTGCAAATATTTTTCTCCAAAGCTGCTTTATTATGTGTAAATGGAATGTGTTGTATATAATATGTAATATAATAGATTCTTTTTATCAATTGTTGGATTAACTTTTATTTCCAGGGGTTTTTGTGCAGTGCCTCAAACTGTTTTGCATGCAACTTTTGATTTAATACCATTGTTAAGGGACTGATTTCATCTGAATTTATTTGGATGGGTAGCAATGATGCTATGATGATAATACTTCTCCTCCTCCTCATCCTCCTTTAGCAATACAGCCGTTTAAGTTTGGCCTTGGCTTCCCTTGGGCTTCTTGACATAATTTTTCCAGGATGAGGTTGTCAGCCTCATGCCCAACCCCCAGCTTGGAGGACCAGGCTTTGATTTTGGGGCGTGCTTCCCTAGGGAGGTTGGCACATTGCTAAGGAGCCCTCCCTACACCTTCACTGTGGAACATGCTATCTGGCTCCTCTGCTGAAACCTGTCCAGTGTGGGTGATCCTTCCAGTTGCTCTTTTACTACAACATAGCCCACAGCCTCATTGGAGTGAACATTCCTCCCTGCCTGGTTTAACATAAACCCTTTAAAAGCAGTGCCCTGTGGGGAGGGATGATAACTATTTTATATGACAAATGTACTTAAACATCTGAGTGGTGTTGAAATGATTATAACATATTTTCTGTAAACATTTAGTTGTGTACATGAATACTTAAGCCTGTCCCTCTGGCTGCATGGTGCTAAGCATGACTGTCAGTTAACACAACCATAACAAGGACCTGTTCTGTAGTTTCCTGCTGCCTATACAATATTCATGTAGTGTGTCAAGGAAGTTCTGATATATTCACTCACTCACTCACTCCATGGTGCAGAGTCCTTCTTGAGAAGCTAACTGGTTTGCAGCTAGTCAAGAAATTCCTCGCATTTCACGGAACCCGAAGGTTCATTACTGCACTCACAAGCGTCCGCCACCTATCCCTATCCTGGGCCAACCCAATCCAGTCCACATAACCACATCCCACCTCCTGGAGATCCATCCTAATATTATCCACCCATCTACGCCTCTGATATATTACATCCACAAATCATCGGTCACAATAATCATTAGTCACCATCATCAATTGTCTGACATTAGACCTGTTTGCTTTGAAGAATCACATCCACAGGCTAACAAGCTTGAACTACTTTCATCTGAAAGTGCACAAAATTATGATCAGATATTTAAAAAGATTTAGCCTTTGCTGCACAGTTTTAATTCATGATAACTTGATGCTATCATATCAGTTTATATAAATGGCCTCTGTACTTCTGGTTTGGTATGCAAGATATAGCAAGAGATAATTATAATTATAATGGTCAAGTGTATTAGGTCCTGGCAAGCGATTAAACCAAACATACATATTTACGCAAAATAACTTCAGCGTTTTGATGATGTCTTAGAAATGTAATGTTAACATTTGTTTCTGTGTGTATTCCATCAAAAAATAATAATTTTATTCTTGTAGCAAATTGTGAATGATACTAATGCAGACAAAGAGAAAGTGATGCAAGAGTTCCAAGAGAGAATAAGGAGTGCTATTAACAACAAGAACCTCAAGCTGTATGTGAATGCCTTCCTTAAGTAAGTAAAACTTTGCCCTCATATAAATATATGATCTGTTTTTAACTGAAACATGAGCTCAGTTATCTATGTAACAGACTGATTCTGTTTTATGTTTTCATGGTACGTGCTTATACCTTTGGTTTCTGTAAATCTCTTCTCTTCTGTCCTCATCCCAGAATACAAGACAGTTCTGTTGCATGTGTTATGAGGTTTTGACTCTGGATTCATTAATATATTTCTGAATTCCGTTTTTTACATCTGTCGAATGAGATGGCCAGAGCATGTGACATGTATGGTGGAGAGGAGAGGTGCAGATAAGGTTTTGGTGGGGAAATTTAGGAGGAAGAGACAACATGGTTAGACCTATGCATAGGTGAGGCAGTATTATTATAATGAGCCTTAAATTTGTTTGGAGGTCATGGATTGGAATGATCTGGCTTAGGATGGGGACCAGTGGTGGCATCTTGTGAACAATGTAATGAACCTTGGGGTTCCAAAAAATGGGGGAATTTCTTGAATAGATGAACTAAGCTTTTCAAGGACTAAATGTCAACACCTTATTGCTGAGGTTGTTTTTGAATCAGAAATGTCATATACACTTGCAATGGTTATGGATTTATCATTATCTGAATAGAGAGAGAGAGAGAGAAGGGGGGGGGGGCCATGCGTGTGTAAAAACTTACATAAAGCTTTGCTGCCGAATTTACAGTAAATAACCACTCTTCAGTCATTATTTTGTTATATGTGTTATAATTTATAGCATGCTGGTAACCAGTTACAAAACTACATTCTATCATAACCCATTTCTCAAAAATGGTTCACCGTATGAAATATACATATATGTCCTAAATTAGATCTTGTTCTCATTTTTCTCATGACCTCATGGATATACACTCTGGCATATCCTGGATCAGAATTAATTCTAAAGCTCTGAACCTAAGTGACTCCTTGTATGGGTGATAAGACCATTGCATGTCCTGTACCTACATATGACAACACCACACATACAAAGTCATGGACTGTACATTCTGACCAAACCAGGATTCCAGTTCTCTACATAGTGTTTGAGTAGTACATACATTATTATTTATTTAAAACATTTTAAATGTGTTGTGCCTTTAATGAAATTGAGGGCGAAATCTGCCCTGTAATGTTTCTGCTACTGACTAACTTGTCAAGCAACAGAATTTATCACTGTAACCAGTATAGTGTCTGCCAATTATGTCAGCATCATGTATGTATCAGTAATAAGTGAAAATAAAGGCCACTGTAGGATGCAAAACAGTGAAAAATGGGTTTGTGAAACTTTCTGCCTTAATAAGTTTGAAAATGTTATAAAACTGCATATATTTCAGTCGCAAGGATCTGCCATTGAAGCAGTGCAAGACGGACATACTGCTAATAACAGGGGTGTTAAGCTCATATGCTAATGTGGTGGAGAAGCTGCATCGTGACTTGGAGAAGTCAAAGGCTACCTTGCTCAAGATTGAACGGGCTGGAGATGTCCTCCTGCAAGCAGTGAGTAGTAAAATAAACATAAATACAAATACTGCCAGTAATGTGGTGCCAAACATGACAGTTTTATTTTATTTTATTTGGTGGTATTTTGGGATATGAGTGTGTGTGTGTGTGTGAAATGTGTAACCCTCATTCTGTACTAAAACCAAATTCAAATAATCCATTCTTGGAAGTATGCCGAATGCTCTGTATGTAACACTTTTCACAATACTGCCATATGCCATGCAGAATTTATAGGCATGTGGTGATATGCCAATAACAATAAGTGGTAAAGTTGTTGGATGCTTACTGGAAAGTAATAGACCAGTGGTGAAGCCCATGTGTTCGTATGCACAATTAAGGAGTAGCCATGGTGAGAAAATGTAACATACTTTATATGAACATATAAAGTATTATGGCCTGCAAAGCTGTGGTATTACTGACACAAAGTTTTAATAGACAAGCACAGACTGATATAATAACGGAATGGCCAGTGTCTCATCACTGTAACTGCTGAACACAAACTGACACAATTGTAATAATGTAATAGTTACCCACTGACAGACACAGTAGTAGTAGTAGTAATGGATTCCTGTAATTGTCTTTACCCTCCACATCACCTAATTCAGAGTCATCACTTTGTGCCTCCAATTGATGGTGGTGAATTTCATAAAGGCTTTCTGAAATGTTTGTTTCTGGAAGTCCTCATCCTGCCAGCATTAAAGATACTTTTGTTCTACCTGCATGACACAGTACATGCCCTTTCCCTGAAGGAATTTTAAAGCCTCCATTTTATGATGAATTCTGCCAAATATATATTTTTAGTGGATTTAATTGACCAGTGTTTCATTGAATTAGAACATCAGTTGCCAATCTTCCGACATTTTAAAACTGTGAACTGTCCTAAGGAAATTAATTGCAGCAGTCACTGTCTCTTCTTTGATGAGAAATTTACACGCATCATTAGTTTTCCTGTGTTTGCGTGTAATTTTTTCAGCTCAAGAGTTTCTTTGCAGTATGAAATTCTCTGTCATACTTGCAAAAGGTTCTATAGTTCACATAGTTCTGTGTAGTACATTTTGTAGCAAAACTTTATATTAATGACCTTATGATTTAAAGTTATTTCATATTTTTAACATTACTGAGCCAATGATGCATTAAAAATAAATAATAACAGACTTTTAATTACAATTCATACACACTATTAGAGAATTTTGCTGTAGCAACATTACTCATTCTGGACAGAATATTCTTGATTTGATATTCACGGGTGATCACCATGTCGTGATGTGACATCACACAGTTTATTTAACTTATACTCCAATGTTAAAAGCTTATTAGTGTTGGTTGCCTATTAAGATATAATGGATAAAGTAGCTAAATATATAGTATTCTAGATCATTATAACTAATGAGATAGAATACACACTAGATAGATTAATATAATTTACATTTACATAAATACATTTCTTTGATCCAGTATCAGTCTGACTGATGGATATGAAACAGGTCACAATAGGAGTAAATCTAATACATATGTAACTAATTATCAAGGTAAATATAGAGTATTTAAAATCTCTTGATTAGTGTGATTTTTTTGAAGAAGAAAAACCTTATTTAAATTGGTTGAATTACCCCAATAATTATACCATAGTTCATTCCAGATTGAAAATGAGCAAAATATATAAGCTGCAGAGAATCAATAGTTAATACATGGTTTAGTTGTCTCATTATAAAACAAGGGGAACTCAGTTTATTGAGTAAAAAAAGAAACATGATACTTTCAAGAAATCTGTCAAGCTGCAAGCCCAAGAACTTTATAGTTTCTACTTCAGGTAGAAATTGACCTGCATATGTTAAATTTATTGCACTGGATAATTTAGTTGGTGCAAATTTTAGGACTTAAGTTTTAATGTGGTTAAAGACAAGGCGATTACACAGCATACAGATACTGTAGGATGTCTTTATTGATTCAAAAGAGTAATAATGTAATAGCAACCTCATGGGATCGTTTCAATTATACATTAATGTATATAAGTTAATAAATAGTGCTTTTATTTAGAAATGGTTGTGTTGCACTTCGTAGAATTAATCTGTGTAACCCATGTTGAACAGGAAGCACAGAAGAGAAGGAAGTAGAGTAACAAAATTACACATTTCTAATGTCACCAGGTTCCTGAATGAATAGTTGGCTACCATGTTAATACATACTAATAAGTATTTTGTAATTTCTTGTTTTGCAGCCAGAGAAAGTTGCACAGAGCATCCTTCTTTTCTGTAAAGGACAAGGGCTGCTCACATCACTGACACTGCCTGGGGTAGAGAGACAGAGGACATTCTCCAGCAGCTCAGGTGATGGTGATGGTCGACAACGACGCCTTTCTCGAGGGATGAGCATGGAGGAGTATGATAAGCCTAATATCAGACGACTTTCCATCACCATTAATAGTGACCACTTGCCAAACAAGCATAACTAAACTGTTGTTATGGGTCAGCTATAACCCACCAGTTTCATAACTAGAGGGCCTGGTCCCATGTGCTCATCTCCCCTTGGAATATGTGTTGGCTCTTAGAAGATAGTGAGCAAAGAACTGAGTGTAGTGGGCCTCTTAGTTGTGGGGTCTACATTCATACTGCATTCATGCTACTGTAGCAAATAGAACATTCTGTTCCTCATCCGAAGAACACAACCATGCACAACACCAGACCACTGTACGATTAAACAGTTCTTTGTAAATTTTTGCAGTAACATCTTTTGTGGCACCAAATTATTTTTCTTACCGGTACAGCATACTTTTGGTAATGAATGTTCAGTTGGGTCAGTTGGATAAAACTGACCAAAATACCGAACATTTAGTATTGAAAATTAATTAAATTGACAGTTAATAGGCTACAAAGGTCAACAGCAATTCTTTTGCATCACAAATGCTGACAGACTTACCAATTTCAGTGACAATCATAAAAAGAACAATAAGTTTTTATTCATACCAATTACCTTATAATGTGTTCTGTCTTCAGAGGCCTTGCTGTAATTTGAATTTGATTGCTATAGTTACATTACAAATGGTCAAAATCCTGCAAGATTGAACTGTTTTACCTTTGGCCTATCTCTTACACATGGCTCACTGGAAGTAGGGGTCAGTTTCATGTATTGTAGTACAGCTGTCTAAGAGGGATTTGAGGACTTGATTTGAGAGTGAAGTGTAAAAAGTTTTAAATGCAGGGTAGCAAGGGCATTAAATGCCACCAGTACTCTGGCAGTCCTTTTAAAGAAATTAAGTCAAAAATGCATGCATATTGTATACATCACTGCAAAAAATTTATAACAATTTTTTGAAGGAAATATTAGAATATCTAACTGGTATATTAAATTTTTGTGTTCCTGTTTGGTACTTTTTTTTTTGTGGAATTTGCTGAAACATGGAGTTTTGTAAAATGCCACACGAAAACTCGAACATGTAACACTAGTTTCTTGTCTTCATGTATTTGCTTAGCAAACTACATTTTCTCATGGTCACACTCTTCTTTTCATTATTGGGTGTAATATGAACTATTTTATGAATTTTGAGTCTACCCTGTTGACACTCATCTGGATCTGCCACCGGCCATCATCTGCATGGTGGTGTTGTCAGTGCTGTTGGCGTTGAGGCCAAAATTCTCATTCGTTTCTGTGCTAGATCTGTCATTCTCTGAATAGAGCTAAGTATGAAGTTCTTGAAGTCATAGTCCTTGACCTTTTGATTTTGGTCTGTGCGGTATTTTTAGTGCAGCCATCTATAGCAAACATAACATAAATCCCTTGGTCCATTGCACATTTTTCAGCAGCATGGTAATAGGGTACCATTTGGTCTGCCCTATTCACACCTCACATAAATTTATTATACCTCCCTTCATCTTTCATCCTTTTGGTATTTTTTTTTTGGTCTCCGTAATCAATACTGTGTTTGTAGGGTTGACAGAAACTTTACATTCTGTTTATCATTTCATACTTATAGAAGAACTTGCCCTTTATGTAAGCCAGCAGATACCCCTTTTCCAGATTTTTCTTTGTTTCCTTCAAGTCACAATGAAGTCCTACTACTCATGGGGTAAATATCAGGCATGGACCAATCTCCTGTAGCATGTGCCCTTATATCATACCCTGTGGGAGTTTGTGATGTGATGTTTGCAGAACATCTGTGGCTGACACTGGAAACTTTTGTGCAAGAAAATCGAAAAAATCAAACCATACTGAAGTGTCATGAAAAGAATGTTGACCTGTACATGGGCACAACTGCACTACCTTCTTGACATGATCAGGGCCACAAGGGTACCCATGTTGAGGTGGACTAAAGCACACATAAATTTTTTGTAGTTACAGAACATTTTTCGAAAGACTGCATGCTGCTGTCTGTTTTGGTTATCATGTAACAAATTTTTAACTACACAAATAGGACTTTTGTGAGCACCTGGTATAAGTGGTATAAGGTCAGGAATGGTCGTTCATTCATGAACAGATACGAATTCACAAGCAGGAACAGTCAAAACACAGCTACAAGTAAATGTGATCCTTGAAAGAGCTAAAATTAAGAACACATATCACTTGTTTTCAACAAGCATATGGCATTGGGCTGACTAAACAAGTGTGTCACATTGAAGGTTAAGACAGTCCTGGATGTATAATACACAGTTTGTGATCATATGTCCACTTATCACACAGTGTGTGATGGAAGAGAAAGCCCTTGCAGCAAAGCATTAGAACATGTCAGTGCCAGGCAAGAGGTGAATTGGCCTCTCTCCTTAAATTGTGCCAACACCTGGGAAAGGGTTAAGAAAAACAACTTGTTCTTGAATAAATTGTTAGTACTGTTAAATTCAATTCATTTTATACAAACACAGCACCATTACACACCAAACAGAAAAAAAATGGTGGTGGTGGTGATTCTAAGATGTATTTTCAGTATCTGAAAGAACACCATGAGAATGGACAGAAAGCTTGTGTATGTAAATTTTCTTATTGTACCAAGATAATGTAGATGTTTAATTGTGCAGAGAATTTGAAGGAGTATCCAGTAATCACCTACACCAAATGCACAGTACATAATGTGATGCGTATTAAAAACAAACCACAGATGGCAAGCAGCTAATTACAGAATTTATATGGCCTTTTGAGAAAGTCTGCATTAAGGATCAGATTATGCATACACTATACAGAAAATACTGAAAACTGCCTTTCCACAAACTTCAGTATTCCAGAATAAAACTTAATACCTGAATGGCATAAGCCAAGTTATGCTTGTCATTTATGTTACTTTGTACTAACCTGAAATAGCCATCTCAACAGTCAGCAGGCTGTAAACATGTGAGTAGATACCACACTCTTGTGAAGTAGTGTCCAAGTACCCACAATAAAGAGGGAGTAAAGACATACAGTGGGATACCAAGATAGATGGAAAATGTATATACATATCTGTGAAATAATTAGTAAATTTAAATTACTTTGTTCTTGGAATTCATGCTGTACTAATTTCAGAGTCAAGGACAAATAGATTCGTCAGTATTACTTGAGATAGCAGCTCATGTGTAAGGTAGTGTAGAAATACAGTACTGCAATTGCACCAGCTGATGGAGCTTATTAATAGAGAGATATAGGCAATTTATATTACCTATGACTAGCAGCAAATGTTTCATATATACACCCTTAGTTACAGTAACACACATGCATTTGCACATGTAGCAAAATGGTAACAAGTGCAATAGGAGGAATGATATTAAAGAAAATGTATGGAACACTGATTAGGATGATTATTAGTTTTATACCTGTTTTCTTTTGTCAGGTACTCTATATACTGTATGATGTCAATGTTTGCCAAATAAATAGCATATAATATATATTTTATAATAGATATAAGTGAAAACAGACTTTTGTACATAAAGTGGATTTTATCCACACTTATATACAGTACAACACTTGTATTTAAATAAAAATACACATTATAGCAAACCCTTATCATATGCAGGGGTTACATTTGTGAAAAATCCTGTGAACAGTGAAACAACAATGTGCAAAGTTATGACCTTATGGGAAAAATGGGGTTAGAGGAGCCACAGACGTGCAAAATGTGATAATATGTAAATTTATGACTAATAAATACAAAAACATTTGTGTTGTTTATTGGAATTTTTTATATTCCTGGCTGAAAGTTTCCATTTTTCAGCTGTATGCATTATGCCTTTCTATATTTTCAAGGAAGGGGTCAAAATGTCATTTTTACACATGAAATTTTGTGCACTGGCCTTCATACTTCTGCTCATCTTGTCTCCATTTTTCTGGATGAAATGAATGATTTGTTAACACAACAATGGTGTCGAACCACAGTAATGCTCATTACCTCACCTGTCAGTACATACATCACGCTTTCCAGATATAATTAAATAATGAGAGTAACAGTCAGTTCTAAAAATTGTGAAAAGTACAGCTGAAGCACATTCCATCCTGATTGATACCCACGTAGCTACTAAGTGTAAAAGGCGGGCAGATGTAGTCTGTTGCATATTGCTTCATACACACAGGTAATTGTGACTGCTAATAACCAAGGGACCTACATCATCATGAATGAAGGTTACCACAATAAATTTTCTGCAAGTAAAACCATGCTGCATGAACCTGCAAATGAGGAGGGTCTGCTATATTTTACAGTATATATGCAATTTGTAAATGTTGCCTAGTGGTTTATGAAATAATAGAACCGAACAAGAAGCATTACTGTCAGACAGTACAGGAAAAAGAATTAGCATGAGATTATAAAGGCATGGCTCTATTTAGAAGTATTTCATCTGTGGATAAATTATTACTATAACTATAGATGAGTTCAGGTTTCCACAATATCATGCTAACACTGATCATATAGAAGTGGAATATATTGCCAGAATTTTGGAGATCCTTATGGTCTCTATGTTCAAGGAAGAGGCCATAGAGCTGTCATTTTACCTTGGAGATGTAGACATGAATGATTTTCAAAACACTGGCAACACAGCCAACTTCTGCATGGTTCCATTATCTATAAACAAGGTCAACAGTGGTATAAAATTGTTAAATACAACCATTGTACAGTAGAATATATCTAAAATGAGACTGACCATTGAAAGAGCCAAGCAGATATCTGTATTACATACTGAGGTTTCCTTCAAAGTTTTCCTTTGTATGAGTACAATTCTCAGGCATAAAAAATAGGAATTTCTTAGTCCTGAAACTTTATGAAATGTAAAATGCTATGTTATGAAGCTTAAGGAATATAGTTGCTTTGGTTACCAATTTGTATAGTTCATTATTAAAATGTTTTATCCAGTTAATCTGTCTCTTTCTTACCCTGTTCTATTTACCAATGAAGTGTCACCTAAGGATTTACTGGTAAGATACAAAGAGCTCAAGCAAAAATTTTAATTACAGTTTTCATCTGAATACAGGGGCCAGCAAATACAATAATCATGTGTTAGGATGGAATGTCACTTTGAAACCAAAACTGAAACCATTGCGAATATTCTGAAATACTGTGAAACAGAAACAAAAGTAGGTATTTTACGGGTCATTGCGTCAGTTACCTCCCAGCAGTGTATATAAAAGTGGAAATATATCAATTTTATTATGTCTCATTACATAACCTATAAACTCGGGCGTAGCGTAGTTATGTACTGCATCCATTAACGGAACGAGTTAAATGACTTGATGGCATATAAGACCCGCAATCAATGAACCGGATTTCAGTCAAGACCCGTTTTGCCAACCTCCACTGCACGGCACGGCTTAAGAAGGAGTCGTCTGGGAACTTAGAAGGTTCAGACCAAACCGGATTTTCTTTCTAAACTGCAGTAAAATTGAATACCAGTAAAACTTTTTTATGCGATATTAGTGTGCGTTAATTGTCTTACGCACCACTTAACCTTCAACCATGATCATCTCCTTCAACAAAACATTTTACCAATCTGCACAACTGGAAACTATGCCGTAGTCACGGAAATGTTGCAACTATTTATTCAAATTGTTGCATTATTCGGCACGACCATACAATACTAACACAATAGGCCTGCTGTGCGTATCCGTGACAAATTCTGTATCCCGTGGATTATGCAAATGCTTAATGAATGAAAGAATGAATCCTTGGTGGTTTACGCAATGAGACCAACCCCAATAGACCACGGTGCAGCGAACGCACGTCTCAAGTTACACATGTGACTGTCGGTCCGTAGCACTGGTATGTAATCCGTGTTATTCATATACCACCTGTTGTTGAGGTTAGGTTAGACGATTTTCTTCTTATACAAATATACAGAAATAAAAAATGTAGAATGTTATGGTAAACCCATATCCTTCATGAAGGTCTCAACGTAGACCTAATAAGGAGTACGAATGTGAGTGAATCGTAAGATGTTAACTTCTTACATACGTTCATTTACTAACACGAACTACGGGTTTTTCTCTTTACCTAAGGCAGTTTATTTGAATGAATATGACAACGTAAGTGTAGATAGGGTTGCCAGTATAACTTGTAACAAATTCAAGTCACGGTACGTATAATACGAAACAAGCATTTAGTTATAAGTTACAGGTGCCAAGGTTTCGTATAACTGCGAGACGCAAAATTTACCGGTAACATATTTAATGCAAGGCGTTTCAGGTTTCAATTGCGTGTCGTTGCACCATACCGAGTATACTGTGTATAGAATATTCCTTACAGTCACTTTAGCGACAGTGATAAAACAGTGTGGGTGTCGAAATGCAATCATCGATCAGGTTGTAAGAACATCAAATATGACATATAAGCTGGTGTACAGATTTTTAAGATTAATTTAATGTATTTTAATTTTTTATTCATTAGTGTTTTTGAAAATGCAGTTACGTTTTTTTAAAATTGACTCTTAATTTCGTGCACTTTTTGCCGTGACTACATGTTAAGTATGAAGAGCATGCGTCAACTTGTAGTTTTGGTACAATCATGGTTTCGTTTCCATAATCACATTTGTCTGCGAAAATATTTAAATAATATTCATTAAGATGGTCATTATAATGGCACAAAATTCCTGCCACATGGTAAGTCTGCCTCACAGTCAGTTTTACAGCATGTGTTCTTTGATGTCTCATGTTTTTGGTATCTGCTTTGTGTCACATGTTGAGAGAGTATGAGACATTATAAGTAGTTACTATTTACCATCAACAACCAATTATGTTGTATACATTATATTATAGGAATGTGTGGTTACATGTTTTGACCAATTCTGTGGTCATATTCAGGCCATTTGAACAACATATTTTTCAAAATCACATTTGCAAACATTATTGAAGGTTCAACCTGAGATCTCAGTCTTATTTTTGCACTATGCATATGAATAAAATTTATGATTTTTGAACTTCAAAAAACAAACATTAAAGCACTTTTTGTATAAAAATTGTCGGTACTGTTGCTTCTAGTCGCTGTAAATATTGGCATCAATTTAGTGTGGTGAGTGATGGCATGTGGAATGTATTCATTCATATGTTGACATGAAATGTATACGTTTATTTGGTTATATTGCTTTGGAGTTTGTTTTATTTCTGGTGTGTATGTGCTGGTTGTGTTGATGGTGGATTGTAATTATTTATAGTTGTGCAACACAACAGGATGTCTAAGATAAACAAAGGTATGAGATAGTTTTCTGGGTGGTTGGGTTTGGAAGTAAATGTAGGTCTCCTCTTTGTACTTGATGCTTGTAACGTTGGATTCTGTTAGCAGGTAGTTGGTCATGCATAACAGAATACTGAAACTGCTAGATTTGAGTATGTGTGATTGTATTTTCACCATCACCAAATTTTTTCATTACCTGCCCTGCAGTTGCAGAGTCTTAGATCTGTGTTCTAATAAAAGGAATGAAAACAAGTGAAATGACTTTTCATTGCAGTAATCATGTTTTTGATTCTTTGTAGCACATACTGTCTTTGCATTTATCTTGAAATTTATATACCTCACCTGATATGTTGCTAAATTTAGAGGCAAATATAAAGGTATGTAAAAATTAAGCAAAAACAATGACTAGTTATCAAAGTAAGTGTCAGTCATTGTACAAAGAAAAGAAAAAGATGAGCTGTGTGCTTTTCTGGGATATTACACACCATATTGTGGTAATTTCTTGCTGACATTTTGGGAAGACCTATCAGTCCATCTTCAAGCCTCTTCAGTTACATGTTTGTATAACTGATGAGACTCATTATTGTATGGCATTGTAATTGCAGCAATATGCATTTGTACTTGTTAACATGTATTCTAGAATTTTAACAGTTTAAGACTTTTAATTTTTATGATGGAAATGAGGTTGGCTAGGGCCTGAAATACACATTGAACTTACAACCCTGGCTTTTAATAAACTCCCTGATGATGGCACCTTGTTGCCAAAACATGTGGGAGTTGACACCCAATATGAAGTGTATTTTATGTTCTGTTTTGTTGTATCTTAATTAATGCATTTTGGTGGTTCGAAATATGGAATGTAAGAAAATGATGGTATGAATACATAAAACTCATCATATCATTGGAAATTATACAAATTCTAAAATTAAAATTGTTAAGTAGTAATGTTGGCAATTTGTTTACAGTGATTAATGTCAAATGATGGAGATTTGATATGGATGCTCAAGATGCCAAGAAGCAGATTGATGATGAAACTGCTGATATCAATGATGTATTTCACTCTATTGTGCTGAGTGAAGAGCGTTTGATGAAACAGGGGTTCCAGGATGGTTTCCTAAAAGGATCTTTGGAAGGAGAAGTGGATGGATTCCACTTGGGTTACCATTGAGGTGCTGAGATTGGTGCAGAAATAGGGTATTATAAAGGTGTTATTGAGACATTGCTAGTTGTTAGTGATAAGAGGAAACATGATATACCAGTTAAAGTAATTAATGCCCTCCAGAAAGTTTCAGATCTTATAAACCAGTTCCCCACTTCAAATGAGGAAGATGTTGATATAATTGCTGCTTGTGACAGTGTGAGAGCAAGGTTCAAAAAAGCTTGTGCTTTACTAAAAATAGATGGTACATTTCCGGAATTAAGCAAATTTTCATTTTGAGTAAGAGTAGTGCCACTGTGAAGATAGAATGCAGGCAGAGATCATTGCTAGACTTGATGAAATTATCAAGTACCTAAAGCCATTGTTACCACTTGCAAATTGTCATTTGGTGAATTTCATAACAAGTGGGATGTGGGACAATTACGTACCTGAAACTATAAAAAAAGAAGTTTCATCTGTAAAAGTGGAAGTTTTTAACACTGTCTTTTTGCAACATGCAAAAGGAGTTTCTGTAGCTGAACTAAAAGGAGAACTTGCAGAAAGTATTCCAAACTTTGTAAATTTTCTTGACAATGCAAGGAATATGCATCTTCGTGCGACTTCAGCAAAAGCGATAGTTACTTCATTGTCAGATCTGCAGAAGAAATTGTCTGGATGGGGCTATGAGTGTGAAGAAAATGTGCACATAGAACAGTTTATGACTCAGAAAAAGGTCCATGAAGTTGAAGTTATGAGCCAGGTGGTGGCTGCATTAGTAAATATATCTCATGCTTCTCATGTGGTTGATGTTGGAGGTGGTAAGGGATATCTGAGTTCCAACTTAGCATTACATCATGGGCTTAGAGTTCTTGGAGTTGATGCATCACCAGTAAACACCCGTGGGGCAGCCAGGAGGACTGAGAAGCTGGAGGTATGGAAAATGTTTGTTGAGTACACTACGTCAGTTATGTTAGGGGCTTGTTCCTTGGTACTAGAGAGTAGTGCATTTGTTTGGCAGACCTTTATACCACAATCAGTGCAGTCACATTAAGTTTTGAGATGGGAGGGATCCCATTCCCATTGAATTGAGGACATTGTAATTTTGATTAGACCTTAAAAATATTAAACTTCTGAAGATTCAGAATGCCCTGGGGTGTTAAGGTGTGTTGAATGGTAAATGGTTATCATTGTACTTCATTTTGAGGGTCAAGCTGTTCCAGAAGAATTGCTACATGGGAGGATATCATTTACCACATTATGTAGGTATGGATGATGGGGCTGATGAAGGGATCAGTGGGGTGATGATTTGCAGTGGGCAGGGGCTTGGTGTTGGTTAATGGTTGGGTATGAAACTTGTTATTGACACATTTGTAGACTTAAAACAACTCAGCTGATTTAAAATATGTGTTGTATAAATGAGGTTATGTTACA
>Ga0136643_10004301_pt1 | contig 19587 bp, 14 predicted proteins | sample TergutLab28metaG_FD_96883 | JGI IMG/M metagenome (GOLD analysis project Ga0136643, IMG submission 96883) | Labiotermes labralis P1 segment gut microbial communities from Petit-Saut dam, French Guiana - Lab288 P1 (version 3) (version 3) | ecosystem: Host-associated > Arthropoda: Insects >...
AAGGCTATTGCCACATGGATATAGAAATAGTCAAAAAGTATAATAGAGGTTACAAGCAATAGTTAATATAGTTAAAATAAGAAAAAATATTATGTACAAGGTTCAAATACAATGAGAAGTGTTTGTTAATAATAAGTACAATTAATACAGTGTAGTAAAAATTGTAAATATAGGCCAGATTACAGCAGAGTTGAATTCACTGGGCAACATGTAGAACTTTTGAACATTAAACAGCTAATAGATCCTACATCCTGCAGCCAAGTGCTTTAAACCAATGTTGCATTCTAGGTAGCTGTATCATAAATACAGTCATAGGTGGATATATTATGATTATGTGGATTTGTAAATGGGGGGTACAATCTGTGGAACAAAAATCATGTGGCCTGAAATTTTTTAAGTCCCAGTCTGGAAGTGATGTAACTACAGCTGCCACCATAATTCTAATCTTCATAGTTTCCTTATATTTTTGCATACGTCATGTTTCTGTCTCTTCCATTCATGACAGTCAGGCTTGCTGGATGTATATAAATGAAACACACCATATGTTTTTTTTTTTTTTAATTTGGAGTCAAACATGAATTAATGTTCATTAATTTTCTGGAGGCATTTGGCCATTATCCATATTCACTTATAGCCAAGCACGTATAGGCACAAGACCAGTGTTATTCACAGACCAAGGGTAGTGATTCAACTAATAATATCAGCATATGTTGTTTTGTTTTGCACATATTTTTGTATTCTCACATACATTAATTTAAACTGTGCAGTTACACGTGTGTAATTTCAATATTTGTCACAAAAGTTGCCTGTGTTGTATTGGCATTGGCATTGCATTGAAAAAAGCAGATATTTCTGTTATTTTTCCATTAGTTTTTGTTTACTGCATAGTGATTTAAAGGGTCTTTGTTTGTATGTGACTGTAGAAAAGGCATGTCAAACTCGGAGATTGTGGGCTGTAGTGACCCACGAGTTCTGACGTTGGGACTCACAGTTTTAAAACTGCACAGGAAGAGAATGTTGAGTGTATGATGGGTGTGCTTGGAAGGAACCTGGTTCTAGGGTGGTTTTCCTCCTTCCCTAGTTACATGATAGCTGAATTTGGCTTGATGGGAGTGTGAGGTACTGTTGTAACTGCATTACGTCTAATTTTAGCTTGCCCCACAAGCTTGAAATTCGTTTTTCTGTGTGGCTTTCTAGAAGCCAATATAATACTTAAAAATATGCATTTTTAAAATATTTTTTACTGGCTACACTGAAGATGGTCGTTACAAAACTGAAATGTGTGTGTAGTAACAACAATAAACAAAGGAGAGAGAGGGTTCATTTGGTTGTTTTAAGCCATACATTGTTGCACAAGGTTGAAGATATCTGTTTGTGTTGCTCAGTTGAGAGACAAGGATGTGAGCAGTGATGGTTATGTGTGGTAAAATTTATTTGGTCAGGGTATTTTGTGGTATTTTAAAGTAGAATGTATTCTAACAAACATGCATGTACATATAGAGGGCAACTAGGAACAACTCAAATTATGATGGCATCTATATTTTACTTCGCTTCCAGTTCAGAGGCTACTTGCTGGTTGTATGGAGTGTACATGGTTGAATCTAAAACAGGTTACTGGCTGTCCTGACTGAGGTACTTAGTGATTCTCTTAGTGCTCATTGGTATCTGTCAATCAGCTTGTGTTTCATAACAAACTGTAATCAGTTTGGTCCAAAACTTTCTCTTGTTCAGCCTGGTTCTGCAGCTTACCTGCCTATGCAGTATGTATCAGGATTAGAGCAGCTGTGTTGTGAATCTGACCACTCACCAAGGCTAAGAATACATGTAGCTGTACCTCCATTTCCAAATCTTCATGTCTGTGGTTCTTAATAAAGTGTGTTGGCAAACGTACTGTATTTAGCTTTTCATATTCGCCACTCATTACCATTTTACATTTTATTTGACACATGTATGACCTTTACAGTTGAATTTTGGTATTTTGAAACCAAAAATAATATAAAGAAGTCATTAAGTTATGCACGCTTACCCTTTGTATGTTTTGTGCTCTGTCTAGATCAGTATAATAGTTGAGACTTTTTCAGGATATGGGTGGGGTTCATTGAATGTGATAAAGTTTTTTGTTGGTTACATCTGAATTATTATTTTATCACCACTGTCTTTCTGTTTAAGGAGTCCGGTTAACTGATTAGGAATTAAATGTCACTTTCATAAATCAGCATAACTACCTATTGATCCAATTACTAGTGCACCTCAACAGACACCCATCCTCCTTGACTGTTAATGATGAACTGTGTACACATTCTTGTGAGGACAACTCACTTTGGTATACACCTGAATATTATTATCTTCGAGTGCTTCCTTGATCTATCTCATTTTCCCATCCCACTTAAAACTCTCTCTTGAATGAGAGCCTCAAACTCCCATTTGTCAGAATGGAAACTCCTTTTGTCACCTTGCATTCAAGGTTTTCTGGTGTTAGGCTGCTTCCCTTACACCCCATAGTAAATTATGAGTGCTTCACTTCTTGCTCATGCATTATGGGAAATAGTCAGCTACTCTAGTTGACTATTCCTTGGTCAGTTGCTCATAAGGTATTCAAAACTTACAGATTCCTGGAGAAATGACCTTCTGCTTCTCTGTGAAAGTTTCTTGAATGGGCCTCAATTGTGAGTTTTGTGACAGATGGCAAGGACTTGAGATATGTCAAATACAATTAAGTATTTTTCTAATGTATACGGATGGTTTCAAACCACCTGTAACTGAGGGCTAGCAATTGTTGTGCTTGATAAACAAACGCACCAACAATGTTCGATTACAAAGCAAACCTGTAGCAGTGATTGTATGCTATCCAGCCACCTGTCCAATGATTACTGATTCTGTGTGGGTAAGTGGCTGTGCATGAGGCTAACCACTCATCTCCACTAGTGTTTAGGTTAAGAATGTGTGCAACTATACCAGAGCTTTACCATATGCCACTGTGGCTTCAGGCTTAATTAAGTGCAGGGACAGCTCTTGTTCATTTCTGTATGCTATATGGATTGCTGGAATGTAGAAAGATGAAGTGGGATGCCTCTTTGTCGGCAGGTAAAGAATACTTTGTGGGAAGGAGGTGTGCGAGGCACTGGACTGCTCTGGAGTCCTCTGATACATCGCCCTGGACGGGTTTCCACGCAGCTATTTCATATCACTGACTGGCTGCCAACACTGTATGCTGCCGCTGGTGGGGATGTTGGGTAAATCAGTTACTACTTGTGCTGTTTTGTTACCACTGTTTAGGTAAATCAGTTACCTCATTTGTCATATTTTCATCAGTGTGCTGGGTAAATCAAATACCTCTTGTTTTATGTTTGTATCAGTCTGTTGGGTAAACCACTCACATCTTTTGCTGTGTTGTTAATAGTTGTTGGGTAAATCACCTCTTCATGCTGTGTTGTTTGTAGGCTGGTAGGTAAATCATTTACCCTTTCTGTTATGTTGCCAGTCTGTTGGGTAAATCAGTTACTTCATGAGGCATTATTGTTGGTCTGTTGGATAACTTGCTAATTCTTTGTGCTATGTTGTTATCAGGCTGCTGGGCAAATCAGTTACTTCATGCTTTGTGTTTTCAGTCTGTTGGGTAAATCAGTTAGGTCTTGTTTTATGTGTCTGTTGGGTAAATCAGTTCCCTCCTTTGTCAAGTTGTCAGTCTGCTGGGTAAATAAATTCCCCAATTTACCACGTCTCTTTTAGTCAAGTTGTGTAAGTACTGTCTTAGGAATGATGAGCCTTGAACTGGATAACCATGTCTAATGCTTGATTAATATGAAAAAAGTGGCATAGACAAGGGAACAATATTTCTTTGACCAGATTATTGACATCTGGGATATAAGACCTTATATTGGTAGATAATATGAACATTCTGCAGAACCAGCTGCCTCTCTCTTTAGGGTAGGAGGTTTACTGCAAGGTATTGGTATTATCAACCGAACTACATGGTGTCATATTGCTTAAGACAGTAAACATCATATTCAACACCATTTTAATCTCAAATCTTTCAATATATCTTTAACTTCTTGGCCAGCTACGTATCTTAGTGTTTTTGCAGACAGCTTTTTCTCATTTTTGGATAATCTTAGTTTTGCATTTTGTAGGCTTGTTCACATAGTCTCAAAAATCGCCTGTTAGCTTCTTCATGTCCAGCCATCTGTCTATCTGCTAGTATCAGTGTGCCTTCCCCTGGGCCCATTTTGGTGACATTTGTTATCAGGGACTGCTATGAAAGTCTGTCAAGAAAGTCTTAAATTTAGTTAAAATTGGGCAAAAATATAAGACATATTATATGGAAACATCATATTGATAAGTGATGTCCTTTCTCACCAAGAAGTTTAAATTTATCTCTGGTTGTTTACTTTAATTCTTAAGTTTCCTGGTCTGGTTGGTGTAGTACATAATGTCCAGGCTTTTCTTTTGAAGCATGGTGAAAAAGGTGCTTTTGTGACAAAAGAATATTTAAAAATCTGTCAAGAAGGAAAATGTTTTGAAAATATAACATGCTTGGAAGCCCTGTTCTTGTAACATGTAGAAAGAATCGAAGTCTTCACAGCTCTCATCAATGTTCTGAAAGAATATGGCAAGTCTGCTTTTCTTTTCTCTTGCACTTTTGATCAGTTTTAAATTGAAATTCCATCTTGCAGTAGCTAGTGTTGGTAATTTTTCCCACAAATTCTTTAAGGGCATGAGTGCACAGAGGGTGTCAAAAAATGATGAAAGGCCAGCAAGTTTTTGGAAAAATGTGTGTATATTGCTTTTTTTGATAGCACAAACAGTTTGTTGCAAAGTCAGATTTAATGTGACTTTAATATGAGTGACAGCAGGGGTACGTGGTGGCGCAGTTGGTTGAGGCACCGCGCTACAAGTTGGAAGGTCGCGGGTTCGATTCCCGATAATGTCATTGGAATTTTTCATTGACATAATCCTTCCAGCCGCACTATGGCCCTGGGGTTGACTCAGCCTCTAACAGAAATGAGTACCAGGAATGTTTCCTGGGGGTAAAGTTGGCCGGTGTGTAGGGCTGACAACCTTACCACCTTCATGTGCCAATTGTCTAGAAATCTGGGATCCTCAAACTCCTGGAACCCTCTGGGCCTGTCCAGGGATTGCTTTACCTTCACCTTTTAATATGAGTGTAGGCAGTGAGTGGATACATTCCTGAAACTTGTTTCTGCAGGCACAATATGTGGCCCACCATGACAACTGCACCATCATATGTCTTACTAGTTTAGTTCTGAAGATGAATTCTTTTATAGTACACATCATGGTTAAATAAGGATTCAACAGACCTATCTGCACTTCAGTATGAGAAAAAAAAGAATCTCTCCTGTGGTTCGCCTTTTTGATTATCATACCTAATGAAGGTAGACAGTTGCGACTTATTGACAGCAACTTTTGTTTCATCCACGAGAATTAACATGAAGTCCGCACAATTAATTTCCATTTTGACAGTTTCTGAAAGACTGTTGTAATATATTACGAAATCATTCAGTATGATGTGCCATATCCTGCAAAAACTGTGCATTCTTTCTGGTGAGTTGCCAGAAAAATGTCAAATTCACTAAGAGGATTCAGGAATTCTGCATAACTGTTGCTACCTATGGAGTCTCTTGATTTGTATGACCTGTAAATGACAGTTCTTGTTCAGCAAGAAGCAGCAACAATCTTATCAACTGTTTCCAAATATCTGCTCTTCTTTACTGTCTCAATGTGAATGTGGTCAGAAACTTTATTTCGTTAACGCTAAAGTTGCAAGACTTGCTCTGACATGACAGAGGGATTTTTTGATGCCTTGTTGTAACATGTGACAGCACATTCAAAGTACTATATATCTTTCTTCAGCACATTAGCCTTTTTGACACCCACTTATAAGCATGGCCAATAAAATTTTTGTTTGGGTTAAGTCCTTTGTAACCCAATAGTTTTCTCATGCAGAGAGCTGAAGGTGACTCTCATGTTTGTGGTTTTGTCCTTTGTGTTTAGAAACCAGGAATGGTGAAGGCGGGCAAGGCCTACTGGCTTTACCAACATGGGGCTTTTCTGTGAAAAGTCTAGCTGAATGGATGATAGACCAAATGCTGGATTTAACAATCTGTTCCCTGCTCTGACATGTTGTTTTACTGACAAAGTGATGCTTAAAATTACCTTCAAAACTGAATGGAGGAATGTTTCTACAATGGACTTTGCAGTATATACCACATTCACTGTAGGAATGAACATATTTTTAGGCTATGAAACCTTTTGTCAGCTTGTTCATATGCAGCTGTATGCTGTAGAGCCTGGGCATGTCATGGGTTTGATTGGTAGGCAGTTGAGGGGTGTAGGAGGGTTGCTCCCTGCTGCAACAGTACAATGCTGGCTGCAGTGGGCTGTCAGCTGAGAGCACACCTTGAACCAAATTACACATTGCTTCTTTCGAAGAAGGCACGACACTGGTCAGATTTTATGACAAATCCAAAAGTGCTATGCATGCTTTTTTTCAGTGAATCTTGACATGTGGTCACCCTAAAAATATCAACCTATTACTATGGAAAAATTATTTGTTTTGTATGTTTTGCATTCGTAGCGTATGTGCAATGTATGCCACTAGGTGGTGGTGGTGGTGGTGGTGGTTCTCCAATCTGTCATAGTTTTCAATACCTTTTAAACTAATGTATAGTAATCCTTGGCACAAGTTAATATTTTAGTATTTTATGTTTGTGTTCACAGATATCTTGGGCAAATAGATGGCATGAATGCATGGATGACTTTGTCAGACAACTTACCTTCAAACAGAACTTCTGTGCTGCACAATATTGATGACATTTATGGCAATGCAGCACTTACAGTGGGGGATTGGAAGATTGTCAAAGGTAAGGAGTCCTACACACTGCAGGATAGTTATGTAAATACAGTGAATACCTGGTGAAATTATCTTAAGACATTGCTGAAAAAATTAAACAAATTTCTCCTATTAAAGGGGAAAATATCTTAGAGTGTTAAGCCTGAAAATTATATTATTTGGTAATTCAGTACTGAAATAGACATTTACTTTACTACTTTACTATTTTACTTTTTCCATTTAAATTCTCCATTAAGGATTCATTTTCATCATCATATGGCATCTGAGCTGCTTTAGTGGTTTTGACATATTCTTGAACACCAAACAAGATTTTTGTATACAAGCACAACTGATAGATGAAGAACCCATCTCTGCCAGGACTGTTGTAAATACGTTTTCTGCCCTACTACATTTTTGTGTTTTGCCTTTTTTCAGCTGAGCTCTTCAGTTACAGAGTACTGTGTTTCATACTTTAAGTGGACACAGAAATTTAAAGTCCTTAAGTGATTTCTTTGGAAGGAAAATTTTAAGTAATATCTGCCGTGTTTATAATGTCCAGTTTTTCTTGAACTGAGAGCAGCCTGTGGTGATGTTTGATGAAGTAGCTCTGGTAATCACATATTCAATAAGTTGATGGCTGTAATTTACAGAAACTGTACATACAAGCAATTTTAAGTGAACACAACAGGATATAAATTTTGCACAGAAAATACTTAAGTTACTGAAACAACCTTCTTTATAAACCCATGCTGTGTCTCTGTATATTACATGCTGCTTGAAACACATTTGGAAAGTAATGGCACTGCAGTTACTAGTGACATCATTTTCTCATGACACATTTCCACAGATTAACATTGATTTGCTTATCTATTCCCATGGTCCATGTTAGAAATGATGGTGGAGATTAATCTAACAAACTGTGAGTTTTGTGTTCTCATTTTATGTTGGAGAAAAATGGAATGAACGGGAAATTGTTTAAGTGTTTGATACAATAAGTTATTAACCCCTCTCCTGCTAACATGGAGAATATGGTGAGCTCCTAATAAAGCCAACAAATGGCAGATGGGATTTAACTCGGCGTTTAAAGTGTTAAACAGGTGAAAAGTTCTGTGGGTTATGAAACCGTTGTGCTTCATATGCAGGAAATTTATTGAAAGGGTTTATATGTTTATCATATAAGAAGATGTTGGTGCCAGTTTTTTTGGTATCTGAGATGGAAAAACTTCAAAACCTGGTATAGCAGATTTAATTCTGTTCAATTGAGAAGTGATATGGTGTTGTGGCTTACACACATATTGCATGTTTCTGTTCTTTGGTAAGATACTACATAGATTAAAGTAAAAGAGGAAGGAATATTGTTTTCATTTCCTAATAAAACACACAGTTTTAAACATGAAAGTGGTGAATGCTAGGGAATATAACAGAGGAAATATAACAATAAATGAAACCTGTAATGAAAAATTAAGGCACTTCTTTTTGAGTTTTGTAAGAAATGTTTGATCCTTCCTTCCTCACATTTTCACTTAGTACAGGATTCAAACACAGATTATTGTGGTGTAACAAGAAATATGCGGTTCTCTGGCTTGCACATTTCTCATTTCGTTATTTATGTATGCTTTGTGTAAGAACAGTTCAAGTAACACAGATTATGTAGCATTAAGTGATAGGATGATTACTGAATAATGAATGGGGGATGGTTGTGGAAGAAAGTGGCCATGGCCTAATTTGTGCCACTATAATTTTCCAGGAAGAACTGAGTGAACTGCAAAAAATATTACCCAGTTTAGCCAGTTTCAAGCTGTGTTGGTTTAATGGTTTTGAAAGCATTTAATTATTATGCGTCATTTTACCTATTCCCAATTATATAAACATTTTTCATGTGTCCATGGCTGCAGGTACGACATATGGTGGCATGTGGGATGGCTGGTATGGTCCGTCAGGCCGAGGAGACACAGTAGGGCAGAAATATGACATGTATGAGGTGATGTCTAGTCTGGCTGGCCGTGCTGTGTCTAGGGTTGGAACTCCCCTTACACCAGCCATCATACAGACTCTAAGAAATGAGGCTGAAGTGATCTGTGATTCTTTATCTGTGTATGCACATGTAGAGAGGTCTGAATGCAAGCCCCTGAGAGCACCATGCCTGTTCAACATTAGGAATGACCCTTGTGAACAGTACAACCTTGCTGGCATGTAAGTAAATGACCTGTTGCAGCCCAGTAGTTGGTTACATTTGTATGTTTTTTGTGCTCACACTTCTCTTCCTATACTTTATCTTTTAGGTATCCAGAAATTCTCCAACTTATGGAAGTGTCAATAAGTGAAATCAATGCTACAGCTGTTCCTCCTAGTAACCTCCCATGGGATCCACGTGCTGATCCACGCTTCTGGGACCACACGTGGACAAATTTTGGTGATTACAGTATTATGAACAATGCTGTAAGCTGAGGATTAGAATAGCTGCATACATCCAGTTCTTAGTACATATTTGTAATATACACTGGCTATCTTTTACATTTGTGAATGGAATCAAATGACTCCATAGACGCAAACTGAGCATGCAGTATGATGTGTGACTTAAATTAATACTTTGCTGTGCTTTTAGTGATGTATAATTTTATTACAAGACCAGTTAATTTCAACTGTTATTTTGTATCATTAAGCATAGCATGGTCTTTTTGAATTTACTGCACATAGTTCATGACAGGATTAAAATTCTAGAATGCAGAAGTGGAAGATAGAATGATAGTAGTGTGTGTGTGTACACAGGCGTGCATGCACATGCATGTGTGTGTGCGCACATGCATGTGTGCATGTGAAGTCATAGTTGAAGCCTTAATTCTTGTATTTCTGTAAACTAATGGTGAACGCAGCAATGAAACATGAAATGAAATAGAAAGAGCAGAAGTTTCCCTATGTAATTGGGGAACTTGAGTTTGAGGCATGTGTGTTGTTTTGCACATACTTGTATATAACTGGTATTTCACTTCCTGCTACATTCAGATTCAGTTTCATCTGTGGTACTTCATTACATGTGGTCCATGTCATTGACTTGGATGTTTATCTCATGTACCTTTATAAGTAAAATCCTGGCAGAAAAATGCTAGTATTGTGATGTAATGTTTCCAACCCTCCAGTAACTCTAAATACTTTATGCTAGTTGCTTGAGCATCAGACTTTGTGCCTATAGGGTAAAAATTAAGCTCTCGAACTCAGAGTCTGGGGACCCAATCTGATAGTGTGTCACCAACTCATGTAAACAGTTTTTCAGTACAGGGACTGCGTGAGATCAGACTTCTGTCTTCTTATTGTAGACTCAAAGGGCATGTGGTTCACAGTGAGAAAGGGAGTAACCGTAAATGAAGTTGATCCCAGTACATACAATATATTGCAAAAGTACTGCACTGTTGAAATAAGAAATGAGGTTACCAACACTTCATAGTCTAACAATTCCCTAGTTCTTCCTACATCACAATTTCCTAGTTCTTCCAACATCACAGTTCCATAGTTCTTCCTACATCACAGTTCAGAATTACCATAGACTTTGGTCAATTCAGAAACAAACCTTCCTAACCCTCAGATGTAACATATTGATGTGAACCATCAGACACATGCCGAGCCTCATGACTGTAGCAGCATGTCACCTCAAGGATAATAATGTTCTTGACATTTCTGTGTATAAAAACTCAGCTGCCCAACTTCTTAACTCCGTGTGCAATGGATGATGTTCTTTTCCACTGTACTTCATCACAACAGTTTGTTATTTCTCAAAGAAAGAGAAAGTTTATTGCTGATGGTGTATTGTACAGTTTGTTTGCCTGGGTGTGGATCTTACAAATTCCTAAGCATCTGGCTCTTGACAAATACAATTTGGGTAACAAGAACAGTGGCGTCGTCCGCATATGCTATGCAGGTGATTTTTTATGAACCCCGCCTGGAATTGGAAGCCATGTAGTTCTTGATTTAGCTTGTGTAGTAGCAGTTTTAAGTTGATTATGAAGAGAAGGATGGTACGAGGGCATCTTTGATGTATAAACTTCTGACAAGGAAAGCTGAGAATACGAAGCCTTGATCGTACTGAGAGAAATTGCGTTAGGATAAAAGGAATGAAGTAACTTCCTGTACCTTTCTAGGATGTAGTGAAGGTAGTCGTGTGATACACTGTCGAAGGCCGCCGGGAAGTCCAGAAGTGCGATGCAAACTGGTTGATGCGTCAGTTCGATAATTGCAATAAGGTTCCATATTCTGGCCGCAGCCTCGATGATGGTACGGCTGAACGCGCTATAGAACTGGTTTGGTGAAGGACTACTTGTACGTGCGTGAATGGCCGCTTAGCTAAAGTGCGCGCAAAGATTTTCGAATCAAGGTTGAGAAGAATAATGGGCCTGTAGGCCGTTATGATTGCTGGACGCCAATGTTTGGGAATGCTGACAATTGGTTTTGCTTTTGTTTTGCAACATGAGATTGTAGAATTGTAAACATTTTTCGTATTATCGAATGTGAAATTCTAAGACAATGCCGTCATCTCCGCGCGATCATCTGCGGCCTCCGATGTATATGGCATCTCGTAATTCGGTCAGAGTTATCGGTTATAATAAACATAATTTATGTCAACAGAAAGTTTCTGTTGGAAAGTCTGCCCCATGATATGCAATTTCCCGTCGAAGCGGTTCCTGAAGTCATCCAAAGAGTGTGGCGCGAAGAACCTAGATGTTTTGAGTTGGATTGGTTGGCGTTACGAATTTTCGTGATTGCCTGTTGAAGTTTGCATTTGATTACTTTGGTTAGGTGGAAAATGTAAGTTCCACTTGGAGTGAGACTCATCCCGATGGCTGACGTATGTCCGGATAGCTTTCTGAGTTCGCAAGTGTTGTATTTTCCGTTGGTGGAAATACAGTTTTGTGACAGATGTCGGAGGATGAGCAACATTTTTCAGTAAGTCGTATATGCAGGTACAATAGAACTCCTGTTGAAGTTCCACGGCTCTTCTGCGCCTTTGTATTTTCATTAGAAAAATGTAGGCATCTGTTGTTTCGCGTAAGTGTCCCGCCAACATAATGTTTTTGTAGTGGTGAAGTCGCCGTTTCCAAAGAGCCAACTTGTCTTCAGTTTTCAGTGGACGGGCCGCGAAAATATCGTTCATACCCCGTGTCATGTAGCGGGTTGAATAACCGGGGCGGTCATCCCGCTACAAGGGTAGCTGCCATCGTCTCACAACTTAGAAGGGATCGTAAATGGATCCGTTTATGGGAAGGCAGCATGACCAGTAAGGTTTCAGAGCGGTTACAGGCACTCTCTTAAGGTCTTGGGTTCGTGAAGGGGAAAAAAGGGAGAGATAGTCTTAATAATTATAATTAAAATAATTTAAACTTAACATAATTATATTTACATCCAATTCTACAGTGAATTACCCTAGTCCCCTTTTTTATTATACATTACTTTCACGTAATGACGCTTCCAAACGAGGCTGTGAAATCACCCTTACAAGTCAATTGTAAGATTATTGCAAGACCACTCACAATGGATTAGTTCTAGTGAACTCTCCTACCTGATTTTAAAGTTTTCTGATCCTTGCATTCTCTATGATATTAGACACTTTTTTAATACCAACTAAATGCACTGTGTCTATTATATACATATATTCGGTGCGTATCTCCTACTGAAGGGATGGAAGGTGTAGTTAGGTCGGTGAAGGTGGAGGGGTGGGGGTTGGTGAGTAGGGGTATGGGGTGTTTTAATTATTTCTTTGTAATGGGTTTCCAATTTTAATTATGGTGTCAAAAATTATGTTGGAGAAAATAATGTATTTGTCGTTTGGTTGGTTGTCAGACGAAGTTTCATTATCTATGTAAAATATTTCCAAAGTGTTGAGATATGTGCGGTTTTTGTGATAGTATAACACTTGCATGATGTCTTCTATAGGTCCAAACACGTGACTATGGTCATTTAGATGTTGGACACATCTGGATGAGTTACTGTTATTTCTGAAGACACACAGATGTTCTTTTTACCTTTTTGAGAAATTCTACCTGTCTGGCCTACATATGCTTTCCCGCAATCTGAACAAGTTAGTTAGTACACACCGCTGGCCGTAAATTTGTTGGTGGTTTGAGCTTTTCGTTTTAGATTTTCTCCATTGGAATTATTTGTGCGGTAGGCAATTGTTGGTGTGTTCAAATATTTTGGTAATGTATGTTAGTTTCTTTGCCTAATAGATTAAAGTAACCCAATTTTGTCTAGGTTTTTTCTAGGTCTGGAACAGTTGTATGTTTCTTTTTGGTTTTTGGAGTATTCGGTGGTCGGATTGGTTAGGAATTGTTGTATAGGATGTTCTGCATAGTGTTGAGTTCACGGTTATATGCTTCGTTGCTTAGTTCGTGTGTATGCATTCTATTATGGAGGTATCTGTTGGCTGCATATTTATGTTGGGTAGGATGGTGGAAGTGTAGGGGTAATGGTGTCTGTAAAGGTGGGTGTTCTAAAGATGGATATTTGTATATTATATTCAGTTGTGTTTATAGAGTTTTCGTGTTGTTTGATTCAGTCTCTGCGGTGAAGTGTAGGTTAGGGTGTGTGGAGTTGAAATCTGTAAAAATGGATTGTATATTAGTTTGGGTGGAATGGAAGATGAGAAGAATGTCATCTACGTAACGGAAGTAGTTCATGATCGTATTTTCTTTAGCTAGGGTTGGGATATGTGAGGTTGATATTGCAGGAAAACTTCAGATAGGATGCCTGATGAAGGAGCACCCATTGCTAGACCATCTTTTTGGATAATTATATTACCTTTCTTGGTGAAGTAATTTTACTTTCTGATCGTGTTGTACCAGGTTCATAGTTCTTATCTTGTTTGGGGTCTAGTAAATTGGATTTCATTATACTGTTAAGAATGCTCCTGGTTTCTGCAATAGTAATATTCGAGTACAAATTGGAAATATCTAGTGAAGCGAATTTATGGTTAGGGTTTAGTGGGGTTTCTTTCAAACCTTGAATTAACTGTGTGGTATTCTTTATATTAAATGTGTATAGTAGGGGTGTTAGTTGGTTAATTTTGTATGCGAACAATTTTGGTAATTTATAAGCCAGAGCATTTTGCCATTTTACAATAGCTCGGACGGGTTGGTTTAGTTTGTGGATTTTTATAAGGCCTTTAATCATGAGGACGATGGGGTTTAGTTTAAAGTATTTCCATCTGAGTGTTTGTGGGATAAGTGTTTTACTGTAGTTAATTGTCTTCCTGATATTGTTTTGAAATGAGTCGGTGGGTTCTGTATTGATTTAATAATTTAAAATTTTATATAAACGAGATCTCGTCCATTTTATGGCACTGTATTACATATACACCTTTATAATTAGCCTGAAGATGGCTTTTAAGAGCCGAAAAATGTTGCTGTAAATTATTTAAAGTGATAATTAAAGTTGTGTTAGACCCTGTTTATTATTACTTTATTTATTAGATTATAACACAACGGGATGCGTTGCCTAAAAATGGTGTGTGTGATGTTTCCTGTGTAGCAGTCGGCAAAGACCTACCCGAGTAACATGAAGACGGTACGAAGGTCGCTATCAACATGGTTTTCTCGATTTTTCAGTCTCTTCCCTCGTACATCTCAATGGTGGACGGAATCTACCACGCTGGATAACTCTGACGCTATTTTAGTGCCTTTCCATATAACATATTGACTTTCTGTAATCCCCATGATTAAGTACTAGAGGGTTTATGTGCGACAAAGATGTGTTGTCTGCCTGTTTGTTCTTTTCTCAAGGGTAATAACTCTGTGAGAATTCTTAGTGCCTACAACACTGCTAAATCTGCATTCCTTAGCATTTCAGAATTGGTTGAATGTTGCTATATTACCTTCGCTTCTGCTATCTATGCGCGGAACATTTATCGACCTCATTTCCTTATTCCAGAATTCTAAATGCATAAGAAATTTCTGGCCTTCGCGCATGAAACCCTTCTGTATATATTTGCAGTTCTCACGACATTTCAAATCATGACTAAACTCAGTTCGTGCCAATGCTTCTAAATTTTACTCCCTAAGACAATTTCTCAAGTCACTACGTCATACCCCATACCACGGAAAGTGAGAGGGGCATGCAAGTTTATAGCCAGGGTACCTGCAAATTGGTCATAGAATGCCGTCGCCGGGATTTGTGAGTTGAGTGTTAAATGGAGGAAATTTTGATTGACATTTACCCTATCTAATCTGGCTGTGCAGTGTATCACGAAACGAACCGTGCTGACAAGAAAAATTGTGCAACGTGGGAGACAGGCTTGAAACTTCGCGTTGAAAATGTTGTAAATAACAAACTCAGGAGAAGGTTGTTACAGAACATGGTAGTTTTGAAACAGTGCGAGAGGTTTTCAATGGCTCCCACGTTCTCCTGATCAGCACTTTATGACTTATTTGTGGGGAATTATAAAGCGTAAGTTGTAGAAAACAAATCCCCTCACTCTGAAGGAAATAAGCAACAGTACCCGCTGCGAGATTTTAACGATTTCCGGGGAAGGACTCTAGAGAGTTTACAAAACCATCTCTCGCAGGTGTACTGAGTGCATTCGGTCACGAGGACAGCATTTTCAGCATCTTCTGTAGCACTTAACGAGTTTTTATCAGCTTGCTAAATGTTATTAACGCTGCGGTCTAGCTTCCTTCACCGAATGTTACCCCTCTGGAGACGCAGCATACAAGACACCGACGACTGAGCGTGCGGGCTTCTCTCCTTCAGGCAGGTAGAAGAACAGCCTATACTCGTATACTAAAAGCTAGTGTCGAGGGAGAATGCCACTAGGTAAGTTGTTGAACAAAACACTTGTATAACTAGTTATATACGGGAGATAGAGTTAGCATTTTATAAATTATATACGGATGAAGGGAAATTACATTTTTCATTAGAGCAGTGTTTTTCAAAGCGGGTTCCTCGGAACCCAGGGGTTTCGCGAAAAGCTGATAAATGCGTGTGAATTTTATGCATTATTGTTGCAATGTTTACCGGCTTGATTCTATAAGAATACTATGAATAATGAGTTAATATTAACAATGTATTACATTTTGACAGGGAATATTTCGGAAAGATACAGGTTCGTCACTTCAGAACATTAGAAAACTGCTGCCGTTTCCAGCCACCCAACTTTATGAATATGGATTTTCGCGGTACAGTTTGACAGACACTAAAATGAGAAATAAGCTGGACGGTGAGGCAGATCTCATATGGCAACTGTCGCCCATTATGCCGGGCTTCAAACTGATGTGCTCTTCAAAACAATTTCGTCCATCACCCTGAGAAATTAACACCAGCGATTTGTACTGTTTAATTGATTAAACCGACAGTAAAGTGTGTTATCTACCTAGAAGCCAAAATAGGAGCATACGGTCTGCTCATCTTTTTATTTTACTTTTCACATGTTGCCAACTTAACAACAGGGGTAATGTTTCGTGAAAGGGTTTCCACAAGCGAAAAATTGTGAAAAGCACTGCATTGGAGCTAGCTTCGTCGAATGAGGTAGTCATTGTGTTCTGCCTTCCATGAGCTTACGTATATTTTGCAGTGTATTTTGATCTATGTAGAACCAGACCTAGTCTTGATTGTCCTTTTGATAATGGAGTTTATGTATACATTTTAATATGCCTTGAAGATTACTGCAGTAGCGTCCCACTATGTAATGACTGTCTTTACGTATGCCTTCAAGGTGAGAAACCAGAACATTTTCTATTTAAAAATTATGGCTGTTCCAATTTATAATTCTGACATTAAAGGCTACGCACAGTGAATAGATATAAACCAGCAAGGATAGAAACGACTTTGTAGAGTTACACCGACTTTTCAAAAGATTTTAGACAGGGCTACATAAACTTTGCAAAATTATGCCTTCGGTTTTTTATTGGAATTATATGACCTGCTCCAGCGCACCCTATTATGGCAAAAGTGATGTAGCTATTGAAGTTTATGACAGAATAGTTTGGGAGTCTAAATTTGATCCTATATTTATATTTCTGTAAATCCCGCGGCTAGGCTTTACTCCAGCCATGGTCCCCTCTCGCTGGTGTTCGAATGCCCCAACCAGACGCGCACAGACAGCGAACTAATACGGCAATTCACGGAACGAACTGTTGACTGTAAGCCTGAGTAGGACTTTTACATCGGAGCACCAAACGGGGTCAAACAACCGTGCCCAGATTAGCAGCCGTAAGTTTATCAGGACTCCAGCATTTTCAGGAGGAAGGCGGTCTATCTGCCCTCTTGGCGGAACTAAAGGGGAGTCTGTTCACCACTCATGGAGGCTCAGACCTGATCATCCACGGACGGCCGGATCCTGTCCCATTACTTGACTTCATTGTGGAGGTGGGTGACTGCCGACAAGCGGTGAGGCGAGGCACTCATCTGGCATGGGTGCTGGTATGCTGTAGCGTTCTTCTGGCGCCGTACTCTACTGTGCGGAGCGAATGTTACCTGCGCAACCTGGTGACTATCAGCAGTGCAAGACTGTGGTGCAAGCGTCCAAGTGGGCTCATCCTGGAAGTTCCGCACGGGAACACAACAATGAAGTGAAGCGGTTAGGCTCTTTGCCAGGAGCTGCGTGTGAGCATTCCATCGGTGACCTTGCTGTCACGACCAACCACTCTGCCACAGTGGCACATGAGAATAGCCAACAGCAGATGAGAAACAGAGCACGGTCAAGTACGTGTGAGTATTTATTGTATTACTGAAGAGTGAGGAGAGAGTTTCAAGGAACTGTGGGGATGTGATTACGGTTGTAAGATGTAACGATCCAGGAGGGTCTTGCTAAAACAATCTAATACTTTGTTACAGTTTATTACAAGTATTTCACTGTCCAAGCCGTAATTCAGTTACGTAGATGCAGCAGTACTGATAAAGTTTCCACGTCCTCCATGAGCAGATTACCTGCCAAATTTATGCCAGTCATTCTTCTAGGACAAATGCTAGTACAAGAAAAATATATTAGTCGTGCCTGTTAACACCACCGTATCCACCTTGTTATCTAATAACAAGACAGGCAATATACGTACAACGTATTATTGAGGTGCGTTCGTGCAACCATTGTTGCAATGGAAAAGCAGTGAGTGTTACACAACCTGAGTGTGTGTATTTGTAGCCGTAGTAACCCGGCATGCAATGCGCATGGGCCATACTGTCATCTGTGGCCTTCCCCGCTCTGCAAAGATTTTCCACATTATCTCATAAACTTCACAATTTTCGAAAAAAAAAAGTTACTGAACCAAACTTTGTGTTTTGATTTTCTTTACAACTTTTATCTGAAACATTTCTCATTCTAAGAAAAAATGAGCGAGATGTGATAAAGAAATGTATATTGGTCTTCATGTAAAAGTACCCTCTATTCTTGTCAGATTTTAATGACACTTGAATTTTCTCGACAGATTTTTTTAAGACCTTCAAATATCAAATTTTATGAAAATCCGTCCAGTGGAAGCCGAGCTGTTCCATGCTGACGGACGGGCGGACGGACAGACATGACGAAGCTAATAGTCACTTTTCGCAATTTTGCGAAGGCGCCGAAAAAAGGACCATTTTTACATCACTTTGCACAAAACTGACAACCAGAATTCTATAGAAGTCAAAACCAAACTGAGTTACTGTCCTTCGTGTTACCTTAAGGCCGGACATATGGAAAAGCTGAAAAAATAGAAACTTGAAGATCATAGAGCTGGGAGAAAAATGTAACCCGGTTTAGAAGCAAGAAGCTCATATGAATAAAATCATGTAAGTTACATTTCACAAGCTCTACACGGGAAATTACTTAGCATGGTCTGAGAGGAAAACTTTCCAGGTGTGCTGGCATCATTTCCCAGGGAAATGTATAGAAGTGAAATAATTAAATCAAAGTAACACAAACTGATTAACAAATTACAGAAATTAATGAAATTCGTATTAAACCACTTCAAAAAGAGTATGCAGACGAAGAATGGAAACGTAACAGGTAGTAGGAACAATGCTGATGTTGATACAGATTTTGTAATAATTTATAATGTATGTTTTATTGATGTAATTTTGGTAACATTTTTGGGCATAATTAGTAATGTTGTTTACTGTGCAGAGTTTGAAGAACTTTGCACATTTGGCGGTGTGAGTAATGTCGAGTCATCCACCTTTGAGTGTATGACAGGTCGGTCACCGGCCGATAAAAGCGACCATTTTCTTGTTATGGTCGACACTTCACCCTGCCGGCCAGGAGAAGGAGGGTGGTGACCTGGCACATTAGGGGTAGTTGTGTGTTTGTTTTTAGATTATTCTTGTAATAACTGAGTGCGAATATGGGGAACGGCTGTGTCATTGTTGCTTGGTGAGATTTTTTTTTTGTGGTGTGGAAAACGATCGTGTAGAAATCTTGCGTTGACATAGACCTACATGAGAGGAAGACAGTTTACTGTCTGCTGTGGGTGTTTCAATCCAGCAGCGGATTTGAACTGAGTAAGTAGCTGAGCTAACAGATAAATGTCGTGCGAGAAACAATGTTTATTGGATAATATTTTGCACTAGGTATACATGCTGTACTGAAGGCGTTCTCGAGTAGTTTCTTTTGCTGGATTTCTGTCGCGAACGGAAGGCTATAAGAAACAACGCTAACCGCCAGTTACTGAGTATTTCATCAGTATAATTTAGGACACACCTCTCCCCTTATTTTATCAGTATAATTTAGGACACACCTCTCCCCTTATTTTATCAGTATAATTTAGGACACACCTCTCCCCTTA
>Ga0136643_10004302_pt1 | contig 19585 bp, 15 predicted proteins | sample TergutLab28metaG_FD_96883 | JGI IMG/M metagenome (GOLD analysis project Ga0136643, IMG submission 96883) | Labiotermes labralis P1 segment gut microbial communities from Petit-Saut dam, French Guiana - Lab288 P1 (version 3) (version 3) | ecosystem: Host-associated > Arthropoda: Insects >...
GTAAACTTATACTGAGTCTGAGGTGCGTATTGTTTGGGTGTACGGTGACTTCTTGCCCACTCTGTACAGGGAGTAGGCGGTAAATTTCTTTCAGTATTATCACTTGCACTGTGAAACGAAAGATGACGTTGGCCGTCATCGGGTATTATTCACCTCACATTCATCACATTCCCTCTAAAGATTTACCTGATTATTTACTAGCAGTATTTTAGATATCACTGGCATTCTCTATCTTGGTGTCTTTGCACAACAGAAGTGACGAATTCGTCGCCCATTTAGTTTATAGCTAATGAACTTCAAACTATCTTTGTACAACAGAATAAATTCAAATTACTATGTTGTGAAAATTGCATGCTTGACGTAGGCAATTTATGTGATCAAGTAGCATATTACCTATGAAGAATTTCTCAGGTACCCGAAGTTTATTGTACAACATTACACATATGTACAAGTCTTCATCGACTCGTGATTGACAGTCCACTTTTTCTGTTAAGCCTTTCGTCATGTTTGTTTCTCACACATTTCCAATAGCCAGTACAATTGTCCAGTACCTGAACTGTCTTCCAAGACTAAAAATATTACTTCTTAAGGCCTTCGAAATTAAATCTTTAAGTACTGATTTCGTGAATAAGTACAGGTATTTTTCAGACGAGTTCCTACCGCACGTAAGAAATTATGTCTCTCTCTTAAAAACAGTTTTTCTGGAATAATTACTCTTTCATCCGAGATGCATCACAACTATCCAAATACAGGCGGTTGGCAAAATGCAGAACACTTCAGTGTTATGGCGATCTGTGTGCTTTACAAGTCGTAGACTTTCGGTCTGTCATAGACTGTTGGATATCACTTTTTGTTAAATCCTTATACATAAATACCTCGGTTAGTTTATGTGAAGTCATAAAACTTCTATTTTTGCGTTCCCTAAACAAGTTCAAATAAATTCTCGCTGAATTATGTAGGATACCCACCATAATATTTAACAAGTGGCAAGCTGATCTTACTCTAGGAACGTTGCTTATAATGAAAAAGGTTCAGGACTAAACCGTCACTATGCTACAGAAAAAAATTCACAATAGTATTACACTTAGCTTTAACATGTAATATTTATTTTAAATGTATTAATAATGTACCGTGCATCTTTTATTTTTTATTATAACCAACTAATGCACAATTATAATAAAAATATCATATTTATTTACGTTTATTTTTTCTTTATATTTTGATCTTGAAGAAGATAGTGGGGGAGAATATCTAATAATATCATCATGGATGGAACCAATAATAATTTTGCAACAAATAATGTAGGAACAACACTCTAATCGCTGGCGAACCGTAGCTGCCAATACGTTCGAAACTGTATTTGAAGCATTGAATTTTAAGTATTGAATTAAAATCTATCTGCTCCATGGCGACCTCATTAAGTGGATATAAATAAGCACACAACATAAAGAGAAAGAGAATGTGTTTGTTTACAAGAAGCGGCACGTCGTTAGCGTGTTCATTTACTCGGGTTTTGTGATCACAGTTGATCGCAAATTTCAATTAGTGGCCATCACGCAAATTCCGTTCTGATTGACTTAGCGTAGGATTACAATAATCCTTCGATAAACTTAATTCGATTCCGTCCGCACCGGCACTAGTGTCATGTGACATTAGTGTCGGTGCGGACATTCAGATGCATTACCGTCAATCTATTCTATGTTTGAAAGTTTTCGCTTTGTTTTCGTTCAAAGGAACTAACGAACGGATTAATTATCGATCCAAATAATTAGTTAAATTCATAGTGCAGCGTATAACCTGAGTGTTTGAGAGTTGTTCGATGGGTTAGTAACCAAATAACCTTGTTACAAGATCCGTTTAGTTTCAGCTTTGGTTTAGAGTGTGCTGTTAGTATAGTCAAACCAACTGGAACTGGGTTAAAATAACAGCTACTGTCTGGGGTACGTCATCAGAATTCATGACGGAAATTGTTATGCTGTAGGACTATAACAGGAAATACGAGAATGTGAAGTTTAGTTTTTTATTGTAAGAAAATAGCATCGATAAGTTTGTAGTATACTGTATTCTGTGATGTGATGACTTTTAGTCTGGTATCTCATAACCAACGTTGCGGAAGAATCTACTGCCTTCATCTTCAGGATTCAGATGATGATGTAGTTTAGACCCTCGAATCTTTTGATATTTTGCTGACCGTGCATCTCAGTATAATCTTAGTAATTAGCCAACCTAATGCACAAATTCTTGTTTTATAATAAGTTTATTATATGCCTCTACATGTTTCGAGCACTGTGTGCTCATCATCAGGAGGTCAAAATTGTATTATACAGCAACTTGTATCATCACACTGAAATAAATTTGTGATGCAAAACAAACAAAGTAAGTGCAACAATACAGGAACACAAAGATAAAATTGTATGAAAGTAATGCAGCCATCTGGTATAACAACACCTGCAGGATTAAACAACTAATACCTACCTATGCTAATATATTTTACCACTCATTTGTTTCAGTGTGATGATACCAGATGCTGTATAATACAATTTTGACCTCCTGATGATGGGAACATGGTGCTCGAAACTTGTAGACGCATATAATAAACTTATTATAAAACAAGAATTTGTGCATTAAGTTGGTTAATTACTAAGATTCTCCACTCGTAGAAGTTGTACCAGACTATGAGACGTTAAACCCATAAGACCACAACCTTTATGGCAACAATCTTGAACACTGAAAATGCGGCACTGATAAGGGTCTGAGATAAAATATAAACTGCTTAGGGGAACAGGTGGAACTAGGAGCAAGTGAGGAGATGAAGATACGGGCTATTCGGGAGGTTACACTTGTAATATTCGATAACATTATTGTGTCCAATAGAATGAGGACGGTGCTTTGTGCGGGATACGCTATTTGCATGAGGATGGTTAGAGTTGCATACGTGATTGCAGTCGGAAAACCTCGGTGTGCGAGAAATTTGTGAGTACACACGATAATGCATGTTTGGGTTTCCCAGAAGGCAGGGAATATCTTGACCATCTAGGGTACTACGAAAAAGTCATTAATGAAATTTCGTTTCTGAAATTTAAAAACACGCAAGTAAGTTGGGAAGTGGGTTTGATTAAAGTTGCAGGTTAATTTTTTTCCGCGCCTTGAAGAAGAATAAAATATGTTACTCTCTTTATTAGTGGCTATGTAGCACGAACGGTTACGGCAAGAAGTAAAATATGATTACAATAGAAGGAGAGTGCAAATCGTGACGCAAAGAATTAAAAGTTGGAAAGAGAAAGAAGGCGAAGGAAGGTGTGTGATGGAGGGATGTGGGATGAGGGGGTAACGAATATAAAATGGTTCCTGAAATTAAAACTTTGTTACTATGGAACAGTGTGGATGTTGCTCAGTTCCCATACCTAGATACAAGAACAAATCTCTACGTTTTACGGCATGAGTTCAAATGAAGCATAAAAGTAGAAGCCATTCTAACAGAATTAAATGTCCCTAACGTTAGGCGGGAGGAGACGGCAAAACAAAAATCCTTCCTCTTTTACTTCCTATTTTCTTCCTCTTCTTCATACTCATCGTTTCTTCTTTCTTATCTTATTTCTGTTCTTAATTTCTACCGCGTATTAACTCATCTTGCCCTGACTTGAAAAAAGAAAAAGAAAGAATGAAGCCCGACTTGCAAAAACAGTTGCGGATGGTTACACCGTACCTTTTCTCTTCTCAGCCGAACAACGGCCACATATACTTTTCTATATATGTACTGCAGAAACAAGCTGCTGTTTCTGGCCTGAGGTGCACTTGTTTCTTGAAACTTAGAATCCATCGTAGTTTGTTAAACGACGCTGATATTAAAGCAGGCTGTATACCGTCGTATTATTGGATGTTAAATGAATTAGAAAGGATGAGAAATGAAGTAATCGAGGTGCAATACATGGTACCATCCTGAAAGTTTCTACGAAGGACTGAATAAATAGACATAAGACAGCATTGACTTTGTTTCGGACAAGAATCCGACCGGAAAATTTCCGTATACGAGTTAACAGCATTACCGCTCGTGCCAGCTTCCTCGACGGAGCTGTTTGTAGTAATTATCAATTATAATATATAGTTGATTCTGCTACTTGGTGGATTTCTGAATGACATAAAACTCTGAAGATGGTTTATCTTATTATTACAAACTGTGGTAATGTTCTGGACATTGTCCATAGCCTAGGTTTATTAATAACACTTTTCTGGGAATGGATCTGTCTCTATCTTCAGTTGGGGGCGAGATATTCCCTACATTTTTACAGAGTGGCTCTTTCTAATAGGCCCAAAGTTATATCGGACCCAACATGTCATTCAGTAACGCAGGCAGTTTCTTTCTAACGGACCCAGTTACTTTACCATTAATGCAAGTTAGCTCTCTCTAACGGGCCCAACATCTCTATTAGTAACACAGGCTAGTTCCTTCTAATGGGCCCAACATCTCTCTCAGAAATAAAGTTTAGGTTTTACTAACAGACCCAACAGCTGTATCAGTAGCACGGGCTACCTCTTACTAACGCGCCCAACATCTCTCTCAGTGATAGAGGTTAGCTGTTTCTAACAGGCCCACCACTGTATCAGTAAAACAGGCTAACAGTTTCTAACGGGCAACATCTTTTTCAGAAATAGAGGTTAGTTGTTACTAACGGACCTATCATATCACTCAGTAACACAGGCTAGTTCTTTCCAACGGACCCTACATCAACGGACTCAGCAGAAAGGGATTTCTCCTCACCACCTGAGGACCAAGTAAGTCCCCGAATCATCTTTCAATAAGCGGATAGGTTCGAAAATGTCGAAGGTATTAGTAAAGATTTTACGAGAACTGTATATTTTAAATAGTTTTGTGTGGCTTCCAATACAGTTACAGGACTACAGGAACTCTTTAATAGGTTTTCATCTTGGCCAGGTGCTCTAAATTCCTAACTAATTACAAACAAAATTTAGATTTTCCAAATTATAAGGTGTTAAATATTTAGTGAAAATTTGAGCGATTTTATACGTACTTTGCGGAAGGTAAAGGGTTCTTCATGAAATGTTTGATTCCTCTTGCTCTCCTCACTGGTCCGTTTTCGGCCTACTGCTGACCTATATGTGGCGTATTTATGTATGTGGTCATGTAGATGAGTTTAAAGGTAAATATATGCTTGCGTATGCGTATCTGTGATCATATGCATATTAATGTTCACAAACACAAGATATGTGTATGTAAATACGTGTTTTAGTAAATTCAAACGAATGCCGTTAAGTGGGTTTTGTAACGCGTCAAATACGAAACTGAATTTCTTGACAATTTTCGGCTAAGTTCATAGGCAATTTGTTGTGAACTGGATTATACAGGTTTATATCTTAATCTCCCAAATATTTCGCATACACAACAAGTAGACAAGAGTTATTCACTCAGTCAGTTGAAGCGCGTGTTTCCTTTGTCGACTGCAGTAAATTAATTTTCACTGATGCTCAAATTGTTTGATGCAGTTTGTTCGAACTACAATATTTTTGCTTCATTATCAGTTACAGTGGCGGAATATTCGAGAAAAAAGTAGCACGTTAGCATAAAGTAAGTCAAGTACTTAGTTGGATGTGTTCTGTCTTGTCTGTCTTCGTAAAGATATGGGTAAAGATGTAACACTTGTGTCGATCCTAGGGGTCACGCGTTCTAAGGCGTGGGTCTGCGGCCCTTCGCCTGGTGGGATTGCTTTTTAGCGCTGTGTGTTGCCAGGTAGAGGTCTCTGCGACTGGCCGATCCTGCATCTAGAGGAATCCTACCGAATGTGGTGTGTCTGAGTGCAATCGAGGAACCTCCTAGAGGAGGCCTAGACTCACTACGGCTGTACAGCCATGTGAAAAATATAACATTTGTAGTTACATCGTCTATTTGTGGTAACAATGACACTTACCATGATCTTTACTTTCTGTTTTGGGTAAAACATTTAATATGGGTAACAGTTAATATCTTGAAATGGGCCACGATTGATTTCGTCCAAATTCTTACGTACCCACAAATTTCGTCCCGTATTGTGTAAATTCTGCAGTCAAAATATAGCCAATTGTAACGAAGACCAATTTATCGATAAGTTTAAGAGGTGTCAGCATCGGTTATTGTTGAAAGAATTGTATTAGTTTCTACAAAATTAGCTTACGATGCACAAATTTACGTTTCATAAGTTGGCAGCTATCGTTCATTCATTCATTAGTATTCAGCCCTAGAGGCCGGTCCGGTAGCAGCCAGAGCCCGGTTATGGAACCGATATGGCTCTTGGCACACTGCATCATAGGCAGTTTGCCATTGCTTTCCCCCGCCTTTAGACGTTCCCACTTTCGCTGCCACGTGCCTCTGCTTCCGCAGCGACGCGAGAGATCCCAGCAGCGAAAGGGCGAGAAAGATGTCCGGTAGTAATTTTGCCTAAATTCCGACTTCCACATAAATTTAGTGATCTTTTACATGCCGCAAATCTATGACATGGGACCGACGACTTTACTTCCCCTCCGAAGGAAGGCGTGCTGAGGATTTTTTCGCCCTAAAAATCCGACGGCTTCGGCCGGGTTTGAACCCGCGAACTTGAGTACCGAAGGCCAGCACGCTACCTCTAGATCACCAAAGCCGCTAAAAAATACCAACAGCGCATGGTGTTCCCAGGCGGTCACCCATCCAAGTACTAACCATGCCCAACGTTGCTTAACTGCGGTGATCAAACGAGAACCGGTGTTTTCAACGTGGTATGGCCGTTGTCGTCTTTATTGAGGGAAAATGGTTTTGATGTAAAAAACGCGTATTTCAAAATATATGCTTCCTGAATTCTATTCTTTATGGAAATACAATAAGAGGTGAGTAAATAATATCCATGGAAACAGTGAACGACATATAGGGATGCGTATCACTCACTGAAAATGCAGTTGTATGTAGGTAGATTTGCTTATCTGCCAGTATAACAAAGTACGGGTGTTTTGGTACCTCATACTGGCACGATTAGCAGTAAAACTTTTTAAAGTGCTTGATTCTCGCAAATGACATTCCATAACGAGAGTGCTATGTATAACTGATAAAAAGTATTTTCATATTATATAAATATGTAATCCAGCAGAACTCTTGTTCTGTTGTTATTATTATTGTTGTTGAATATTACACTTTTGAAGAACTTCAGTATTGTTTTACGATTACAGTTAGAGCAGTCAGGTGCTGGTTCTGCCCTTGTGCTATAATATCACCGAGCTGTCTTTTTTTAATTACATTACTAGCAGTATTGCCATTTGGTTTTCTATATTTATTATACTCTCGATCCTCAACTATTTCTTCAACCTCAGTCTTCATCTTACAGTGACACAAACTTTCTCAATTGTAAGAACTGTTTCTCTCGAAGGGCCTATTTTTCACGCAGCGAAAACAACTGTATGAGTAGTTGCTTTGGAACATTCAGTGGCTCTCACACTTAGGACTTTACATAAATAAGTTTTGTTGGATATGACCTTAACGTTTTGCCTTGCCTTCGTCTATTAACTGTTCACCTGCACTATTTCATACACATTGTTCAGCTCTGTAGGCCTGCACGATGTATCGCTGTGCCCACTTATCATACCGTTTTCCAAAAGTTTATTAATTTCCGCTATCGCAATGAAAGTTAAAGAGAATCTGCGCACGGTCTTCATGCTATTACTTTTTATTATAAGAGGTATTACCGCCAAAAATTTCATATTTTATGGGTACCTAAACGCTAAAAGTCCTCGTCGCAGTACTGTGCGTTCAACAAGTTTCATTATTATTGAACAGGAAATTAAAATATAGGAGATAGTCGTGACCTCGAATGTATAAAATTCATACCAAGTTCAAAATCAGCATTTAACAAGCGTGTATCTTCCTTTTGAAAAAAAATAGTAAAACAGGGTTAAGAAGACAAAATGTGATGTAAAACATCAGTATGTTTGCAGTACTTTGAATACAGTTAGTCACATGTCATACTACTTTTTTTTAACAAACGTTGAGAAGTTTAAAAATGTTGGGGAAGGTTAGTGACCATGGTACAAGACAAGGATGCACAAATCCCGAGCACCACGAAGGGGGCCCGGGGGGGGGGATAATTTTTTTAAAATGGCGCCTAATATTGTTTGAGTACTCAGCGTGGAATTGTTTCATATCAACTACTGGCGCATAGATTTTTTTTTTACATTTGTATACTTGTGCTGCATAATAAAATTTGTCACTAATATTTTGGACACGATCCATCGCACTGGCTTAGTCATGAAAATTATAATATTCTCTAATGTAGTATTGTTCAATTCTGATAGCCACATAAATAATTACCCATACACAAAGAAAGACACACTAACGTCAACACCCCCTTAATTAATATTTTCTCTGCTGTCTGTTAGCGTAAGAGAAACAGGAATTAGTGAAATAAATAGTTCTAGGATTCATTAGGCTGGACATTGTAGACACGTTCTCCTACAACAGACATGGCTTGTATCCTCACAAAAATAGAATCTCTATATTATCCCCCACCTCCCACAACATACATTAAACATCAGATTATTAATACAACACTGTCCACACTGTCTTAGTATTTAAAGTTATAAAAATTACTTGTCTAAAACGAAAGGCCTTAGACCTACTCCGCAGCAATGCTACAGAAAGTCGTAATTGCTTTTCTTGCATAGTCACAAGTTTTAGAGGGCATTAGTTTATTTACAGACGTGTTTTCAAATTCGCTGAGGTTAGGGGAAAGTATGTAGGTATTTGATGGAGAGAACTGGAAGAAAGAGAACATTTGGGTGACCTAGGCATAGACAGGAAGATAATATTAAAATGGTACATCAAGGACTTGAGGACGTGGACGTTTTTCGTCCCACTCAGGATAGGGACATGAATCGGATTTTATTGAAAACGGTAACGAATATTTTGACTCTATTAACTGCGCAGATTTTCTTGTCTAGAAGGATTCTTCTGAGAGGATTTAATTAGTTAGTGCATTATATGTGAAATTCACTTCTCCCACAGTGGAAGGAAAGTGACTTAAAAAGCTATTTCCTTCACAGTACGTGGCAGCTTCGGCCGTTTTGTGTGTGATGCTACTAAGGTAAGGTTATATCACTGAACAACAGAATTAAACTTACTTATAAATGTAGGAATAGATCATAAGTAGAATGTGAGTATAAGAAGAACGTTAAAGTTTACGTTTCCAAACTCCCAAATGTCACAGGCTTGTAATTCTTTAAAACCATAGTTGTTTCGAAATAATAATGTAAAAATACGGTTTATAAAGTGGGAAAACTGCACAGCCCTGTAATATTCTTAATTGACTACTCCTTGAGTAGCCCTGGCGTTTAAATTTAAAATTCTTCAATGGTCAGGATTTCATAAATTTCTATAATCCTTAAATCCATTAACGACAGTGCAGTGTACCGACGCTGGCAGCACGTTAAGAAATAAAGGTCCACATAGTGTAATAAGGTCACCGCTGAAGGACTAGGACAATGATAAAAAGTCAAGAAATATGTGACACTAACTAAGTAAATTTTTATAATAATTTATACTAATCGCTAACACAACAATATACATATATAGTGACCAATATTAAAAATTGGGCGATATGTTTCGGTTCAAAGGAACCATCATCAGGCAAATTATGAAAACACAGTCCTGGTACATTCAGAGAGTGCACACACTGTGGGATCCAATATTGTTTATTGACAAAAAAGTTCATGTATAAACTGTTGGACGATGTATTTATAATATGTGTATGTATGTATGTATGCATGTAAGTATGTATGTATTTATGTATGTAAGTATGTAGGTATGTATGTACGTATGTATGCTTGTATGTTTGTATGTATGTATGTATGCATGCATGTATGTATGTATGTATGTATTTATTTATGTATGTATGCATGTATGTACGTATGTATGAATATATGCATGCATGTATGTATGTATGTATGCATGTATGTGTGTATATATGTATGTATGTATGTAAATATGTGTGTGTCTATATATATATATATATATATATATAGCATTTTAGGCATTTTAACTATGACATACCGATAGGAGTTTATTATATAAATACATTTTAAATACATCGGCCAACAGTTTATAAACACTTTAATGTCAATACAATTGTAAACAATATGGATCCCACAGTGCGTGCACTGTCTGAATGTATCAGGACTGTGTTTTGTATTTGGCCTGATTATGGTTCCTTTGAACCGAAACATATTGCCGAATTTTTAATATTGATCACTATATATGCATATTGTTGTGTTATTGACTGGTAAAAATTATTATGTTATTGCAATACACAGCGGGATGGCTCTTATTAAAACTAAGTAAATTTTTGTAAAAATCGGTACATCTCCGTCATGCGAAAAGTTGACAAAGAAATGTTTTAGTTAAGCTGCTAAAATTTCGAATGGAGGAGGGCTAAAAGCGTGGCTGAAAATTTTAATGAAACTTTGGTTGAACATTAAAGGCTACAAACTTAATGGAGGTGTATTTCAGATCGTGAGATGGAAATTTAATATCGTCAGAACGGTATTGAAAATTACACATATGTGCATCACTAAATTGTACTAGAATTTGTTAATTTCTGGTCGTTACTCTGCTCTACATACGAACTGAAGCCCTGGAAAGCAAGTGTTCCCAAAACGCATTGCATTTTGTCATTTTCAGATTTAGATTACTCCAGAGAGGTATTCTGCGGAGAAGGTTTGTTGCCATCATTCTCGTGGCCTTGCAGCAGCAGAGTAGATTTCTCTCAGACAGTGACAAATGAGACCCAGGAACTAGCAAGAACCCGAGAAAAGATAAAAGACAGGAAAAAGGGGGCAAGAATAGAAATACTTGTGGTGGTAAACGGATGAAGTAGAGTTCAAGAAAATATGGAAAATGATTCTAGGACGACGTAAAATAAATTACTACGTAGTCAATAGAGGTGGTTCAAGTTAAAGAAAGAAATACAGTTTTGAAGTAAGACGCCAGGCAGGCAAAGAGTTAGATTTTCATTAAGAAGTTTGAGTAGTTAGCAGAGGAAAAGGAAAGAAGAAGTTACTGCAAGATTTTGTGAACTGGTAAGACAGGTAGAGTTTGGTAATTATTCTTCTCGATTTTACAACATGAAGGAAGTGGAATAACATACTTGAAAATTAATGGAATAAACCGGCGGTCAATGGAAGTGTAGAATATCATCCCTAACACAAGATTTACATTTCATTTTGTCTGCCGTAAACAAAGGAAGCCTAATTATTTATTTCATGTGTGATAAAAATTAGCCTATTCTGCATGTCTCGTGCCAAGAAATGTCTTGTACTTCTATTAGAACTCTGTATTAGGTAGATGATCTCCCATGTTGGACCAGAATCTTTCTTGAAATTTCAATTTGTCAGAAAAATTTCTGCTTACTCAGAGACCAGAAGAAAAAGCCAGCCAACGGTACCGGTCTCAAGCCAGCTGAATTCAGTGTACATTCTCTCATCATTCATCACTTCTTGTCATTAGATTCCTTCCGAGCCCGAGATTCTGTCGTAATATGAAGCTTGTATAGAGAGGTTGTGGGGTCTGGTAGAACAGACCGCAGAACTAAGGAATTCAGTCTCAACTTACTGCTACATCCTGTACAAGCCATAATGCCAAGGAACTCGGTCCCACCTCACTGCTGCGTTTCGCATAGGAGGCCACAATTTCAAGGGACTCAGTCTTACCTCGCTACTGTCATCTGGTACAGGCCATAATACCATGGAACTCAGCTCCACCTCGCTGCTCCCATCTGGTACACGCCACAATGAGAAGGAACGCAGCCTCACATCACTGCTGCCATCTGATAACAGTCCATAAAAACAAGGAACCCAGCCTTACCTCACTTCGGCTTCTGGTACACACCATGATTCAAGGAACTCAGCTCGGCCTTAATGCTGTCATCTGGTACACACCATGATGCCAAGGAACTCAAGCTTAACTCACTGCTGCCATCTGGCACAAGCCATAATGCCAAGGAACTCACCCTCAACTCACTGCTGCCATCTGGTACAGCTCAGAGTGCCAAGGGGATCAGCTTCACTTCACTGCTACATCTTGTACAAAATGACGCAACATCAATGGACTCAGTGTCACCCTACTGCTGTATGTTTTAGGGCAGGAACTCACTTCCAATTCACTGCTACGTGTGGAATACTATCAAAAAACTCAACCTAACTTTACCGCTACAACGAAGTAAAAATATGGTAATATTAATCAATTTTAGAAGCAAGCAATTCCCACTGTAATATCTGATATACGTTAGCGATTACAGTTCTTAATGCATTAATAGACAAATTATGATTTTCTTCTTAGAGGGGAAAATTATGACGCCAAGTTCATTTTCCACCTGCCCTGTGTAGTGCTGCTGATGCCATGATACCATTTTAAAATACTGCGTCCAGATCCGCTGGGTAACAGCGCACCGGAAACGCAGGTACGAGAGTGGAAACGCGCTAATTTCATGCCAGTATATCAAAGTGGTAATTGAATTAGATTTTAACATCTTTATTATTTCATTCTGATAATGAAATGTATGTGTAGAACCGTTAAAGTTTATATTTATGTTTCTTTGTCTCATAAAATATATTTATTTTTCCCTCATCAATGGTTATTTTCTTGAGCCAAGTGAAAACTTGTATGCTGTATTATTATGGTTTGTTTTTAGATTTGCCGATCTAGTCGTATTTCTTCCAAAATTATCTATTCCATTCCGGTTTTGTATTCTAAAGTTGCGTTTATAGACGCCTAGTTTCATCAGTCATTTTCAAATAGTCTTATTTATTTGTTGCTTGTAATTATGACAAGAAGATTTTGGTTTTAAAATTTCTTAAATAATAAGCAAATTATTTAAAAACTTGTGGATTATTGCAACGTAGATATTTCATTTTATGCACCTTCGCATATTCGCGAATTGCGCCAATTAACTCCGTTATGATGATCTGTCCGCATGTATTGGCTCGGCTGCCACTGGACGGATTCCCTGAAATTTGATGCCGGAGGCTCTTATGGAAATATGTATAGAATATCCAAATGTGATTAAAATAGGGAAAAAAATATAATACACTTTACATGGAGACCGAAATATGTTTCAGTGTTGCAGGCGAGATTAAAGCGCTCTCTTTTAGTGAAATTTTATCAGGCTGTTTGGATAGCCGACGAAGTATAAACACTACGCGAACGCGCCGCCATTTCACAGTATACGTATATTGCCTGTCGTTTTAATATCTTGTCTACAACTGAATTGGTTTTTCCATTTTCAATCTCCCATGCGTGATAAATATTCCAATTATTTCTTTCTTTTAACTGTACAGGCACTATATACGCCATTAATTCTGCCAGTGTTCTGTACGACCTGCAGAGGCAATTAAACAGTCTAGTAACCAGGTATATATTCTGTTGGTCTGCTGATATATCAGCCCCTAGGGGTTTAAGTTATGTACCGCGAGGTTTAAGTAATGCCTTTCATATGGATCTCAGAAAATACAATTATTTCCTACACAACTTTCTTCTTATCGGAGGCGAAGTTCTAGGACGATAAAGAGAGTACTTGTCTACAGTCGTAATCAAAAATATGGTTATGAGCCCCACAGGAACTCGACAACAGCACAGCCTAACATCTTGATACTTAACGTTTGAACAGGCTGCGGAGTGTTTGCATACAATATGATTTTGAACTGGCAGATTTGGAATTGGTACACTCGTTTAATTAGCACACCAACTAATGCACATATATAAAATTTTATACATTAAAATATTTAAAATCGCGATTTTAAATATTTTAATGTAAACAATTTTATTATGTGCATTAGTTGGTGTACTAATTAAATGATTCTACGAAATACACTTTGCAACGATGAAGATAGAACATTCTTTATTATGTGGCGTGCCTCTTTGCAAAACGTTTGTTATTGCTGTATGAATAGTGATTGCATGTAGTGGAGTTCTGTTTACATACAATGCCCGCATTAAATTGGATAGAATGCAGAAGACGTCTTGTGTCCATGTGAGAAGCTGCTGTAAACACTTGAGCAATTAGCCGGCTCAATTGTCTATTTTCGTACCCAGCTGTTATTTATTACTATCTGACACTATCAATGTCTCAAACTATATGACACCAGGTGACCAGATATTTTTTCAAGAATGACTTCCTTTGTACGTGACAGAAAGCGGCCGTTGTTTGATTAGCGAGAGGAAATTAGGTTGGCCGTATATTTATATTTACTAGGAATAACCCGAGGAAAACAAAGTAAAATTCAAAGTAGTCGTTGTTCCAGTCGAGTCGAACCGTTCGAAAATCAGAAGCGTTATCCCGTGAATCAATGTGCTTGGTAATTCAGCTGTTTATATTACGTCACTTGTGCAACAAGCTCGAAAGAATTGTCAATTGAAATCTTAATTTCACGAAATTTCAGACGTACATGTTGAAGAGAAAATGTGTAGGAACATTGAGTTATATGCTCACATTACACACTAATGTGAAATATCTGAACATATACTCACAGAGCACACTAATGTAAAGTATTTCAACATATACGTACACATATTTTAAAGCAGTTGTAGATTAGGGAGTATGGATTCTGATACTTCTGGATTTTACATTTTCAAGCGAAACCTTTTGGGGTTAATTATTATCTTTAGGTTTTCACCTTGTATCTGGTCTGAGTCACCACAGTTTGCACAGGTATTGAAAAACGGATCGTTAGTTAGGGGTTATGGAAGTTTTGTGTAGTATTTTAATATTATCCATGTTGAGCTTTTCTTACTTTCCATGGTTTTTAAAAACCAACAAAAAGCACCAATCAAAATAAAATAAAACAGGTCACAAAACATACTTCATATCAGATGCCAACTCCTACCTGTTTCGGCACCAAGGTACCATTATCAGGGAGATTATCAACGACAAATGTGGAAGTGAAGGCGAACAGCACCTGAATTATGGGTTGGATCTACGGACTTGTGTTGTTGATAAACCCTCTAATGAAGGCACCTTGGTGCCTGAAATGAATAGTGTTTTGTGATCTGTTTTATTTTTTTTTTAATTAGTGCATTTCGTTGGTTTTTAAAAATAGGAATTTTGTAGGGTTTTTTGTGTGCAGATCTTAGTGATACAGTCGTGCATATACTGTACATACTGTCATTTAGCTTAAATATTCGACGGAGATGTGATGTATTATTTAAGGTATGTGACGGAAAATGTTAATGTTTATATAAAATAATTTGAAATAGGATTCTTGTTCGCCGTTTTTTTCTCGTAACCTTAGCGAATATGATTAAAATTCATGCGACTCTTGCTTCTGCTGTCCCAGTAACGTCTACATTACAACACAACATTGTCACAACCTACCTACACCGACAATAGTCTGTTAACAGCACACTAATAGGACATAACGATTTATCAGTAGCGGTATTGATGGAGAGTGAAAAAAGACAGAGATTTTTGGAGCTATAGTTTGCAACCTGAAATGCTGGATAGTTCAAATTTTTGTACATAATGAAATATTCATTTATATGGGTATAAATCGTGTCGCTTGCTATAGTCTGTTCTTAGACGAAATTCTTTACACTCGAAGAGAGACGGAGTTGAGAGGAGTTTCGGTACCGTATTCCGACGTTCGGAATAAAATATTCTACACTCGATATGCATGTGGGAGTTTTTCAGAACCGAAAAGAGTATAGACTGGCCACTGGATAGCAAGCCCTAGCAGGCACATTCTAAAGTTCCTGTCTTATCATGCAGTCGATCTAACATGGTCAGCAGTTTCACAAGACGCTTGATCTTCCAAACCTAAAGATAGACTGAACTCTGCAGGGAAACGTAGCTTCAAGGGTCACGTATCAGACTGCTATATTGGATTGCTGGACTGGCATTTCAAACATCTGGCTACGATCATAAAATTGAGCTAAGGCTAAACCTACTGCTTGTCGTGTAGGATACCAAAATTACAAAGAAAATCTTGAATAAGAAGGAAAAGATTTTCCTAACCTAAGTCTAACGTCTTCGATATTACAGCAACGACGGTTTGCTGTTTCTGCAGTGATAAAACCTGCTGTCATTTTTGGATGATCACCAAAATGCATAAATGTCATTGTTTTCTGGAGTTAGGGCCATATGAAGGAAAATCACATTGTTATTGTCTGTTCACATCCCATTCCTGAATGACTAAACATAAGAGCACATTACAACAGGGTGTTATAGTCTCCCGGCGAGAGTCGCCACACTCAGAGTTATAAAATAGACTGTTACAATTGATGAAACGAAACACGACTTCGTAACGTGCAATATGAAAAAATACAAAATTTGATGTGTGTTTAGCTTGTGTGTTCGTAATACGAATCCTATGCTTTGAATTAATAATTTCACAGCAGAAAAATGTTATAAATACGTACTGATCTCTGGACAGTGGAGTAAAATGGACATGTCGTTACTGAGAGCAGCAATGATGACTAAGCTGCGATCTTAACTGTTTCTGATAGGTCTAAATCACCAATGACGTACGTTGGGCAAAATAATTAATGTGCTACGCACTATCACTGAAATTTAGTTCAGCTTATCGGAAAGAAAAGAGTAATAACGCAACAAACCACTTGAACCAAGATTTCATGGAAGTCCGAAGCAAATACTGCGGTTCCTTCTGCTCTTCGACAGAGCATACTGTACAATTCCGGAACTCGTCACGGTCGTTCGTACTGAGCGCTGGCTGTATAGAGAGGGCAATAAAACACCTTAGTGCCTACAACCATAAGTAACGTCGCCTCCACCACTTCAACATCACCACCCCCTCACCACCATAACCAACATTATTACCCATAACCACCACAATCATCACCTCCCACCACCACAGTCACTACCACGGTTACCATCTCTACCACGACCACTAACACCAGCACCACCATCACCACTATCATCCCCAACAACACCGTCACCATCAACACCACCAACATCGCCACCAACCCCACCATAACTACCAACATCACCATCATCCCCAAACACCATCATCACCATCAACAACATCATCTTTAACACCACCATCATCACCACCAACACAAACGCCACCATCATTCCCAACACCACCACCATCATCCCGCCAACATCACCGACGTCATCACCACAAACCCCACCATCACCACTAACACCACCACCATCTCCAACACCACCATCACCATCACCACCACCATCATCCCCACCAAACCCACCACCAACCTCACCAACACAACCATCACCACTACCAGTACTACCACAATTACCACCATTACCACGATCTTCATTGGGTTGAAGCCTTGTGGCTTATTCCTACGAAGCCGAAAGTTAGGCTACTCATGGTGTCTTCATTGTTGTTTTTGTCGCCCTAAGTGTCATCCTTCCATCGGTCGACAACATAAAGCCAGTTACGGAAGGTTTTGTTAGTCGCGACGCTGTAACAACACAGTTACAGCTGTGTAACTATTACACCATATGCCGAAGAAATACTTTACTCGCAGTAACAAAGACTCGCAAGGACTCGAAAGCTGAAGAGAAAAATTATCTCTGTATTATTGAAATTTAGTGCTGAAATTTAGGTAACATCAAGTGAACTGACCACTTTTATTTTATGTTGTGTACATTTGTACTGCAATTTTTAAACATGAGACTTTATGAAAATGAAACTGCCCTCTACTAATTAAAACCCTCAAACGCCACCCTAGATATTAGGACGTAGAAGGCCACCTGGGGTCAAATGTGACCCCACTATGAAAGTGGTTATAACTAATGCTGGTTTTTAGTTATTTTATTGTCAAATTAAAATACATGTTTGCTTACAAAAGAAACAACAGTTTCACATCACTGAAATGACAAACTCATGTAACAATGACATGTAACAATGACATGATTTTCACATACCCTTTACGGTATATGAGTTCCGGTTATGTTCAATATTCATTTCTGTATTCAAGAATTTAAATATGATAAAATGATTTGAAGAAGAAGAAGATTTGGTAAAACAGCGCAACTAATCAGATTCATCAGTTTCATCCTTATTCTTGCAAGTGTCACACGTAACAATCACACTCATATGGTCTTTGCAGACGTAATGTCCACATCCTTTGCAGACAAATTGTGTCTTCACATCTCCACTGCTGCTCCATACATGACAGCGCCCTCGCTTTCTTGATATGGCCTCGTAGTCTTCAGGGTCCTGCATGGTGTTTTCTTCAGAATTAGAGACAAATCCGCACATGGCTATTGCTGATTTGATATTCCTAGGTAGCAAAGAAAGTTTGTATCTTTGTGTTACAAATGGTGTCACCAGATCACGTGCAATTCTGAAAAAATATTATTCCTTTTTATCTTCTTCTCAGGTTGATCTTTGCGCATGTTGTGTGCGTATATGACCAATGCATTTACCACAGCAATGATAATCATGCCATAAAACATTGCTATTGTCCATCTGCCAGTTGCTCGCTGTTCCTTGCACACGTTTGATCCAGCATGTCTACTGCACCTTTTGTTTTGTTATCAAATTCAATGATTTCAGGCTTTCCTAAATCGCTGCAGATTGCTGAATCATGGTGGAGCGGTGAAAGGAGGACAACTGATTTGTTCTTGTTTGGGACATGTGACACAAGTGTGAGATCCTTGGTAAACCCCAAAATAGACGAGTTTTCATCACGTTGCCTGGCAGGCTTGAACTCTTGTGGAATTTCTCTTTCACTTTGCTTCATTGTCCCAACAAGTGTTAATTTTTTGTTTTTCAGTTGATTTGGAAGGTCAACAGAAGTAAAGAAAATAAATGTTGTTATATTTCGCCCGCCTCTGCCCTGACCAGAAATAGGTTGAACCAATGTGCAGACGACATCACTTGCCAATCCACGAGCTACTTCATTATTTCTTCACCCAAATAAACTTTCACATTCCTCATGTATTTCGTGACACAATTACATCATCCAAATTTTGATTCCGTACTTGCTTGGTTTTGTCGGCATATATTGCCGGAATCCACTTCTTCCTCTGAATGGAAATAATTGTTCGTAATGCAGACGGCTGAACCAACCAAATACAATGATTTACACAAACCAATGAACTTGTCCCAAATTTCTCGAAATGCTGCCATTTTATCTCCCAAAAGACGCTCAGTCGCTTTGTCGTCAAATCTTATCACTGACAAGAGAAGACGCACTATTATGTTCTCTCTGCGAGCTCGAGCAACTTTGTGAGGTGTCCTGCTCCAGGTAAAATCTTTGCCATGAAAAACATTCGTCTCCTCGTCTGTGCTTTCTCCTGTTTCTGAATGCTCAACGTCTGTGTTTTCCGCTGTCCAAGGTCACCAGCGTCAGCAACATCGTACAGAGAGTCAATATCATCATTAAGATCTTCCTCTACAGCATTTTCTTCATCTTCTGAACCACTTAGTCCAATATCATCACCGCTGTGTCTGTCGTCCTCGCTATCATCACTGTCAGAAACTAGACGACTGATCTCGTAATCGTCTAGAAATTGTTCAAGGGAGGCCATTTTTATTCAGAATACCGACAAAAGATACTATAGTAGTATTTTATAGCACATTATCACCATAAAAA
>Ga0136643_10004305_pt1 | contig 19583 bp, 10 predicted proteins | sample TergutLab28metaG_FD_96883 | JGI IMG/M metagenome (GOLD analysis project Ga0136643, IMG submission 96883) | Labiotermes labralis P1 segment gut microbial communities from Petit-Saut dam, French Guiana - Lab288 P1 (version 3) (version 3) | ecosystem: Host-associated > Arthropoda: Insects >...
TCCGATCGCACCATGGCCCTGGGGTCGACTGAGCCTCTAACAGAAATGAGTACCAGGAGCATTTCCTGGTGGTAAAAACGGCCGGTGCGTAAGGCTGACAACCTTAGCACCATCCTGGGCCATTTCACGTATTCTGGGAAACGTAACTTCCTGGAACTCTCTGGGCCCCTCCGGGCCTGTAATGGGACTGCTTTACCTGATTAATAAAGTGAACTATAGAATGAACGGTGCAAAGATAAAGATTATCAGTGCATCTTTATGAAAACATATTATTTCCAAAAGCTTAATTAGTGTTTTGGGCTTTGTCTCACTTATTGCATTTTTATGCCCCAAAGTTTCAGAAACAGGACTTGTTTTTGTGTTCAGATGCCTGGCCAGTGAGGGCTATTAGACCCGATATGGCTGGTTCATTTGGTAAGAACAGTGACAGGGATTAAAAAAGCACCACATTAGGGTTGGGGTTTGAAGTTTTTACACAGATTATATTGATGAGTGTCCGAGTGTTCTGGGTATAACCCTGAATATATTAGCAGTTATCAACGTTTCGGTTTTTTTTTTGCTGCCTCCATCCTCAGGGCCCTTGCACTTCTCATGGACAGCAAATTTAGATTTCAATGCTGCTGCGAAATGTTCTTAACTGCTACCATTCGGTCATATCCCGGAAGATTCGATTCTTCCCCTTTCCACCCGAAGAAGAAAGAAACGCCCAGTTTTTAATACCGTTTGTTTACAGGGCACATGGCGATGTCCAAAACACAATTCAGGCCTATTGATATATGCCTATAATATTGTCAGAATTCTTTAAGGTTGAATATTTTCATTTGGGCCGGTATATCTCAGTCGGTATATCGACTCGCTACGGGCTGGGCGGTCCGAGGATCGAATCCCGGTGGGGGTCGAAATTTTCCGCATCCGTCCAGTTCGGCCCTGGGGGCCACCCAGCCTTCTGTGCAATGGTAATCAGGTCTCTTTCTCGGGGTTAAAGCGGCTGGGGCGTGGCGTTGACCACTCACCCCCATCTACCGCCGAGTTTAAAGAAAGAGTAGAGCTATACATCTATCCCCCCGCCCCCCGGGCCTTCATGACCTGTTCTACGGTGAACCTACCTTTACCTGAATATTCTTGTTTTCATCTGTAATATTGCATTTTATCGCCAAGTAGGAGCAGGAACACGAGGCGCTTGTAACACACGAAGATGCATTCTAGGGTGAAAATGACGTCATGCGAGTGTTAGGTTAAATCGTGTGTGGCACCTGCTTGTGATTTGGCAGAAACCGTTGGTAGGGGCAGTGCGAGATAAAAGCCCTCAGACTTTCACTCATCAGATTTGGTTTCACTAGTCTATTTCCTAACAATTTGCCGGAGAATTGAATTGTGAAATATGTTTGTTACAGTTCCCAGCTTTAAATGTAGCCGATGCTTTCACAAAATGGTCGTTGTGAATGAGTTTTTCGTACGTCTAAGGCCCAGGCCAAACTGTGACCTGAAACTTGTGTCGGAAACTTCTATCAGTGTGAAGAGTATTGTATGAGATACCAGGAACAATAACTTAACCATTGTGTGGATAACTTCTGCAACATGCAGGATGTCTCATGGGATGTGATGCCGTGTAGTCTGGTAAACATTTACCGATGTTTCGGAAGCACCTACTTCCTCCGCCTTCAGGATAAAAACACAGGTAGCAGTTCCCCTGCCATGTTGATAAATTTTTACCCTAATGCACTATTTCTTATGTCAGAAGACAGTTGTTTCCATTATTACCGCTGTGAGAATTTCAAATATCTTTTGCAACAACTCTTTACCTTCCCTCATTAGTTTCATTCATTGTCTTTCCACATTCTGAGTACATTATTGTCTGGCGTAATTAAATTTGTGTCCCAACAATAGCGGAGGAAGAGTGGCCTTGTTGTAGTACCGATTCTTATGTGAAATAATAGAGCTGTTTGAGAAATAAATTACAATCAATCGTAGTAAAGTGAACAAAATCCCACGGCAGAACAATTTCTGACGATCCGCTCTGTGTGATTAGCTTTGCAGTACATGTTGGTCACTGTCAAAAGCTGGGTTGAATCCCTTGAGCAATTCCGACCTTAGTCTGCCGGTGTTTTCAGATGCATTGTTCTCTACTCAACTAATTTAACGTCACACAGTTTTCGTTTGTGTGGTAAGATAGATTTGCCCATAAGTTTAATAGATTTGTAGTGGTAATAAATGAAAGTTAAGACCAATGAGGCATGCAAAGTCGCAAAGAACCTGTCTAGAATATACACACTCTTTCCACTTAACATGCCCTAGACGAATCAATCAATGTCGTTTACCGTTAGGGTATCAGTAGTGAGGTGATATATTACAGCACCAATGTGACCAACTTATAGTAACTAAATTCCCCCATTTTGTCCAGCAAATAAAATAATGGAATATCGGCTGCAATTGGGAGTAATCAATTTATGGGAAGCAAAGAATTCGGTTCATTTTACGGACAAATATCACAGTACGCACGTTCACTTTCCTCTTCAAGGATATTAATGTACCGATGGGTTAACACGACACTTATTTGCTGCATTAACCTTGATCCTTTTTTTGTTTCATATACCCGTTTATGTGATCGTTTGGAGAGTGCATTAAAGCAGTAGTGCACCATTGGGAGTACACATCAGACGTCAGTCACCGGCGTTCGGCAGCGTATGGAATTATAACCTGCGCTCATGGAGGATGGGAGGGGGAATGAATGGAAGCGAGGAAAGGGAAGCCCAAGGGATAGCCTAATGGATTGGGGTGTGTGTGGTAGTCTGTGTATATTGAAGAGGAAGTCATGACGTCATGGGAATGGATCGGAGTGAGATAGTAGGGAAGTACAAACAAGTTAACGCCAAAATCAGGATGTTTGTAGTAGTCAGGAGTGGTTCATAAGTCAGACTCTCAAATGCTGCAAAGGAAAACAAATTGTGGAATTAGCAGATTGTAGGAAACGGGGCGTTACTTGCGACGCAGATGTTGATAACACGTGTTCCGGTTGTGCGAGGGGACAATCGAACATGTGCTGTGCTCTTCGGTGCGTGGACATGTCATGCAAGGTGGAGTTTTGTTTTAAATACGTTCACAACACAAATCGGCAGTGGGAAGTTGGTCGGTTTAACGACGCTGGTCTAACTGCGGAAGTTATTTAGCCTCGGTACAGATAATAGGTTTAAACCCATAAACGTAGGTTCAAATCGCGGCATCGTTCTTCTGGAATATTTCGCGGCGTAGGTTGTTTGGTGATTGACGTTTCGACACAAACTGTCGGTAATATTTTCAACGGTCAAGCAGTTTTGTTGACGCTTGAAGATGGGTAAAGTATAAGATGCTGAGAGAATTCTCCCTCAGTTAATTTCAAGCCTTAGAACTCATATTTTTATTAATGTATTTTTTCACTCATTCTACATGTTCTGTCGATCTCATCCTCCTCTATATAACCATTAGTAATATCTAACATATACAAATTATGCATCTTATCATTGCGTAACGTCACGCTTCTGCTGCCTACCCTGTCAGGAGTTTTGTCTATCGCCATATTCTCCTACACCATCTGGCTTTACGCAAACCTGATGACGACACTTTCCCAAATCGCTGTCTTTTGGCTGTGACACCGCCCTGCTCAACGATTCTATTTGCCCGCACTGGGTTTCATCTCCTCTTCCCATCCCGTGGATCTGATCGGCACCATTCCTTACATCCTGCCTGTTTCATTTAACGGCGTCGCTATTCTGTTAGCTTCGACGATGAGGATGAAAGCAGCGTGTTTCACCGGAACGTCATCTTTCCCCTACAAGACCACACGGTATCAGAACCCAAAAGACCACAGTTTTAATCCAGACCCTATGCATCTCCCATACAGCAAGAAAGAGAGAGAGAGAAAGAACAAGACATACAGGACTTCGATTTAATATCTTGCTCTCAGTATTTTAAGGTCTTCTTTTATTCTTTCTTAGGCTGACCTCTTCTGCCTAATCATTGCAAGTGTAGTAGGTAGTTGGACTTCAACACACTCAGTGACACACACATACACACACACACACACGGTAGGATTCCTCTGGACTAGCGATTATCCCGACGTAGAGACCTCTACCTGACAACAAACGACATTCACAAGTGACAGACCTCATCCATGTCCCCGGCGGGATTCGAACCCGTAATCCCAGCAAGCGTGCTGCCGCAGATGTACGCCTTAGACCGCGCGGCCACTGGGATCCTCCTTTATTAAGTTCTGGAAGTGATTTTATAGTCAGCGCAATAAGTAAACTGTCGTTTGAGTGAAATTTGTTGTTATTTTGCATGGAACTTGTACTCGCGCTGAATCAGGAAACAACCCATACCGTCTGAAACACACATAAAACAGTCATTCGGTAACCGGTCTAGACGACTTGTAGTCAGGGAGTCTTGTTATTAGTCGACAGAGCCTTAAATTATGCAACAGACCGTGACTTTTTAGTTACATCATAACGGGATTTGAATAATTGAGACCGACAGCGCCACGCTATACTGTACTTCCACACAAGGAATATTGCTGTAATCAGCCGCGCCGTGTAGTTGTTCATTCCAAAGTGCTGAGTGACATTTACCTAGCTACCCGAATAGTGTTGACCCTAAAGGTAGATTTATCGGAGGATTACTAATGAACCTCTCACATGCTGGAAAGGTTAAATATTTCATAGACTAATAACGCTGAATGAACTATTTATTTTGAAGTTCAGTGAGAAAAGAAAACATAGTTGAGCTGAAAGGTGGTAAGGAAAGTGTTGCCTGTTCCATAAGAAGAAAATTAAATCCACGCAGCAGAGTTATGAAGCAGATAATTTTTTAAATTAATCTGTAATTCCCCGGAATTTTGTGGGATCTTTAGTTGCATTACGTGTTTACAAGAGCACGTCACTTGTCTCTATTTGAGCTAGATGAATCCAGTCGCTGTTTGATGTTTATTGAACCGTGCATCATTGTGATAGTTGAAGAATAAAAAACCAACTAATTGCCACTTGCTATTTTTATTTTACTTCTTAGAGACTCAACATGTTTCGGGCATTAATATACCCATCTTCAGGAGTTTGCGACTATGTTGTTGAATTACCACATTGGCTTATTGTTCTTGGATTGCTGTGTGTTGGAGTTTGGGTGCGGTTCGGCTAGGGTGGTATCCGGATTGCCGGTTGAAGCGCTTCAGCCGGCAGCCCGGATACCACTCCAGACGAACCGCACCAAAACTCCAACACACAGCAAACCAAGAACGAAACGGCCAATTTGGTAGTTCAACAACATAGTCGCAAACTCCTGGAAATGGGCATATTAATGCCCGAAACATGTTCAGTCTGTAAGAAGTAAAATAAAAATAGCAAGTGACATCTAGTTGAATTTGAATGACGCCATTCCGTTTTGCATGTGTAATAAATTTTATTGCGAAGTACCGTCATACACAACAATTGAATATCAGTTGTAGGTTTACAACTGGTTGATCAGGCTTATATTTGCGTAATTTGGAATAATCTTTTTGGTAAGACACTGATTATTAAAAAAAATATCGGCCTTATATTTTAGTACCTTAATTTTCAGCCTCTTGTAGTGGTAGATGGAGCGCGCCTGACTGACTTTTATCTTGAACTTGAATGACGTCATCCCGGTTGTGCATGTGTAATCAGTTGTATTGCAAAGTACCGTCATATACAACAATTGATTAAGAAGCTGTAAAATTGCAACTGAAATTCAATTGTTGTGTATGACGGTACTTTGCAATAAAATTTATTGCATCCAGTTGGTTTTTTATTCTTCAACTACAAGTCGCTGTACCTCCATCTTGTTTGAGATCCATTTCAATAGCATCCTCATATAAACGCTAGGTCTTCCAAGCACCCTCAGTCCTCCAAGTTTTCCCTCGCTAACTTTCTCAACATTCTTCTTGTCCACTATGCCTGTCTCGTTCCCCGAACAAATGATCCCAACGGTCGTCGATAAAATGTAGTAACAGTAAGTTAGCGAGACAGCTTTTTATACCATAAATAAGTTGAACTTATTTACTGAAGCATTATAGTGTAGGTTTAAATGAGAATTTTTGAATAACGACTAGAATAAATGTGTTTCATTTCTTGCACTACAAAATTTTAATAAGAATTTAAAATTACTTCAAAACCATTGACGAACGCAGAATCGCGAAAAAAAGAAGAGCAGCAGCAACTTCAGGAAATTCGCGTCATGCAGCCAGCATTACTTTACCTATCCTAACATTTGTCGGTCTTTTTTTGTCGAAGTAAGACTTGGTGGTAAAATTGTAAGTTTTTGACAATTTCGTTGATATATAGAGTACTATTGTTTTAGCAACTATATTGAGGACCACAACAATATAGTGTCTTGAAGATTTTAATTTACTTGATTACCATCTAATTTTAATTGTTTTAATTATAAATAGGAATTTCATCATACATTATTTCAATTCTTACTGTAAACGAAATGGGATCCCATTGAGTGCTACTTTATTGCACCTTAAAAATGTTCTCTATTGGCCTGAAGATGACCGTTTATGGTTGAGACATGTTGCCATAATGTGACCTGAGTATATATATTATATCATTGTACTGATATACAGTTGTGTACTAACGGTATATATGTTATACAAATTCGTTAATGTCATTCTAGACTGTACGTTTTGTTTCAAGTGTGTTACAGCTTTTAGGCCTAAATCTTGAACATTCTGCTTGTAATCGTCTGTGCAAAGTCAAACATGTTTTATTGTGAACAACATTTCAATGATAGCTGTTCCTTTAGTGTTTCAATATACTTGCCAAAGACTTGATTTATTGTTTGACGTCCCCCGCTGCCATTGGCGCATGACACGTTTCCTTTCAGCTCTGTTGGTCACGCTTTCCAGTTTTCCTTAAGCCCTATTGTGTGTGTCTTCATTAATATTAATTAAAATAACCATTGTCGCTAATCTTACTTTGGGTCCATTTAAATCCGTGCAGGTTTACCGTAGTGTAAGCAGTAATTTTTTGTTCATTAGTTAATGAGTTCGTGAGACATTCAGTTGACCTGTGGAATAATCAAGTGGTCAGTCAGTTACCAGCTAATTAGGCCATGTTACTTTCACCCATTTGTGTAATTATTCAAGCACTTCACTGTATCGCATCCCGTAAGTTGCAGTTGTTGTGACGGCCACAGTGCTAACCTGAGTTATCAATATTTGATAACAGTTCTTAAGAGGGGATGTGTTCGGCCGTCGATGATTTTGGTAGGGGGTAAACACGTGGATGTTCAGGCATGGCTTCCGTATTACGCTTTCACTTCGTGCAAAGAGAGGAAGTGAAAGAGAAATGTCTGAGAAGTGCAGCAGTAGATATATTCAAGAAATGGAACCCAATCGATATAGCAGGGCTTTCAAACGCCTGCTTTTTGTCTCAGCACGCGACATGTTGAGGTAACTGTGTTGTCGAATCCCATCAGACTGTTTGTACAGTTCGGTGGCGAACAGGAAGCACGGAAAGTAGAGTCGTGGCCTTCATATTGTGGAATAAAACAAAATAAAGAAGTATAGAATTTGAGGGGGGGGGGAGGTAGGAAAGAAAAAAATAACGATGGAGAGCAACAGAAGGAACGTGATATGAAGGAACAAAGAAAGAAAGGATTTTGGAGTTGGAGAAGGGAAACAAATAATAAAAATAAGGTGGAAATGGGAAATTTGGAGAAGAAGGACGCAAGAAAAGAAATTATTAAGTGTGGAAAGAAGATTGTCTGATGATAGATTTTCCCGCGCATTGAATTACGACAGTACATGCAACAAGCAATGATATTCAGTAATTTTGGAATGATACGAAATCTTCCACGTTAAAATAGATTTCTATGTGGTTGTGACATGTCTACATACCGCATTGCGAACGCGAATTTACTAAAATGAGAATAAAAATATTCACGTTTGCTAACTGAGATTTATTTTCAATGAAGTCATAATTGACTTGTCTTTTGGTAACTTCAAGGTGACTAAATCGAAAGGGGCACGTAAGGATAGCTCAAGGTCAGGCGTGTTCAACCGGTTATTATTCTTTGGTGTATGGATCATTGTACTCGTTTTCTAAGCCTGGTTGGTAGGAGCGGCGGGTCTGACAATATTATTGCGACTGCCATTTCTTTATTCCTCCTACATCAGCCCCCACGTATTAACATTCCAGGCCTGGTTTTATATTCCGTGAATGAACATGCCTGGCGTAGGATGAAGTACGATATTAATATGGAAATTAGTGTGTGTGTGTGTGTGTGTGAGAGAGAAAATACGCAATAGGTTTGGGTGCCTTAGGATTTCGTTAGCCTCTGTACACAGTGACGAATTCTAAGACTCAGTCAGTCTAGCTGACTTCTGTAGATATCTGTAGGTCTCTAGGCCTATATCTAGGAACAGTTATTCTTTCTCGGCCCGTTCCCTAAAATGTAGGTAACATTTACCCGGTTAATTTTTACGTCTTTCATTTGCATGGACTTTGACGAATTCGTAATTGAGCTGTCAGAAGCAGATCTCCTGGAGACTGTATCGGATGCGGAGGATGGAGTTCCGGAGTGCAGCTGCTGCCATCTCGGGCCTGAACACAGCTTCTGCTCAATCTGCTTCACAAAGGGCCCCAATGTGGTATACCAAAAGAACGAAAGTTATTTTTAACCTACAATTTGAATACCAGACAGGCACTCTTATGGAGATTTCACTTTCGTGAAGTATATTGTGAGACGGAGCCTGTAGCGGTATAGACGAAAAGATAAATGTGAAGTTGTCTCTGTGCACACAATGAGTGCGTATGGGGAAGTGGAGATATAGCTCCATTTATTCTTAGCCGCGGCACTTGATGAAAATGAGTGGTTAGTTCCACAACCCGCCCTCTTCACCATTGGTGCCCATTAAATAGGAGACTACATGGGCCCACAACATATCTGGGGTCTAGCCGCCTTCAAGAAGGGAAAAATCCGCACCTGTCGGGATTCGAGCCATAATTTCTCGATTCTCGTGCCGGTAGCTTAGTCTCTGTACCGACCAAGCCATCCCGTTCCGTTCAATTGGGATATGGTATTTACTTGCGAAATTTGGGGTTTCTAACGGTGGTGACTATAATTGGCATTGTCGTCTTTACAATTTATTTAATAATTGACCAACGAGATGCAACGCAAAGCAGTCTATTTATTATTCTGCAAGTTCACTAAACGTGTTTCAGGTGCTAACCACGCCCATCATCAGCAGTACACAAATCTGTAACTACAGCTTCCGGTACTGGCCATATTTTTTGTGCAGCTGCCTTCCTCCAACGTGGACAAGCTTGGCCACGTTGGAGGAAGGCAGCTGCACAATGTCTACGATACTACTGGCGTCACATCACAGAACACACAGCCTGTCAGTTATCTATGAGTCTCGAAGTTACTATGGCGGTGGAAACGGTGATTGCCGCTCTGTGGGTCATGATGCCGTGTTACTTGGTAGACAAGTGCGAACATTTCGGATTAACACATTTCTTATTCAGTCAAGAAGTTTGAAGATTAAGGCATAATGCTCTTCTGAAACGTCGACGCCTATCGGCCATAATACCTGACGTTACATTCAGAAAAAATCATTCCTCAAAGCCACTGAACTTCTTAGCGAATTTTAGGGTACTTTGATGAGTACGTCGTTTGGTTATTTAGATAAATGGCTGGTTGGTTGAGTGGTTGGTTGGTTGGTTGATTAGTTGGTTGATTGGTTAGTTAGTTGGTTGGTTGATTGATTGGTTGGTTGGCCGGTCGGTCGGTCGGTTGGTTGGTTGATTGGATGATTGGTTGGTCGGTTGATTGGTTGGATGGTTGGATAGTTGTTTAGAAGGTTGGTTGTGTGATTGGTTCGTTGGTTGGTTGATTGATTGGTTTGTTTGGTCGGTTGGTTGGTTGGTTGGTTGGTTGGTTGATTGATTGGTTTGGTCGGTTGGTTGGTTGGATGGTTGGTTGTGTGGTTGGTTGGTTGATTGGTTGGTTGGTTGGTTAATTGGTTGGTTGGTTGTTTGGTTAATTGGTTGGTTGGTTGGTTCTTCATTCACTTCGCCAGTGCTTAACTAAGGAGTGGTTTGGGTCTGATTAGCTTCTTATTTATTAGTTGGTCGGTAATTATACGAAGAAGTTATTTCGAAATGTTTATTTCCCTAGGCCTTTGTATCCATTTATGTAGTTCAAACCATATTCCTACCTCCTCTCGACTTACCGTCTTATCTTTATATCTTACTGCATAAAAGTGCTGTAACTAATGAGAAAGTAGAGCAACAGGGAATTCCAATGCTGAAGAAAGGTAATTCGTAACATGTCCGATGTGCTGTTTTACAATAAAATGTGTTAAACATTTCGAAAAATGTTTCAAAGAAATATTTTGTTGTGCTTAGCATCGTGTTTTCTCATACTGGTAGCAAGGCCACATAAGGGCCGGGACAGCCGGACAGTTGCCACTGACGCCAGCCCATAAGGGGCGCTAAGACGTCATTTAAATAAGTGAGTAATATGACACTAGTAGGATCGAGTGTCTATACGCCAAAGACATTCTCTAAAAATGATCCGCACTTTGGGCGCGCGCCCTCAGAAATTCCGCCAGCCCTAACCTGGACCGAAAACTATTCAACAATACCGGTTTTAAGTGGCGCCAAATTATTAACCTGCACGGGGCGCCCACATATCTCGGGCCGGTCCCGACTCTTAGCATTTCGTATGACATCAATACGTGTAATTAGATTTGTGCTGCAATTACAGCAGCGATAAACACCGGAATTAAATTTGTCCCATAATATTAGCGTAGTTGTCGTACACATGTTGTGTAGTTCAGACACGAAACTTGCGGAAAATTCACACAAATTTCAAACAGTGACTATTAAATCCGTACATTAGCACCCATATTATCTCTTTCTTCACCTTCTCTACTTCTGTACACGTATCTTCTTGATAAAACCTTCTCGTTTATAACAGTACAAGTGGTCTTAGAAGAGAAGATGAACGTGGGATGAAAGGGCTGAGAGTTTTAGCAGTGGTCGGCACCGCCATGTCAAAGAGATTTTGGGACACTGAGGTCCTGTAAGTCATGAAAGGGGAAGAGAAATACAAGGACAAAGGCACAGGCCTTGGAGTTCGAGGAAAACAGCGTATTGTGGTCAGTTGTGTTTAGGCCTTTACTGCGTGAGGAATCAAAGAGACCTCTGTACGTGCCGCTATGTGTATGTATGTGTAAGGCAGTGTACTGGTGATGCTTTGTGAACAATAAGTAACTTGTGCAAGGATTAGAAGAACATAACAGAAGTAGATTAATAAGTGACTACATCTTCATTAATGGCATACCCCATTAATACCTATCCACAGACCGTTATGCTTGTCCCTGGCTACCTTGAACCTGCCACGTATATTCCTTGAGATAAGACAAGGTCACCGCTGAACAGACTAGCAGGCCGATCCTCATACCTCACGTTAACTATATTACGAACGAGGTGCGGAGCCGAATAATCTAGCCAAGGAAGAAATCAAGGATGGGTTATACGTTATTAACACGAATTGTTTAGAAAACTGATGCTCCAACAGTGTCTCTGGTTACACACCTCGTTGAGGAATTGCGTGCTCAAGGCTTGGTTCATCCTTGTTCCTTTCATACACAAGCAAGCATTGGCGGTTTATACAGAAGTTAAATGTAGAAGGGAAAGGTACAACCGTTGCACACATGTTAAAAGAGAGATTGACGCAGTGGGCAAGTGGTGTGAATGGCAGAGAGTTAGGACATCTATCTGGCCGGTGGTAAGGCATAGTGGACAGAAAAAATAAATGGACGTTTAGAACGAATGAGACTTTGCGCGTTGCAAGTGGCAAGGAGAGCCTGGCAGTTGTCGCATTGTTTCGGCGTCAAAATTAATGGGTTCCGGTCATGCTGAAATAGTGGCAATTGTTAAACTTTGACAGTTTTGGGACCTCTTAAATCTTGCAGGGAAGGATGCATGGTAGTCAGGAGTACACATTAAGGAAGGCCGGTAGGAAGCTCATGTGCGGTGCGTACAGGCCATAACACGGGGGGCAACGTTAGGTCATTAGTAGCCAAAGACGAAACAGAATTCAAAATTTTAACTTTTCGGGCCTGTTAGAAAATAGTGAAATTAAGAGACGCACTAATAAAGGATACAATAGTTATCCTGTTATGGACTAAATTACCAGAAATTTTTGTAGTTGTTCGTTCATATCCACGAGTGTTTCGGGCCCTCGGAGGAAGCATTTAGATTCCCTTAAATCAAGGGTCAGTCCACCGAAAAAGAGCTGGAAAGGTATAAAGGGCATAAAGCAGCCTTAAGTTATTATTGTAGTCACAAAAGAAACCAACAAATGCACATCGATCAAAGTATGCTTTGTCGTATACTATTGTTTACCGACATGTTTCGACCGCTTCTGCGATAATCTTCATGGTGTCATTAATGAATACAAATAATATAAACAAACAATTGCACAAAATGTGTAATGAAAACCACCTGATGTTACAGTTAGTATTCTAAGTGATCCTTATGTTCATAAAATATCAACTTATATTATCTTTCAAAACAGATAAAATTGGGCGTATTAATGTAGCATCTTAGCTGTATATAGTTGATACACACCCTGTTAGTTAAGTGAAGATGCTGGCCGTAGTGAAGATCGCGTACGAGTACTGTGTGTGTGTGTCACCCTGATAATAGTGGTAGAAGCAACCGAAACATGTTGGTAAATAATAATACACGATAAAATATATATTATCGATGTTCGTTTGTTGGTTTTTCACGCCAGTACAATAATATTCTGTAATGCACAGATATGGAACGTACAAAGTGCATTAAGGAATTAATCATCTTTTTCTGTTACCCCTATTTCATCTTCCTCTTCTCATGTTGTTATTGTTCTCGTCAGGGTACCTTTCGTTGTTTTCTTCCCCCCTTTATCCCCATCATCTCAATTCGTTTGTTGTTTATTATGTATTTTATCTCATTTTCGTGTTCTAGCTAAGTATTAGGCGCAATGACTCCTGTGCCAGCACATTAATAATGAAGAATTATTGTTATTATCATTATCATCATTATCAGAACGTTTCTGTGTACACTATAATCGAGAGACCATTCGTTTGGTCGTATTTTATGGCATTCCATTGCGTCCTGTAGGACACCTTGCTGATCCGTGAGTACTTCCTTGTGTCCGTGTGTGCTGCAGACTGACAGCATTCACTGCAGTTCCCTAACGTTCTCCCCTAACACACTGTTTGCTTGCGTTCTCCTGACTCATTCCTAAGTGCTATCGTCACTTTATCTGGTTAGCTGGCGTTCACTAGACCTTTTCCATGATTCTGATATCCTTTGCTGATCTTTCATATTTCTTTAACTTCCACGTGTCCACTATGATTCAGTGCTAAATTCCAGCGTTTTAAAGCGTTCGCCATGTTTGTAAATGCGGACAGTTTGCTTTGGTTCTAGTGAATGTAATGAAAAATTTTAATTGTGGCCTTTTAATTTCAAGGGCTTCAGTCGTCAATCGTCGTTTTTTACGAAATCTTGGAAGAAAATACAAAGCTAAAAACACCAACAATGATAAGTGATAATTGCTCAAAATAGGCAAACATGCGTAATTTAGCAAGAGATTTAAGGCTGATTAAGATGTCACTTCACGAAATTTTGTAAAATGTTAACTTCAGCTGAGCCAGGCGTGATTAAGATGTGCATGGAGTTACGGTAATTCATCGATTCACATGTGAGATAATGTACAACTCTCACTTGCTATGTCATCATCCGGCGTGATATCTTTCAAAATTTGAAACAAATTGTGTGAAAGTGTAACCCCGTAAATGTGTCAAGTTTCAGTGAAATTATGAAGTGACCGTACTAACTGAACAGGTTTGAAACGCGTACCAACAGAGAACAGAAAGAGAGAGACAAAACTGAATTTTTTTCGCACCTGAAACTCTAACACTGATCCCTTAAGCTCGGCTGCACAAAATTTGAAGTAGAAATGCTACAAGTGCCGTATTAACAACTCTGCATGTCTCTGTATGTTCTTCTTTCATTTCCTTCACACTATTATTATTCTCCATGTTTTTTCTTCTTTTTTCTCCAATCTCACATTCCTCATCCTACCCTTTTTTGCTATTTCTTATTTGCTTTATCTTATTTCACCCTACACTTATGTATTCCTTTTCCCCTTCTTTGCCGTATATTCCTCCCTCTGCTGTCTCGTCCCCCCCCCTCCCCATTTTCCTACGATAATTTCTGTAGACTTATGACAGAAATGACGAATGTAACTGCTGACGTGAGCGAGTGTTTGCACGTACCTGCAGTATGGAATTCAAACTCCTATGCATTTTGACGTGACGAAAAATAATATTCTTAACCACAAAGCGGGCCCTTCAGGGTCGGAGAGCATTGAAATGCCTGCCGCTCTTCGGCTGACGAAAACTCAGCTGGCACTGGGTAAAGGTTGTCTGTATGCCTGTAAGGAGAATGTCGTTTGGTCTGCAGTTTAATAACATTAATCGGCAGCTGTGAGTTTGGTATCGCTTTATATCAAATTATCAGTAATAATTAAATACTTTTATTAACCAAATAATGCACAATATATCATTTATAGATACAATTAAAATTATAAAATATTTAAAAGTGCTCCAACATGTTTCGGATCACAAAGGATCCATCTTCAGTGAGCCTTGTACAGTGCTTGGCTAAAAATTAAAATTATGGTTATATCGTGTCCGTTGACATGGACAAGGTCGGTGTTATAGCAGCATATTGTGACCTGTTGTGCGTGTGTGTATTTCACTGTATGGGAAGGCACCTAGGTGGTGGAGGACATAAAACTCCATACATTATCATGGTAGTACATTATCGTTTGTTTGCGGCATCATGATCCACTGAACTACCGAAAAAGCTTATCAGTAAAGACATTTTTAGAAAAGTTTGATTTAGCAATGATGGAAGTCTCCTTTGTTTTCATTAATTCCTTCTCAAAGAATTGTTTTTAACAAAAAATCTAACGCTAAACATTAATAGTGGTGCCTCTACCGGAAGTCATTGTATGTAGGCCTACCTCGTATATGAAATATGTTAGCTTCCTTAGGCCTCCCGTTTTGGCAGCACAAGGTCTTAAGAGGCTTGTACGAGTACTGTATAGCAGCGGAAGTTATTAGTTCTAGAAGTGTCATTGTACCTAGAATTCAGTTATGTCCATCAGATCCTAACTTTCCGCTCAAAATATGTAGAACACTATTTCCGGTCAAAATCGCTTTTACCGAGACAATCAGTAAGGCTCAATGTCAGATGCTTAGACATGCTGGAATACATTCACCATAGCTGTTTTTTTACCGTCGAATTTTTAGGCGCCTATGCAACATTGCGAAAAGCGATTATTATCTTCGTCATGTCTGTCCGTCTGTCGGTCCAAATGGTACAGCTTGGCTCCCACTGGACGGATTTTCATGAAATTTTATATTTTAGTAATTTTCGAAAATCTGTCGAGAAAATTCAAGTTTTTAAAAATCTAACACGTATGACGTCTACTTTACCTGCAGACCAATATACATTTTCATCACTTCTCGCTCAGTTTTTCTTAGAATGAGATATGTTTCGGGCAAATTTATAGGGAAAATCAAAACACATTTTATGTTCAGTACCTTTTTTTCCCCCCTTCTAAAATCATGTCGTTTATGAGATGATGTGCAAAAACATTGTACGTAGAACCGGACAGGTCACAGGTGCAGTATAATATGGAACATGCGCATTACATGTTGGGATACCTAAGGTTACATACACACACTCAGAATGTGTAATATTTATTGTATTCCCACTGCAAGAATAGTTGCACGAACATGCCTCTATGGTACGTTATAGTGCCTTGCCTCTATTGTCCAGATTATCTGCATTTGACATGGCCGCTGTTACAGTTAGTGAAAGACAAGAGGATACAGGAAGTGATGTATAGCATCGAATATTGTATGACGGGAAGTGCTTTAAAATTTCAGGTATATAAATCAGTGAAATAAAGTGAAATGCCAACTTGATGCAACTAGGTAATTTTATTGACGTATTCTTAGCTCGACATGTTTCAGGTACATACGCCCATGCGGATGGTGCCGTGCACGGCACCATCCGCACCGCACACACGACCTACACAGCGACTGTCAAGACCACCACCCATCCAAAATCTCGGTGCAGAAAACCATATGCTGCAACTCAACATCTGATGCTCCTGATGATGGGCGTATGTACCCGAAACATGTCGAGCTAAGAATACATCAATAAAATTACCTAGTTGCATCAAGTTGGCATTTCACTTTATTTCATGAGGAAGATGCACGGTCAAATATAAATCAGTATTTGCTGCCAAAATATGTTATTGTTTCTCTGTGAATTATTCGCACGGCTACATCTAGTGGTAGATAATAATTATTAATTTAGTAATTACTCGATATAGTGACACAATTGTAGATTCGAACGTTTCGTAACGTTGAATGGATACGAGTAAGTCGGCCAATAATTGGAAGGCGGCCACTGTATCTCGTCTGAAGCTACTATGCATGTGTAAAAACCTTCATAGATTAAGGAAAACCACGAAGAATGTCAGGCAATACCAATGTGTTCTAATCCTCGGCGCCCTCCGGTCGCTACTGCTTCTGAATCTCAAGCCCCTGCACTAGGCCGCAGATACCCACCGTGCAGTCGTTTTATCGTCGGAACTATCACTTATCACTCAGACTGGCCATCTCGTGTAGAATATTAGGAACTACAGGGCTTTGAACATGTACTGCCGCATCACCGTAACATACGGCATATCCACTGTGTTTTGTGTCTATGTGATTAACATTATATTCAGGGCGGAATGTCTTGGATGGTTTAATATTAGCAGCAATTAATGTTTTTATACCATTACACAGAATTATAACATCGTTACAGTGTTTTCAACATGTTGTGTTTTAAGATATCTTGTGTGTATTGTTGTAATCTTATGTGTATTTGTTGTACTATGTGTGTATTGCTGATTTTACTTTAGATGCCGGACTGCTGGCTAGAAGTCAGCATTCGGAAGGTCCTGCGACCGGCCATCTCGACACAGGTTTTTCTTGGTTTCGCTGTGTGTATAAGCAAATGCTGAGATGGTTCCCAAGATTCCAAGTTGCCACTACATGCTTCTCATGTAGCCCTCCCGACTTAAATTTATTAGTAACCAATTTCATATTTTGTATACATTTAAATAACCACTGCCACCGAGTGACAACCTAATTGCAGTTAATAATAATAATAATAATTATTATTATTATTATTAATTGCAGATCATTTGGTTTGTACTTACTTAACACATCGCTCGAACCCAGTTCAGTCAGATTTCTCTTTAAAATTTATCCTCTATCTTCTTGTGTCCTCTCCAGACGCTTTGAAGTTGAGTGTAATTTTTACACGAACGTCATGCTTGGTACGTCACGATCAGTGTGTCATGTCTGTACCTCGCTCTTGATGGAGAACAAGGCTGATAGTGTTTTACAACAGCATGCTAATGGGAACGTTTTGGCGCAAGAAACTTAAAAAATACGATATGGAGTGTTTTTATAATGGTAAGCTTCATAATTAATGTAATCTTCCCTAATATTTTATATACACGGGTCCGTGCATCGTGAATCGAATTTAATAACTGTCCAACAAGATGCGACTTATTAAGTTTATTACATTTCTGTAGGCAGCTCTACATGTTTCGGGTGTTGACATCCATCATCTGGAGCTCGTTCAGCTGTAATTGCAGCTTCTGGTATTGATTAACCGGATCTACTACCATCCGCTCTCGTTGTTGAGTCGGAACTCAACAACGAGAGCGGATGTTAGTAGATCCGGTTAATCAATACCAGAGGCTGTAATTACAGTTGTACCAGCTCCTGATGATGGGTGTCAACCCCGAAACATGTAGAGCTGCCCACAGAAATGTAATAAACTGAATAAGTCGCATCTTGTTGGACAATTATTAAATTAATTTCTTCCCTAATATTGTAGCGATAACTCAATCGATCATGGGATTGGCGGAGTGTGTATTTCCCACGGGATATATTTAGCATAACCTTAAAATTAGAGTAGTAAGATGTCGATGAAAAGAACCACTTGTGACAGACGTGGCGTGGGTAGGAAGAAGGTATTGAAATACATCTTAAATTCATAAGGCGTGAAGACATGAATTGGACTGGAAAGCCACAGGATAGGATTTCAGGGCGAGGTTCTTTGGGCATAGCAGTAAACCTTCGGATTTCATGAAAGGCGTGAAATTTCTTCACAACCTTTTTATCTGTCGACGTCTGCAGACGGCCGGTGCTGTGTGGAGTGGCGTAATATCTTCACACCCAGCTTAGGCAGCTACTTGCGTCGTTAAAGGGCACACTCTAGTCTCCCATCACGTGATTTGGGCTGCCTCAAGCCATTGTACTACTACTACTACTACTACTACTAATACTACTACTACTACACTACTACTTACTACTACTAATACTACTACTTCTACTACACTACTGTTTACTACTATTAATAATAATAATAATAATAATAAAAATAATAATAATAACATTAACAGTACCACCACCATCTCCACCTCCCAGTCTAAACTGCTTCCCCCAGATTTGGGAATTCCGCCTTGCACTTGCCACTTCACCACTCCTATTGGCACTAATGTTGCCCTCTATGAACCCCTGTTTGTGACCTAACACTTTTGTAATATTATTTCCTCTCTGTGTGTTGTGCCTGCTCGGAACGTGTGTCGCCCACTCCGTAACTGGAATTTGTAGTGCACAGCTGTGTAATTATGTGATGTTAGACGTAAGATTAAGCAAGCCTTGGAAAGAGAAAATTACAGGACTGTGGGTTATATTAGGAGTTTCATAATTTCTAGACTATATTATTATTATTAGTAGTAGTATTAGTAGTAGTAGTAGTAGTAATTCGAGTACTTGCAGCTGGTAGTCATATAACACGCACGGGGAGGTAATAAATTTATGAAACGTTTATTTGGAAAATATGAATTACATATTTAAAAAATACCAGTGTACAAATTGATACAAGAATGAAAATTCTTGACAAAATATAGATTAATCAAGGAGTATGACAAGGGTTAATCTGTCACCGGCTCTTTTTAACATTTACATAGACGACCTCCTAAGAAACCGGAAACAAAAAGCTGACGCTGGTATAATGCTTAAAAGGAACCTCTACCTTAACACATTACTCTTCGCAGACGACCAAGTAATAATACAAGACTCTGAAGACAAACTCCAGAAATCTGTCCATATACGTATTAAACCGAATGAGCAAAGACTCCAACCTCAAAATATCTACGGAAAAAACAAAAATTATGGCTTTTAGAACAAGTGAAACAATTTAATTATTTGGGATTCGAACTGAGTTTAGACGGTGAACCAGATTTTGACAAAAAAGTAAACAGATTTCAAGGAATATGCGGCACTATCAGAAAGCACTTAAAGAAACGCCGTACAGATACCCAAATGAAATTTTATAAAGTTGTAGCTAGACCATCACTACTCTATGGCAGCGAAACATGGGTAACCACGA
>Ga0136643_10004306_pt1 | contig 19579 bp, 7 predicted proteins | sample TergutLab28metaG_FD_96883 | JGI IMG/M metagenome (GOLD analysis project Ga0136643, IMG submission 96883) | Labiotermes labralis P1 segment gut microbial communities from Petit-Saut dam, French Guiana - Lab288 P1 (version 3) (version 3) | ecosystem: Host-associated > Arthropoda: Insects >...
ATAGAAAATGGAATTCCTTCTTTGTTATTTTCCAGTAGCCTAAGCTTTTAGCTTGTTCGAGACAGCACTGTCTAAGTGAGAAATGGTGCATCATCCAAAGATCGTTCTAACGTAACTTCTGTGCTGTATTCATGTTTGAAGCCAGGATAACAAGAGGAAGAAATCCATTCCTCCAGGAGTTTGCAAACTTCTTTTCGTAATAGGCCAATAATAATAATAATAATAATAATAATAATAATAATGGCTCTTACATGTGATGGAACCATTAGAAATGTCGAGTCCTATAAGATAGTTTTACTGGACTGAATAAGAGTAAAATACTGTAAGATGCGACACGGATTGCACTGACAGTGTTGTGGATCGTCAGTTTTCAGTGAATGCGGCTATCAGTTTTGTGATTCCGTACCGACTATCAGTCAGCTGAATATCACCTGCTTGGGGAAGAATATTCATCTTAGACAGTGCGTAGCTGTTTGGAGCGGGTGTACTGTTAGATCTTGTAATAATACCAACTGACAGGCCACATAGATTTGGGAACAAGAACAGCATCAGTGTCATTTAGCAGCTGGTCATATCTTGCTGACAGATATCTCCGTGAAGCATGCGCAACTCTTATTCAGAATCCTTTCGTATATACTGAGATGAAGTAACACGTTTTCTGCGCAGTAATCATCTTATAGTTAATGAATTGTTTTAGTCCTGAATGTGTAATTTTATCGTGATTTTCTCTTGTTTTCATATTCCATGTTCATACATCTTGTAAAAAAAATATATTTCCACATTAGCAGCTATTTTTGTCGCCTTTATTATTTGTCACTTGTAAACACTTTAAAGATCTCCGTTGTTGTCAACTGCATAATTAACTGCATTTAGTTGCAATCGGGCAATTTAACTTTCATGTATTCTTACAAATGAGGAAATTATATTACAGTATTTTGGGGTGACTAATTAATTTTCAGATTGAAGTGTCGGATCTGGAACAAATGTCTATGATTCACAACCGCTGAAATCTGGAATTCCGCTGGGTGTGTCGTGAGGACAGTGAAATAAAAAGTAAAAATGCATACAGACACATCACGTCTTACGCAGTTCCAAGTTAGGTAATTTTAGACGTGGACAGTTTAAAAAACATAAAAAATTGGATAATAAAATTTTTGAAAGGCGCGCTAAAATTTTCCTTGCGGTAATGAAAGGCCAATGAGAGGAAGGTGATGGAAGGATATTGCTGGGCGATGACACAGGCGACGGAACGGTCATGCTGCGTCCGACCAGGTTTCAATGTGTTGGATTTTGGATCCAAGATGAACTCCCGTATCCGCAGGCCTGCATATACAGTTGACCTGACGCATAGTCGGTCCTGACCTCAGCAATATTCGACTGGCGCCCCCCCCCCCCTTCCAGAACGTAACAGTTGCGTAAATCGAGGAGAGTCTGGGGTGTGTTTTAATAAATAGTTTCTACAGGTTCTTAAATTATAATTACGTGTGTTACAGGTGACCGAATTACGTTGTAATTATCATTTGTTAGCACCACTGCGGCACTCGGACTATTTATCATTTTGCATCAGTGACAGTTGCAGGTTGCATGTAGCCGAATTAGTAAAAGGGATGGTTGTCGGAGAAGTGGCCATGTTATTGTGCAAGTTTAAATATTACACTTTTTAAGTGTTTAGTGCAGAACCTCCAGAAAGTTAATTTGCTTTAGTCGAATTTGTGTGTCATTAGACATCCCCCTTCCCGGCCCCTTGTGACGCTGCGGCCTAATGCTGGCCATGGCCTCCTCACTCTAGATCACACGCAACGACGCGCCACAGTTAGTATGACTCCTCTGGACGAGTGATCAGCCCGACGCAGAGACCTATATCTGACAACACACAACACTCACAACAGACAGACAGACAGACAGACAGACATGCCCCCCGCGGGATTCGAACCCACAATCTCCGTAGGCGAGTGGCCGCAGACCTACGCCTTAGGTGGCGCGGCCACTGGGTTCGGAAGGTGTTTTTTAACTGGGCGTGTTATTTATCGAACACAATTTTCGTTCGTACAGTCAAGCATGAGCAAAATAGCTCTTTAGTACAAAGGCTGTGTATGTATAAGGCCGGAATGTAACCAGCTAGCCCACAAGCAAATTGTTCAACCAACGCTTTAGTGTTGTTGCCTGCAGAATTAGGGTTGTCGAAATTTAAGGAAGCACGACCTGCAAACCATTTGGTAGTCACTGCTGCTAACCCCCACCTCCTCCCCTCCACCCCCGACCTCCCGGGCCAGACAAAGCGACTTTATTGACTGCAATTTAACATTATGGTGGCAGGGAATACCAAATAGAATTAGGAGTGGGGCACGCCACAATGGGCCCCTTGCCTTCTAACTTAGAGGGGGCAAACAAACCGATCAGCCACGAGGATACCAACAATGGAGCCCAGCTGATCACACGTCTTGCCTTGCGTCTTTATAGTACTGTTGTACAAATTTACCTGTTGGAAAAGAGAAGCTTTATTTTCATTTTGGTGAGGGTATGAATTTTTGATAACGATGGCTGGGATCAAAGATGCAGACGTTTTAGTTAGAATAGTAGCTCTTGATTAATGATGGCCATCTTTGGGGTAACAGATATGAATACTTAGGAAATTTTTGTATGAAGGATTTCCAAGATGCAAAATCATTGATTATTGATTGAAGCACATAAAACTTTCCCAAAACTTTTTACATTTTGCAGCGCCGTGGCGCTGTTAAAACTGCTCCTGCACGAGTGTGAGGTCTGTAATCTGGCACTAGTACTGCGCATTTGTGCGCAATCGGTGCTAAGACTCAAAGCGCCCATTTACAAGGCGGGTGGCCGACGCGATAACGCGTTATGGCCGAATGAGGAACTGAGATTAGTTGTGTGTCGTCTTCATATCTTAAGTCCCATATATAACGATGCTGCTTGCCGGACGACGTCTTGAGGAACTACTGACATATGCAAGATAAAGAAATTAGCTCCTTCTGCTTCAAATACTACTGCAACGTGAATTTACCCACTTGCCGGTAGGAGGCCCTTCTCCTCGTTAATAAAGCACATAGATGTTATGTCGTCTGCTTCTGTGATTCCTGTGGAACACAGTCGTGTGTTTTCTCGGAAGACAAGACTGTGGCTTCACTTAGCTTCTGATGGATCCTGTAAGTATCATGTCCCATCGGGGCTCTCAGATGCCTTGATTGGCCCTCTCTTTCTAGGCGCCATACATACAAAGTGAGAATCATCATACCCTTCCTAATCTAATTCATTTTATAGCTTAATGACCGGATCTTGGTGTAAGGATCAGGTTGCATATGTGATTAAGCAACGTGGCGTGATTACAGATATAGTTCAGTTTTGTTGAAACTGATTATAAGCAGTGTAAAGTCCAGTCACGGCAGTGATCGGTTAGGCACACGAACAAAGTAGGACGTCCACAGGTGTTTTATCGCAATTACGTGCATAAGATTAGCCTCACACGTGTCGGCTGTACAAAAAGTGTACATTCCTCTTTATAATACGCTGAAAGGTCCCTTAAATGTAATTTCAGCTGCCATACTGTAGCAGAATATAGGCAGTACCGAGCCGGTGTGGAAGTTTTTTGTTTAGAAAATTTATTGCGTTAGTTTCATAATTTCAGCTTAATTTGTGCTGTGTTTTGAAATCAATGAAATTATTTTGTAGTCTGGTGTTAATTTTCAACAGGTCATGTACAGCAACACATCTAGCACAAGCAGAAAGTGCCTACAAGAAACACCACTGCTGATTTTCTTGTTCGTGTCTGTAGATGGAAGCACTGGTTTATTATCTTAGCAGTTTAGGGGAATGCCCGCCCTCTCCTGTGGGACATTCGTCCACACTAACATTAACCCTCGATTTGCACGCTACATTTTAAACTCATTCAACCTTTGCAATATTCTCTCCGGTCTTGTTTTTCATTTGAAATCATGCATTCTCTTCTTCAGCACAATAAACCAGTTTTATTGTTCTTGGAGTACATGATAAGGTAAAATTGGAGGCTAGGGCAAATAAAAGTTACAGAAAGAGGAAATTACCCGAATTACGTTTTTAACAAAACGAGACAATATACAATTCACAAATCTGGTATTTTGTTGGAGGTAAATCTCTTATTACGCCATGTTTGTACTATTGTAAATAAACGTCCAATTCGAATGTCTCGTTTTTGAGAACACATAAAAGCAAACGACAGGGAAAATATGTACTTAGGAAGTATCGCAGCTAGCGAGAAAGAAGCTTGGAGATACTTCACGAAAATTAGAGTAACTGTGGAACGTGGTGATGATTCAACACTAAGAAAAGGTCTACGTTGGAAATCGCTTCAGTCTTAAGTTACCATATACCAGTGCTTACCAAAACGCAAGAAGCAAAATTGCCAATGCGTTGCAAAAAAATTGGATAACAGGTTCCATGGGTAAGCAAAAACTCTAATAAAATTAGCATATGAATCTGCAGCAACAAATGATCTTCGGCATCCCGTTGTCAGATCGGTGAACATTACGATAAATAATCGGGCCTATCGATTTTTGAAAACATATACTCTCAATTTTAGAATTCCAGGATAATTAATGTTTTCTGCAGTGGCTTAATTCAACAGAGACCTAAGATCAAAGTACTTCCAAAATTGGACTGTCTTGCACCGAAAACACGGATTTATGCAATATGGTTTAAAACAACGTAGCAACGCCTTCATGTCACATTTTGCTCGCCTGGAGGCGCAAAATATCATATGATATATTTTTCAATTGGAATTTTTCCCCACACAGTTACTATCTTGCCTCACTAATGAGTCAGATATTCCATTTTGCATATTAACAACTGCTGCTATTTGAGACGCGGCCCTACTTCATAATGTTCAGGATGGTAGGGTAAGCTTGACTTGATTATGGACGGACATCAGGACTGTGTTATCTATTCCCCTATAAGATGAATCACTTCAGAACCTAACTGCGGATCTTTGCCCCATATTACCCTGTTCCTTGATTAAAGAAGCAGGAACGGAAGCATGGACATTTTTCTTCTGCGGTGGGAGGTTTTTTCGTAATTTCAGTCATAGATGCCATATGCAAAGTCGAAAATTCTAAGAGGCGTTAAACCACGCTGACTTGTGAAGGTAATTCGATGAGTTGTTACAGGATTAATCTTTCAAAGCCTAGTGGTTTCTTTACGTACCACCAGGTTTAACATTCAAACATTCTATACGGTGCTCGCTTTGCGTTGATTGTTTTGTACGGATCTCAGAACAGGCAGCGATTTTTGCTTTATACGTCATTAACTGATTGGCTTTTATAACCGTGGTGATAAGTGTTTACAGCCCGGTACGGACTGATTCCTTATATAAAGCAGATTACGCTTTGTCTTTAAAAGGTTAATATATCCAATTCCTTAAGAATTTTGATGTTCCAATATTTTATTACATTCATCCATGTCATGTAATTTTTTTTAAAGAAACTTACCCACGTGGCCCCCTAGAGCACTGAAGATGTTAGGGTGTAAATAGAAAAACAATAAAATGGATTTTGCAGAATTGGAGTATGAAAACGAGGCCTTGGTTCAACTGACTGTGATTTTCCATTTCTTAAAAACAGCCATTCTTTTAACAGCTGATCAGTTATCAAGTTAGTGCCCGCTTATGTATGTATACACAAGAAATGGTCGTATTGCCTTCATTCTTCAGCTAACTAATAAGTGTCTCATTTAAACCGACTAAAACCTACTACCCTGTAATAATCAAACATTAATTATTTGATGCATTCATTCTTTGATTCGTTACTCCATTCTTTCATTCATTCATTCACAGCTACATTCATTAAAGCTAACACAGTTTAATTACAGTCACTGTGGCTGACTACGGAAAACAGCAACAAGCAGTAACCAAGTTAAAACCTTAAACTGCTGGCCACTCACCACTGTGACTCTTAGAACTGGAGTTCATGCACATTCCGTTGCTTGCAGTGCGTGATTTGTCTTAGCGCCTACTGCTCTGCTAATTTCCAGACAGCTTGACATCTCTTTGTTAGTTTGTCCTGTTGTGAATATTGAACAATTCAAAGCTTTAAAGAACAAGGGGTGATGGTACTTTGACCAACTGCGGTGCCACACGTAGTCAGGTGGATCTTTTTTCCTTTTCTCTACCACAGTAGTCGATTCCTATTATCTTCCTTCGTACTTCCCGTCGTCTGTTTTTCCACTGATTTATCTGACACATTTTCTTATAGTCACTTTTCTGAGTTTGTTGAATGCGATATACGGTGATATCTCTGTATAATTTCTTCAGATTTATTCGTATTCCGACATTTCATGGGATCCTGAAGTGTTAAACTCTTTTGACATGACTCGAAATAGTAACTGGAGAGAAATTATTTGGTTTAAGTATTTTTTAAAATCGATTTTATAAACAAGAGCATTTCCTATTTTGGATTAATATCTTTTCCTATGATTCTGAAATCTGACAAAGCCTAAACGCAAGATTTGTGTTTGGAATATTATGATTTTGTGTAAGGTGAGGCAGGAAGTTTTGTTGAGTGTTTGGCACTCTTTCTTTCTACTCGGATTCTACCCTAGGCCTCGAGGTTGGGTATCCTGACTTTTTACAACTTCCTACGCTTTTTATAAATGACTACTGGGATCATACCTCCAGACACGGCTGCTAAACTGCTTCCTGCACTATCCTTCTTAATCCGATTTGCACAAAGGACTGACAGTAGACGTTATTTAATCCAAGTAGTATAAAGACGTTCTTAATAAAACAAAGAATTATTTATTTGCTTTGGGCATTTGTTTTGGCAGTCACTGATTACGGAGGAAGTGGTGTAGTCTTGAATAATTTGCTGTTTTGTGGGATCAGAATTTTGGTGGGAAAATCCTGGAATGATAATGGTGATAATAATAATAATAATAATCTTATGCAAATAGCTTTTGGACATATGAACCAGAATAACTTCGTTCGGGATAGACTTCATTGTCAAAATTTCTTGAACCTTGAACCTCGAACTTTGAAGTTCCATGAAAGCAGGGAATGTTGTCACCAGCAGAGTACTTGGTAACTGCTCATGGTCGAATCTGAATGAAGTAGATATTTGGGGAGGGAATTATGTGATATTTATGTCAGGGACAGTCGCAAAGTTGGAGACGCAAATGATAAAATACTGAGACTCGCCTCTCAGCTGAATGCAGTACGATATTCACTTTGAGGGATAATGGAGACTGGTTACGATAATGCCACTGAATCTTATCCCGTTTATCACCAAATTTGCACATCTGTGTGTCTTGTGCCGAGAATTACCTGGGATTAAGAAACACAGCTGGCCTGGCATCGTTCCAGTAAACAGTATTACTATACTGAGCCAAATTTCCCTCTAGGGGTCATTGTTGCGCAATTAGTGGCCTCCAGATATGAGCCGGCCAGTTCCGTAATGTACGGTGGCAGTTTTGTGGTGCACTGAATACAGAACATTGCTCCGTTGCAGGAGACTCGTAGTTCGAGTTATTTTCCGCCATTTATCGCCGTTTCCATTTTTATTTTAGTTTTCTCCTCTTCGCTTTCTTTATTTCTTTTTCCCTTTATTTTATCTGTCTTTCTTGCCACAGTTGGGGTGTCACCTAGTCAATTGTCACGTGGCTGACGGAGCCTATGATGGAGAAAGATTAAATTTGTTAACGAAATAAACTGCCCTGAATTTAAAAACACAGAACATACTGTAAGAAAGAATTATAAAGTTATATTTGGTAGATTTAAAAACACTGTAAATCAGGGGTGGACAAATTAAAAAAACAGCCACTCCAAAATTTTAGGCGTCAGAAGGGTGACATGTAGCAGGTTCCATACTCAAGACCCACAAATTATGTGTCACCATAAAAACATTTACTCACAATGGAGATTAGGGGCCCAAGATTCGTGCACCCCTTGCTGTGTGTTTTATTTCCCGGAGTTTTGTACAAGATAAGCACACATTGTGCTTGTTAGTCGTAAATGTTCTCTTACCCATTTGACTTTCGTATGTTTTGGCAAAATGTAGACGAGCACAGGACTTTTTTAAAAAAGAAAGTCTACGCGGCTGTAGTTGCTGTTGGCAATACTGCAAAGAGGAACACAATTACAGGACGACTTGTGCGATCTGCCCGGAATAACAAATGCGGGGTTGGTTCACATGCCGCGGGGTTTCCTTCCAGTGCGGTGTCTAGAATACAGAGTCGTCGCATGCTTATGCATCGTGACACACTGTGGAAGGTGGACAGACCTTTGCCGTACATCTGATTAGATTGTTTGAAGCATGATTCTTTGTAAGGGGATATATCCGCCCAGAACTTGAAGCAAAGATTTCAAGCAAAATGTAATGTGCGATACAACTGGCATCGAATCTTATATTAGCAATTGCTTCCCCATTTTACGCAACTTTTATGTTTATCATTGTTCTCAAAAACCTACCACAGCATACTGGCTTCAGTCAGTTCACTTCCGTCTACGCCTGTCTCCATAGTATCCTTATCTTACTACAGTTCAACCACAAGTCACTTTATGTCGGTCTAGCTATGCGTAATTTATTTTTCGCCTGTATGAAGGAAAGGTAGAAGGAATGGGAGGACGAGAAAGAGGACGCAAGTAGCTACTGGATGACCTTAATTAAACGAGAAGATGGTGGATACTGAAAGAGGAAACACTAGATCGCTGTCTTTGAGGAATTCGCTTTGAGAGAAATATGGACCTGTCTTAAGACAGAGTACGTCATAGTTTCGTTATTCTTGATTTAAACAACCCAAAATAAAAGTAAGATTGTAGTTAAAAAATGAGAATAATTCTGAGCTGAATGGTAGCAGCCTTTGTTACGAACATTTTGTCTAGATTCTGATCGTGTGCCGAGTCCTCCATGCTGCTATAAACACGTTGGTGTAGCGGAAAAGCTTCGAGATTGTATTCCGATGGCACGGGTTCGAGTATCTTTTGGAGTACCGGATATCCTGACTCACATTGTTTTGTAATTATTCACAGTCTGTCCAGATAAACACTAGAACAGTGTGTGCTTGAGGCAGACCACATCCGTGTCATGTTCGCCGTCGGTGATGCTCTCATTTCTGTCCCGTCAGTTAGCAAGTTTCTACCAAGTCAATCTATACATGTCACCCGTACGTAAGAAACAGAACAGTGTGATTTCGTTTATTACTTCTTCAAGACGTCACAGTTTGAATCCCGGTGGAGACGACTGCCAATGTTAGGTCTGTTTTTCGTCGTTTTCCTTAACAGTTCTAGGAACATTGTGGGCCTTGAAAAATCCTGAATTATTTCTACTGCATCTGGCGTCTAATATCTTCATTAAGAGGTTTATTTCGAAACTGCATATTTGATGCATCGTCACTAAATAACATCATATACGAGTACACAATCGATAGGAACTCAGGACAATGCGACAATCATTGTTGAACTCAGATGTCTACAAAGCGGCAGACTCGAATGGGGTCTTTCATATTGGAGGGCTTTTATAGAATCGAGATGGAAAATGTCGTCTGTGAGGCTTTGTGGGAGAAATCATTGAGGAAATTCCGTCTGAAAGGAAATGCGGATGGAAATTGGTTATGGATTTTCTGGCTAGGCCTCCGTCCTCGCTTAATTAAAAAACAGTGATTACTGTGCCATTGTTTGTTTCCACTTCAGCTTTAGTCATATCTGAAGGTAGCGTAAAGTTTACGTGTAAATGTTGCTAAGGATTCTCTATAGTCACACAAAGTCTGTTTCTATCGTTTACGGAGAGTGATTACATACTGTAGAGATCCTGTGAATATTGCAGTACTAATTACATCCTAGGTTAATGTACTTTTTAAATTCGCTGTTTACGAGTGCTTGGTACAAAGAGCACTCTGTAGAAGCGCATATAGCTGATACTATCCTACCCAACCGAAAGTAACTCTACATATTTAATTTCCGAGTACATTCAAAGGTTTTCGATGAAATTTGCTGTAAGCTTCTACTCTAAACGTTGTCATAGTAATTAATTTCGGTCTACCGTGGCCAAGTAAAATTATTGGACGCTCAAAGTAAAGGTGTATAGAGGAACAGCTCGTTTAAAGGAAGTGTGCATCATGTCATTAAGTTACAAATATTTTGTCTGAAGAACCACTTTATGAGATAGTGATATTTGTCGAAGTACTCGAGCGAGGAAAAATAATTTTTTTTTTGAAAGTAATGTATTCACAATAAAATAGTTTAGTAAGAAGTGTGGTTATATCCGGAATAAATAAAGTCTAAAATCGGTGAGGTGTGAAGGTCACAAACACAGTCGGTGTGAGGCATCGCATTATACATTTTCGTGCTTGTACTTTGTGCCTACATTCCCACATGGATCACCTAAACAACAGCCAGTCCTGTGCAAGGGCAGGGCGGGTTGTGATTCCGTTTATATTTTTGAGAGCTAAAAGCAAGTACGCAGTCCCCACCACCCCCCATCTCCCACTCCGCCCCACCGATTCTTGACTGCTGGTCTTATTAAGCAGTTCGTCCGCCACATCATCAGGTTGACAGCTACATCGTGGGAGTGGTGTGAGTTAGCCTATCTGCGGGGATGAAATTGAAACTGTCGCTTTTGACGGCGTCATTAGAAACACTTTATTCATATTACTCCCTCCTTGCACCATGTTTCCTTGAAATAGGCATAAAGAGACAGAACTGGGATGTGGGTAAAACCGAAGGTTATTGCAGCAGATCACGGTCTCCTTCTTCGGACTCGAACAGTGATAACGAATTTTTATGAAGTTGTTAAAATATATTTAATAGCAGATCTGCCCTGATTTGTTGTAATTGCCTCCTGCCGCTTTGCATAAACATGGAATAGCGTAAAACATCGACGGCCGTCTATGTATTGACACCCTGCTGTCCGATTCTCATTCACTCAACACAATTTTACGCTTTTCCGTGATAATTCAGACAGACAGGAGGCAATTATGAAAAATCTGTATAGACCCACCACTAAACTTCAAAAGGAAATGTTTGTACCATGAGTTCATCACAATTTCAACTTTGTATTGTTGGTTTTAATAAATTTCATTTCATTACGTGTTTCAAAGTATTCCGCATATCGCAGATTTAAAATCCATGGGTCCAATTAACTCTTATTCCAGCATTCCTGTAAACGTGAATGTAAGCATTTGGTGGATTTTTGCGTTTTGTAAGTCGCCTATTCGGGTTGAATTATGGTGGGGTGGTTTGCTGTACGGTAGGTCTTTTTTGCTTGGTAACTGGACGGGCAGCAGTTTTGAACAAATTGTATGAGTTTGTGAAAATATCAATTAGTTATAAATCTAAAAATTTGTCTCCCTGAATTCTACTTTAATATTATCCCTCCACACTGATGTCTCAGTGAGATATCGAAAATGTCGTTTTCCAAGTTTCACATGTTTTGACATAATTACTGTATCAATATTACTGGAAAGATGCACATCACAAAGCTTGCAATCGTGTGTCTTGCTCCGGCCCTTTGTTAATTTCTGTCTCCTAACATTATGCATTCTCCTCAGCAGTTCGTAGGCATCCTCAGTCAGTTTCTTCCCTCAGAGAGAAAAACAAAATTTTACTTGCATATAAAACAGCAGGCACTATTAAAGCTTTTATGTATTGTAATCTGCAGATTTTATGCAGCGAGAAGGGACAAGGTTCTGATACGCACCCTGTTAGCAGGGGGCGCTCGCAAGGTGAGTTCTGATTGTATTATTCTTGCAGTAAAAAATGGGGCGTCGACGATGGAAACAATTAGCAAGTCTGATCTATGTGATGAATAATGCACACAGAGCTTCAATGGGGCTTAAACGAACACCCCAAGATGTGTATCGAGTTGCGCTATCGATAAGTCTCCATCTGTATGGCCGTGCAGTGACGGCTTGTACCAACACGACGCTATACAGCCCATGCAATTTTTTTTATGCCCGATTCATAAAAAGTGCGTCAAATAACACAGTGTGGGGAGGTAGTGAGTTCTTACATACACATCTGGTTCTATACCGGTCTCCAAAAATGTGCAACGTATATGTATGGAACTCATTAGCCATTGGCGGCACGTAAATTGGTCCGAACTTGTCCAGTGTATGTAACTGCAAGTTTACAGGCAATTCAAAACCCATTATCTTTCTGTAAATGATCATCACACACGAATTGCTGTAAATCTACTAATGTGACGTAAAATACACGGCAATCGTCGTCATCATCATCATCAACACCCCTATCGTCTTGATTTTACCGCGGTTGAGACGATTGGTTGCCAACTCGACACCACAAAGGCCTCGGTTCTGTCCCAGTCCGGTCCATTTTTTGCTATTTGTGGTGGTCAAAGTGGCACTGGAAGGGGGTTTTCTCCGAGTACTTAGGTTTCCGCCTGTGACCGCCCTTCCACAAATGATCCACATTCACGCCTCAGTCACCTACCACCAACATAATTCAGTATAATCATAACAATTGAAAACGTGGATAAATAAATCACTTCTCTCACTTCAACATATTGTTTGTGAAAGGTTTTCGGTAGTGTGAACGCTGTACGAAGTGCAAGACAGTGTCCTGATGGCATTTACACGTTACAGTAGTGTACGTTATTAAGTAATGACATATTTGTGTCTGCAACAAATAAACATCGAAGCGAAATATTGTTTTTGCAGTCACTGCTTCTCTCCCGTAATGGTGGAAAATGGCTTTGCAGGAGCGCCGGTCAGAGAATAAAATGGTATGGCCCATAATTTCTACAGCAAGGAACCTAAATAGTCATTATAACACACACGACAGAGAATCCATGCCTCCGGCGGCATTCGAACCCGCAAATCCAGCCATCGAGCGGCTTCATACCCACGCCTTATACGGCGCGGCCAGTGGGATCAGCAAGGATGAATACAGGGAGGCCAGTACGAAGGTATTTTTAACATATTTTGTGACCGATTCCGTAATCAAATCTCGTATCTGCGTTTCATCTTCTAAATGTGTTCATTCAGATTTTAGTGGCGTATGATATCTCGTCTTGTTTGAAAGTTTTAATCACCCTTACTTTAGACCTACAGTTGTTGATCATTGATGTTTGCATATCTGTTGTTTCTGTTGTGAAGAACCGTAACATAAAGCTGAATTTCCTCTACACAGAGATTAATTAGTGTCGCTCCAGTGGTTCATCGGCAAGAGGCAGACTACAGTACATTACACAAACAAATGGATCGATAGGAAGATAGCTACATGGTTTGAATTGGTGCGTAGGTGGATAGTTTGACTTACGGAAGGACGGACGGACGGACAAACAAGCAAATAGGCGGGCAGGCAGGCAGGCAGGTAGTAACAGACCAGACATTTGGATTGATTGCTGAATGAACGGCCAGACTGGCCTCTTCCCAGTAACGTGACCCCAACTGCGCTGCACAGCTCTGGAAAGTTTTGCTTTATTCTGGCTGGGTGTTTTGTCTTCTTTGCATGCTCTCCAGTTTGACAGCACTCGCCTGTAATCTCGGCAGCCTGCATAATGGTTGTTTTTCACAGAAGGAAAATGAAAACGAGCGCGTTAGCTGAGTGGTTCTACATCTAATATGCGCTTTCTAGAGGCACCAAGATCGATCTGTTCTTTGTTATTTTAACGATGCTGCTTCAACAGCTTAGGGTTTAGAACGTTTAATGATATGTGAACTTTGCCTGAGTTGTGAGGAGGTAGGGATCTGGAAGGAGGTACTGTTGGAATATGTGAAAGTATTATCACTCACGTAGAGGAGGAAATGAGAAAATGCACGAGCACGGTGCCTTTTCCGTCCATTAGTTGGCCTCACAACTCTTGGAACACACGTCAGAATCGTTCGTTAGCCTATCTGTATAACACTGGGCAGTTGAGTCGTGACGTTGTGCAGTAACTCCAGGTTATTGCCGGACAGTTGCTTACAATAGGCCAGTGCCTACACTGAATGTCGGGAGGATGCTGAGAGTGTAGTTCAGTGTACGCCGTCTCTGTAAATAAAGTGTCGGCTTCATGTGCCAGGTCCAGAGCCTCTTCCAAAACGGATTCCCCACAGAGCACAATGTAGTGCTTCCTCTTTCAAGTTCCAGTGCCTTCTTTTTTCCTTAAGGTAATCCAGTAGCTGCTTACGTCTTCTTTCTTGTCGAATCTTCGTCGCTCTCCGTTCTTATTAAGGTGTTTTAGAGGGCAGTTCTGATATAAATAAGTACATAAACTGTAAAAATTGAAGCCTCTCGATTCTGATGCTGAATATTTTTAACAAAAATTAAGCCTCAGCCATTGCCACACGTGTCCTGTTCTGTTCTTCTCACCCAGTTTTCTTAAAAAATCACATTCTAAAATTCGGATTGCACGTATTTTGCTTCATTTGTTTTCGTGTTGTTTAACGACACTTATTTGACTGTGTTGTTACGTACTGTCACATGAGAGAATGACTGAGAATTATGGATTGTTAAAGACATAAATGAAGTGACAGTGACACTTTCGCCGAATACCCCATAATATTTCGCGTGGAACTGCAGAAACAACGAGCGGGTTGAAGGACGCTGTCTCTGGACCAAGACTAGAAGCCGAGAGCTTCTGTCTGTGTGTAGTTGATGTGCTGTGGCTGATAACGCGTTTCACTCGATGGCAGACAATTATGTGTTGCCATGGAATTGCTCCTACGGTCTTGTTTAAATCTCAACGTTAGGTTGAATTTAGAGACTGTAGGCACATAGCCTAATTAATTGGCTAAGATAATATCAGTCAGACAGTCAGAAAGTGTGTATATGGGCCGCACGTTATACGATTAATGAAAGTCACTTGCATGATTGTAAAAAAATGGCAGTACATGCATATGGACGGTCCCGCCACAAATTTAAGTTACCTGTGTGTTTAATAAGGCTATGGTTTGGGGACTTAGTCTGTGGAGAATGGAGATGCAACTGTGCCTGTCCTTAACCCTATAAGGGTCCGTGGCGATTTCTTGTACCAACAGGTTTACACTTGCAACACAAAATTGTACCTTCCTCTCATACAGTGCATTATGTCCTTTGTGTGGAACTTAGAACTTGCGGCGTTTATATCCCTACGCAACATTTTCTGGTCGGTTTTTATAACCGAAAAGGATATTGTTTACCGAAGAGTAAAATCTTAATTTTTAAAAAAATTTGAACATTGCTCTTTAATTTAATTGAGTAAATCCTGTTTTGTTCCCATTCAAAAACAAATAGTTGTGTTCGACGGACAGTAAAGGATTTGTTGTTGATTGCTGTTTAAGATTTTCACGAAATGCGTAAAGGCGTATGGATAAGTTTGTGCCGTGTTCAGCGTAAAACAGATTTTGATGAAAAGAATGCAGACCTTGTTTATCTGTAAGTTTTATTTAGATCATTTTCGATATGGCTTATGATGACTGGCTGTGCAGAGGTTGCAGTTACTGAGTGATGTGACAAGGTGTTCTTTAAGTAATAATTCAGAGTACGTTGACTCTTCTTCATTGGCCTTTAGAGACCGAGAGCGACCGTGAAAACACCGCGATAGACATTAACACAGCCGAACTGGCAAATTAAAATTCGGAGCGTGTTCAGGTCTATGTCGGCTGTATTGTCGACAATATTGTGTTGTGTTTACTATATATATCTACTGTTTATTATTCGTTAACAACAGAAGAACTATACTTCGTACTTAGCACACGTGCGTGCGTGTGATTCCTTCCATGCGTTTCTCTTACTAGTAGACCTATTGTCAGCTCTATACTTGTAAAAGTAAAGGTAAAGGTAAAGTTGCCCTAGTTCACGCCATAAAGGAATATTTGGTGGGCGGCATGGCTCCACGCCTTCTTGACTTCGGCAGTAAATATACGCGAGCGGGCAGCGTCACGCCTCAGTCACTTTACCACTGGGGAAGGAGCTCAATGTACCCGCTGAATGGGAGGTTGGGTGAGCACCAGAACCAGTATGGTCTTTGCCTCTGCCGGAACTCGAACAGCGATTCCTCGGCATTCCATCCCGTACTGTGGTCTGTATACCAACTTCTTCAGGAATGAAGTCGTGAATTCAATAAATTAGAATTGATATAAGTTAAGGATACATAATTGCAAAGAACATTTCGAAACTACGTGCAGCGAAGACTAGAATATATCCTTCCTCTCGAGTTTAAACTCTGGAAATAAATTGGCTGTCGTGTTCTCTGGTGTCCTTTGCATCCCACGGTCTAGAGTCTGACAAATTCACTTTAGAATTCTAAATACCCGATATTTTTCCCGTGAGAGGGAGATTCCATGACTGGAAATGTACTTATTGATGAAGTCGAATTGAGATTAAAAAGTACAATTTGTAGTCTGCCTGCCTTCCGCTCTGCGATGCACGCCATGTTCATCGCACCGTCTTGGATAAAATGAACACCCTAATTCGCCCTGCAGGGAAAACGAATGACTGCTGAATGCTTTCCTGTTTTGAAACACAGAGTGTTTAGCTAATATTTTTTAACATACCTAAAATGGTGCACCAAATAGTACGCCAGGGAGAGAAAAAAGCATAAAAATTCATTGGGGGAAAGGCAAATGAGACGGAAATATTATTAAAATGAATGTTACTAACATTATCTAAGAAAATGTGAGTGGGACTCAGCTGATACAGGTATTGTGTACTTTCTGTGCAAGTGGATATATAAAAACAAGTGCTGATTAAAATATTGGGACCGAAGTGACATGAAATATCAAGGGCCTGCAGAAAATTAGCTATGTAACGGGAAGCTTCACAAGTAATTTCCGCTTAATGAAGTAAGGGTAATTAAGTAAAGGAGGATGAAATAAGCGGGGCTTCTAATGTGAATGAAAGAAGAGAGGGAGACGTGCACCACATTCATTTTAAAAATTGTAAGCACACGGGCGACTTGGTACACAGAGAACACGTGGAAGGGCAATATTAAAATTGATGTTAGTCACGTACATCAGTAATATATGAACTAAAATTAACTGCCCTCGGTAGGTGTAATTTATTAGCATTAGTGAACTTCGCGATGAAGTTTCATTCTCCCAAGGGACGAACTGTTAGACGTAAAGTAAATAGGATGATAATATTAAAGTTAACACTTGTGGTGTACATTCGTAATAGAACGTAAAACTAGAGTTCACAGGCTCTCGATGGGGTCCACTGAGTGACTTTTGTGAACACCGTAATGAACCAACTTTTTCCAGAAAAACAGTGAGTTTTTTTTTTTACCAACTACGCAAATATGAACTGCTTGACGAACGCCCTATACGATGCAGTTTTGTAGGAAGTTAGATCGGATGAAGATTTGTTCTTGTTTCGGGCAGGCCCACTCTTTGTTTTGCACGACTGTAAACCTATTGGTACTTGTTCGGCGTCAGAATGTCATTGTGCTAAGCCAATTTGGGAAGTGCGACGGGCGTCACTACTCACCTTTGCGAGAGAGATGCGGGACTTGCTTGTGAAGCTATCCCATTTCAGGATATTTATCTAGTCCCTTCGTGCCGTACCTTTTATTTCATTGCATTCCCGACCACCAAGTCTACATCTTTTATGGCTCTCGTATGTAACTAAAAATTAGGAATTAACAAGTAAACGTACACCGGAATTAGCAGTAGAGTGATGAAGTTTTGGAGTTACATGCAAGTGGCTGGTTTCTTCGCATACAACCACACCAACACGCATACAACAAGAGAAATGGATTTGCAGGCGTTTCCAACCCCAAGTCACTTCCATCATAATGGGCGAAATTTTTTAAAACAATAAAAGTTCGTCGTAGGCCGGGTTAAAACGAAAAGGTTATTCTTGTGAAGTTTGAAATCAGACTTTAATCAAAATGTGTTTTAAATTTTTAAATGTTAAGATTAAACAGAAAAATGGAAGCTAGTATTATAAGTATTTAACTTCTGACGTTAATTTGCACTCATTCCGTTCACGTGTAAGTCCTCGAAGTGCTGAGAAATATATCTGGACCTAAAACAGGTAAGTAGATAAACGATTTTTTTTTCTTGTGGAATATGATGCAGTGTCACTGGGGATTTCCTTCCCGAAGTTTCTGGGCAACGTCTTGCTCTCTTCTAAAGTCCAAGAAAAGTAAGATGATAATTTCATACATTACAAAACAAGTAATATTATTTCTCTCTCAGTCAAATAGTATTATTAAGTTTACGTTATTGAGGACATTATTTTACTCAGACCTGACCTGAGCCAAGTACTTTCGCACTGCGAGAGAAAATCACCCAAGACTTAACTTACCTGGGAACTGTTCTGAGTTAGAATGAGACCAGCCACAAATATTCGCACATATATGGATATATTTTGTAGCTGAAACAGACGGACATGCCGATGAACGATTCTCAGTTAGACGCATTGCATACGATCGGATATCCGAAGAGACGAATTACTCGTACTAACAGTAAAGCCGCTGGTTGTATTTTGCTGTAATCTGATGGGACTTTCATATGAATTGGCGTTAATTGCAATTGATTCGTGTTAATGGACTCTAGGTTTAACGGATCATGCACCTTTACCACGACTCATTTCTCCGATCAACTAGGATGTGAACTGGGCGGTAGCTTAGTGGCTATAATTGCGACACATACTTATGGATAGGCTAGTAATGGAGAATATGTCCGGAATTTTGGTGGGACAACCTCTATAACACAGCCACTCGGAGTGTTGAGATTGTCATATGAAAAATATGTTATCAATATGTTTAAGTTTTAAGGTTTGACATACGAAAATATATTATTAAAATGTTTCTGGTTTAAGGTTGTGACATGTGAAAATATATTATTAAAATGTTTCTGGTTTAAGGTTGTGACACGTGAAAATATATTATTAAAATGTTTCAGGTTTAAGGTTGTGGCATATGAAAATATATTATTAAAATGTTTCTGGTTTATGGTTTGACAAATGAAAATATATTATTAAAATGTTTCTGGTTTAAGGTCGTGACATGAGAAATATATTATTAAAATTTTCAGGTTTAAGGTTTGACAAATGAAAATATATTATTAAAATGTTTCTGGTTTAAGATTGTGACATGTGAAAATATATTATTAAAATGTTTCAGGTTTAAGGTTGTGAATGGAATTTATTTACCACAGGTTATGTCCAGTATTGACTATTGATATTGAAGTGTTGCATCGTACGGGTTTCAATAAACGAATTAGTTAGCTGGTTAGTGTGCCAAGAGTCGAAACCTGAGTAACCTGACCAAGCGAAAGCGCCTTAACTTTTACTAACAATAGTTATATCAAACGTTTAGGCTTAATCGCTGACGATCCGTTTCCAGAACGTACTGCATTGGTACAAAAACTTTTAAGCGCCTTCAGACTCACACAGTAGACCATGTCTGTGTTACCAATTTGTGAACCGTCACCGACATTTTGAAAAATATGTTCCCATTTTGCTTTGTCGCCATGTAATATTTTATTTTGCGTGAAAATCAATTCCAAACACGTTCATACTTTTAATGATCCAGTATCTATTTGAACATTTATTTTATTCACAATATCACGTGGACTGTGAAGTTAAAAAAATGCTGAGTTGCATCAAAATATTATTGGGGGGGGGGGGGGGGAAGAACCAAAAACAAAAAAATGTGCGCCAAAATTGAAAAAA
>Ga0136643_10004308_pt1 | contig 19574 bp, 15 predicted proteins | sample TergutLab28metaG_FD_96883 | JGI IMG/M metagenome (GOLD analysis project Ga0136643, IMG submission 96883) | Labiotermes labralis P1 segment gut microbial communities from Petit-Saut dam, French Guiana - Lab288 P1 (version 3) (version 3) | ecosystem: Host-associated > Arthropoda: Insects >...
AGCAGTAGTAGTGGTAGTAGTGGTAGTGGTAGTAGTAGCAGCAGCAGTAGTAGTGGTGGTAGTAGCAGCAGCAGTAGTAGTAGTAGCAGTAGTAGCAGTGGTAGCAGCAGTAGTAGTGTTAGTAGTGGTAGTGGTAGTAGTAGCAGCAGCAGTAGTAGTGGTGGTAGTAGCAGCAGCAGTAGTAGTAGTAGTAGTAGTAGTAGTAGTAGTGGTAGTAGTAGTAATGTCACAAGTACTGGCAAACATTTTTTATGATAATGATGAACTTTATATAGTCTTGTCATCTTCATAAATCAGAACTTTCATGGAAAAAGGACCCAAGAATATGCAGTGAACCACAAAAACATAAAATTGGTGGACTGTTCTGATAACAGACCACCAACAACTCAAATATAGAAGGTGCTGACACATAGCAAGTCAAAAATACAAATCAGTAGGTGGTTACAACTCTGCAAGCCTTGAATGAATCATCACACGATATTCTTACAAGAGTAGCATGGCTTTTAGTTCACTTCTGATACAATGGTGAGGGGGATCTTCAACTCAGAATATTTATTTATCTGCGGAATCTAATTTTCTGCTTACTTATTTCAATAAATATGTGACAAACTGAGAAATGCCAAATAAAATGTACAAAAAAATTATATACACATTCTGGAAAATGATGAACCATTCTTGTCCTTAGGGTAATGAGTCTTGTAATTATGTGTAATGTCAGCTTTCTGAACTTTCACTACACTGAGAGTTCAAGATGTACCAGACTACATCCACCTGCTGACAGCCCAAGCAAGGCAACTGCAATGTTGCCCAGAACCTTGCAAGAACAACACATATTGCAGTAAATGCAAAAATTATATCATACATACCAACCTGCTATTTCAGATTCTTTTATGAAATGTGAAATTAAACTGAAAGAGTACTGTACTGTTCCTGTGAGGGCTATTCATTCTTCTCATAAAACTGGTAAATACAGACACAAGAATTGTACAAATACTTACAACTGATGCATTAACCTCCTCCTCACTGTCAGATTCCGGTGCCTCTCCTAGCACTACATATGGTTTGCGCTCCATCAGCAATGTATATTTCTGTGCTGAAGTGAATGTTCATCTATAAATATTATATGTGAAATGTTTACAAAACATTTTGCAAATGTTTAATTAAGTAGTTAAGAGCCCTGCATATTACTACTTTAATTTAAAGCCCGATTAAAAAGTGCAAGTACATCTTGGAAGTACCCATGCCATAACAAACATTACATGGGATACAAGTGTAGAACAACTAATGAATGTCTCACACAAAATTCAAATATGACAGAGGAACTTCTATTCATTCAAACCTATTCCATTCCTTACATATGATATCATTATCAACACATGTTACAGCATGATGGATACTGTTTTCTGATTTCTTGAAGACCTGATGCAAAATTTATCTTTAATGGGGCACCAAAAGAAACAATTCTTAGGTTGTCAGTTTTGGGGATATGAGAGACAATACCTGTGAACTTAAAAATGAATACATTGTCAGACTTTTCTCATTTATTTTACAGCAGAATATTAGTGAACCCTTTATTCTGAGTCCAGCCAAAAATCAGATCAGAGGTGAGAACTGAGGCTATGTAACTGATCATGCTCTGGGAAAATAATTTTGGGGCATGTTTGGCAATAATGGATGTCATATGCATATACACTACAATCCTCACATACATGGCCACACACAGAATTTACTGCATCCTTTCACTTACACTAAGAACAAAGAATTTCATGTGTCTCCTTTTCAAACATTTTCCATCTAAATTTTATGGACAGGATCTGTATTTCCCACTAGACTTCCCTACCTTAACAATTCTGTCACTGCCTGCCCACCTACAAGAATTATTCTGGTGGATACATTATTATTTACACATCTGCACACTCGAGCGGGTGCTTATACCTGGTCTAACCCACAAGTTAACCTAATGTTAACATCCAAGTATTGAACTTATTATGCAAAAAACAACGTTGAGACACCCTGTACCTCTGAAAGCAATAATGGTCATTTCAATTGAAATTCTAATTTACTGTTACATCATAACTGAAAATGTATATGCTTGATAATTTTTTTATGTAAATACTGTAATTAATTCCCACATCCAAACTTCTGCAGCCCAACTAGCTAAAGCAAGCAGCTGCTCTTTTCATGTGCAGCATAAGCTGTGAAAACCTAGCTGCTCCCATCCAATGCCGAAGTTATAAATGATCTGTGCAAATGAGTTTCACCATACAAATACTACTGCATACACCATCACGGCATGCACAGGGGTAACTGTGCTTCGCACACACTACTTTGAATACCAGTCAATTAGTGACACTCCAATCAACACAGTTTATACAACACTCTGCCCTACCTTTGCACCAGCACAACTACTTAGAAATGACTGCTGCAAATAATTTTTGTCTTCTAAGCACCTTAATCATCAATGTCAAATCTACCAAACGTCAGAGTGGGGTGTTTGGACACTTGTTTTGCATCTGGGAACTTTCCAGTACAAATCACGGTTGGAATATCGCCTAAGATGACATTTTTCGTGGCTTTTCACAGTCGTCTAGACAAATCTCAGGATATTACCTCAAATTACATGGTAATATCTACTGAGTGTGTTGATTTTATAACTAGGGCTTTGAAATATTTCAAATGTCATTAGAAAAAGCCTTATACATGTAATTGTTTCATAGTACAAGATGACCTGGGGTAATAATTTGGTTTACTCCTGTGAATGTTTTTTTTTTTTTTGTTTGTGCCCTTTTATCTTGTGATTGTATTTTTCGTATGTATCTTGTGTTGTCTAATGTTTATGGACGTGTTCCATATTCAGATGCAACTGATGCAGAGACTGGATCAGTGGAATGAATACGTATGTATGTATCCTGTGGGTGGAGAAGTTCCTCCGAAACGTCAAAGCAGACCAAATATACTGCACGGTTTAAACCTGATATCATCAGAACATAGGAGTGACTTATTTTATTTGGACGTACTGTTAACAATTCGTATGTCACTAATAATACCCAATGACATTAATTTCTAAGGAAAAGGGGGTATTTCAAAGCGGAGTTCGACATATAAACACACACACACGTACTACATATATGTATCCTTTAAAGTCCAATGTATCGGCTTAGCTCTTGTTTCTTTCAAAGTGGCCTTGTTTTATCCACCAGTCGGCTTTTACAACAGAATCTTTTCAACTATGGATCAAACCACCTTCAACAAACTGCAGTTCCCTGCGGTCACGGATCCCACGGTTCTGTGTCATTCACCAAGATGATCTGTGTTCACCAGTATCCGATCGGTCCTTTCCTCTTCACGGGCTATCTGTGTTTGCATGTATTGTCTGCGCTTGAGGTGTGGAGAATGAGAATGCAATGCCACTGACGCATAAAACGTTCTAAAATTGGCAAATTTTAAACATTATGGAATATAAAACTAATAAGTCAAAGTCGCACATGTGAACAAATTACGATCAAATTAAATTCGAGAAATGCTTGTTAGCAGCGGGCCGGCATCTTTTGTCTTCCCGTTTTCTATAAAAAAAATCCAAGAATTATAACATGTATAAGTATAGTTATGCTTGTTGCTTTGCATGGGTGCGAAACCTAGTATCTCACAGTCAGGAAAGACTAGAAGCTGAGCTTTTTCGATAATAGGTTACTCAGCAAGATATTTATTTAGGTGTAAAATCAAGAAGTAAGAAGAGACGAGAAAATTGCCTTATGTGGAGCTGCATGTTTTGTGCTCTATTACTGTATTACTGTAGTGTTAAAATCAACGAGGATAATATGAGCAGGACATGTGTAGAGACTGGGAAAAATGCATACATGGTTTTGATGGGGAGATGAAGGAAAGAGATCACCTTGAAGATTTAGGCGTATGTGGAAGGATAATATTAAAAAAAAATGGGGTGGAAGGCCGTGGACAGTTTTGATGTGGTCCAGAATAGGGAAGATTTTGCGTAATTGTGAACACGGCAATGAAACTGGTTGTTCCATAAAATGCGGAATTTCTTGACTAGCAAAAGAATTATCTTCTCAGGGATGATTCTACTGTATCTAATGAATTGGTTGACGACTTCAAATCTCGCATAATTGGTCGACTTTGTGACTAGTGACATGTATTGTGAATAGCTGGAATTATTTGCTCGTCCACCCTCGATCGAATAGCCAGTCTCGAGCTGGGATTCGAACCGGGAGCCCCCAGAGTGCGCAATGCGTGAAAGCATTGCCTACTGGAAAACGTCTATTCCAGTGGTCTAGAAACGTAGTATTTCGAATTCAAAATTAGAACAGTTATGGAAGGTAGATGGAACGACTGTTATGTTCGCGTACTGAGCTTCAGTGAAGTGACCTACAGACGGCTGACTACAGTAATACATTTTTGAATCGAATAAGGTGGTCACTGGAACAGTATCGACAGAGTATCATAATTGCGGTGTGTCTCCATCTTGTATGCATTAAGCACCCTTGATTCGTGTAACTTCCTGTTTGAGTCTGATGGAATAGTGTGCTGTGGAGCTTTTGGTTAAAAAAAAAACAAAATACGAGGTGCATTTTGTAGGTACAAATTTGTACTTTTGTGTTAAGTGTAGCCTTATAGAATAGGTTACATTTTCCTCAACATTTGACGCATGTTTGTGGCCGTACGTGTAAGTAAGGTTAAGTTCTGTTTTTGCGTTTAATTGTGATGATTATTTTTCTTTTGCAGGTGTAGTGTGTAATTCCGCTGTCATGGACTATTGCTGTATTTGTAAAGTGCGTGCACCTCTTTGCCACTAAACTATGATTGTAATAAAAATATGAATTTAAAGTTTGCGGTTATATACACCCAAAAATCACTAATGAAGAGCAGCTACGGGTTTCACGAGCTAAAAATGTTAGACTGGATGTAAATAAGTTTAGTGAATTGTATTTAGTTACAACTTTTTAAGAATATAATTCTGATAGCCACTACGAATGTTCAACAATTTTTCAATTTCGGTCCGATAAAAACAGAAAATGACATAGTGACTATTCTTTTTAGATTCGGTTACGTGGTTGTCAAAATGTAACAGTGACTGGAATTTTAACTTTAGTAAAAGGAAGCCCACATACTGATGAAAAGAGTGATATTTGCAATGGAAACATCCAGCTTTATGTTACAAAAATATTTTAAAATGAAGGTTATGTTAGATTGGGTATTATGAAAGACTTAAAGTGCCATATCTGCCATTAATTTTCCCACATTGCTTTATTCAGGATACTTGGGTCTGTGTGTTATGTTTATTCTCTCAGTATGTGTTTGGCAACATCAGCAGTCACATGGATTTAAGTCATGGTACCCAAGGTACGTGACGAAACCAAAACCAAGCCACTAATGTTAGGCTTTGAAGTCCTATACTTTACAAATTTCAACATATCTTAGAATACAAAATGTATTTCAGTAAGCATGACCTTTTATATTGCCAGCAGGGTTAGGCTCTGATGTTTAATGGTATTGACAGAAAGTAAGTCAAAAGTGTGCTTAGTTTTTGGCATTTCATTGTAATGACAGCATGCAGCAAATGTGAAAAAGGCAGCATTAATCCATGATGGATAAGCTTAGATGTTTTATTTCAGTGATAGAACTTGTCTCAAACAAAAACATATATTTCAACAACTTTAGGCCTTTAATTTTCATTTAAATGATGGGTAAATACCATATATATTAAAAAAGCAACAAAATTAACTCACCATGGTTACACCTTTGGTTTTTTTTTTTTAAATAGAGAGAAACTTAAGTTGTGGCCTTCCAGATTCCTGGTGTGCATGTATATGTGTTTACTTACTTTAGCAGCTGTAACATATGTTGCAACCATTATTAGTGATGGCAGTCTGAATTCATTGTAATTTTCACGACATCAGATGCAAATTACAGGCGATAAATAAGGTACATATAGTTTGATTGTATGATATGATATATATTTGTTAACTGCAATTGGGTTGACACCTGGTGGCAGTACTACAGTACACATTTATACACAAACATATGCCATTGATCCCTAATCACTTTGCTAAGCATAAAAGTTGCCATGGGTCCTTCATCACAAAGCAAGCCTGTATGTGCTGGAAATTTAGAGTCAGTTTTTTCCCCCACAGTTCGGTTTACTTGACTTTTTATAAGACTCCTGCTTCTAAGTAGGCCTTGCAGCTCTTAAACATATTTACCAACACATGTCATGTTTCTTATCATTAAGTACTTGCAGTTTTAACTTCAGGTAAAGAAGATGCAAAGAATGTGGCTCATTCACATAAACTGCATCCTTCATTGTTCCCCACAAATAATGTTTGCACAGATTCAGGTCTTGAGATATAGGTGGCCACAAAATGTAAGTTATCAACCCTTTGCTGAATACATCTTCTAGACCGGGTATTGAGGTTTGTTGTGTCGGTCATGGCAATGTCATGCATGAAGTATGCCTTTAAAAAAATAAATAAATAAAATTCACCAAATTTAGTGGTAGGAGTTTGTTTTGTCAAAAAAACACAGGTCCTTTGATTTTTGGAACACCAGTATCGAGTTATTCTGGCTGTTTGCATTCCCACTTGATGTAAACCATGCCACCTTGCAGAAGTAATGCATGTGAATACTCTGTGTTCATCTGAATTAATTTGGCCTTTATGAATCATAATACATGACTGATCATCTGTCCTATGTTGCAGAACTGATAAGAGGTAGACATTTTCAGTCTGGTTGCCTTTACAAGCAGAAATCATATTTTCCTTTGCTGAGTGACTTAATTATGAGTATTCACTTAACTGCATGTTTGGTGATAAATTTGGTTCCCCTAAGCATAAGACAATCTTTCAAGTCGCATGGTCATAAACACTACATATGAATAGGAAGTAAGTAAAGCTCCATTTTTTATTGCATCATTTATTTATAACCCTTTGTAAACACTCCTCTCATCTTTGCAGCATGGTGCTTATCTTTACCAATTGTGAATACTTGCTGGCTTAGAGAGAAATGGGTGACATTCCGGCCTGGCCATTAATAGCTTAACCTGTTACTGATTTTCAGGTTTATTTAAGGTTGCAGTGTACAAATCATAACTTTACTGCAGGTGGTCATAAATGTTGTATAGATAAAGTCATCTAGATTCTGTGATGTTTACCGCATATATAGTTAATTGTTACAAAATGAAAAAAAAATCTAATGGGGAAGAAATTGTGCCTGATCTGTACTGTATACAGCATTTGCACTGTGCTGATTTAGTATAGGTTATAGACAGGGCAGTCCCACTGTGCGAATCCTTGTATGCATTTTCTGTAGTTTGCATCTCATTTTCTGTTGTAATGAAGCACCCATTTGTTTACAGTATCCTTATTCAGAAATGAAAGATTCAAGTGCTGTTACTAAAATGAAGCATGGTAGGAAAAGGTCACGAAGTTCTTCAGATGGTTCTGTTTCTTCACCACTGTCTAGTGATGCCGAATATAGTTCATTTCCACTTTCAAAAGATGGTGCTAGAACAAAGAGCCCAGAAACGCTGGAGTTAAATTCAGACTCTGATTCTTCACGGATAATAGTGAACAAATCCAGGAAAAGTAAAAAACACAAACATAGTGTGCCAGATTCAGAGGTTGTTCATGTTATACCTGATGGGCGAAGACATAGACACAGGTGTCACCATCACAGTCATCACAGACATGGTCACAGCAGTAGAGACAAGGAGGAAAGGATACACAAACAAACGTGTACCAGACATAAAACATCATTGGAAGCTGTTAAAATAAAAAAGGAGCCCATAGATGATGATAGTGGAAGAATAAGACGGTCACATTCATCCTACAGGAGACCAGAAAGAAGAAGAGCCACATCAGAAGATGACCACATTGGTCATCATGGTCAGCCAGTAAGGTAAGTGCTACTCTGAACAGGAATTCATGTTTTTCATGACAGTTAAGGTTTATAGTATAATTTGTGGATATTACACTGTGTTGACCAAGGATAAGGAACCAGTAAGTTGTGTAGAAATTATCACACTTTGACATGGTCTGATACCCAGAACACTAACACATGTGGAAGAACTTTACAGTGACTGTGTCTACATGTCACCTGCTACTAGTTACAAAATTCTGTTTTCAAAACCTAACTCAAAGATAATGTAAAATTAAGTATCCTATTCTTTTATTAATTATGTGAAACTATTCTTAACAAATTTGGTTTTTTTTTTTGTGTGTAACTGTAAGAATTATTTCCATATACACATTCTTCACAAAAGTACTTTTATACTGGCACATAGTAATGCTGATAGTTTATTAATTGTGAGGAGGCACAAATAATTTGTTTTGCTGTTGTAAACATACATTCCACATGCATGTGCCTATTTTCTATAGAGAAAAAGACAAACCTTAATAACTACAGATTTTGACACACTTTGAAATCCGCCATATGCAGTATATATCGTACCTGAGTGGCTAGTCAAGTTGAATTGTTGAAAGATTTCTTTGGTGGTCAGCATTCACCAACTAGTAGCTTAGTTTTTTCCGCGTCTTTTTTTTTTTAATACCAGTTTTATCGTACCAGTTAATGTTTGGATGTTTTAAGGCTATAGCAGATGAAATTCTCTCAGGAGGATTGTAGTGATTGCATTAACTTTATACTTTTGTGTAGAAAATTTGGGAACTAATTTCTAGACAGAAGTAAGCCATGTATAATCAAACATCGTTGGTGGCTGTCATGTTTCAAATTTCCATTACATAGTTTTAGTAGCATTTCTGACGTAACCCATAATTTTGTAGCTGAGAACACAGTAGTCAGGCTTGTTCGAAATGTCTCAGCACCAGCCATGCAGACTTGAGAAGTAAATATCTGTATAAATAAGATGTGGGTTATGACATATCTAACATATGTAAGACTTAAAAAGAAGGGGCTATAAAGTTCTCAGAATGACTATAATGCAGCATGGCATATTAATATGAGACTTGATTGTGTTAAAATGATGTCTGTGCGTGTTTGAACTCAGTGCACTGTGATTTCAAGGTGTAAAATCAGTTACGTCAAAGCTATGCCAGAAATAAGAGGTGTGTGTTTGGATCCTTTATCATAGACTGAGTAATCAGAATTTAGAGCCAAGAATTTAAATTAAATTTTGTGTGAAATTATGAAACATTGCAAGTGAAAGGTATGCAGTGCTGTCTGAAGCAGATGGCATAGCAGCTGTGAAGAAACTGAATGTCCTGAGTGGCATAAATGGTTCAAGGAGGGTCAAGAGAATATAGATGTAGAAGGAAGCTGTTATCCAGAAATGCACAGATGTGATAAAAACACAAGTACACTGTCTTACTTGGTCAGACAAGGCAAATCAACCAGCCAGGCCTATGTATGTAGAAGTATTGGTGAGGTTACATGAAGCTGTGCCCAGGAAAGTTCCTGAACTTTGGGCCAACAAGTGGTTCTTCCATCATGACTGGTCCACGTTACTTAGCGCTCTGTCATGCAGGTTGTGGGAAAAGAGATGATGTTGGACTGGAACAGCCACCTTATTCACCAGATTGGGCATGTGGCTCTTTCCAAAATTAATGTCCATCCTCAAGGGATGAAGATTTTAGGACAGCGAAGATGTTTAGAGAAAAGTGATGGCAGCCCTGAAGGTCATTCCAAAAGAGTTCACAAATATTCCCAACAGTGGCAGCATTGCTGGGATAAGTGTGTAGCTGGTAGCAGGGATTACTGTGAAGGTGACACCTCTCATTAACCCTTTACAGACGAAGCACAGACTGCTTTATTTAAAGACCCAGTTCATACCGTGTAGTCAGCACTTTTCAACTTAGTTATAAAAACCAATCAGTTTATGACACAAGCTGCGGTTTGTTCTCAGATAAATACAAAACACATACACACAGTGTAGACAGAGCATAGAGTTCTTGAATGTTAAACTTGTTTGTACATCACATAACCAGTAGGCTCTAAAAGTTTAAGGGAACACTGCAGTACAGTCAGTTTTGGAACTTTATAGCCACTCTATGTTTATTGTGTTAAAGGTTTTGAAATGCAGGTGCCATAAGTGGTATAAGAACTCATGATCTGGAGTTTATTAGGATAAAAAGTATTACTTATATTTCATATAAAAACAGCTTGTTCACAGATGTTTTGCTGCCATTTGAAGGAAACATGCCTAGAATGTAAAATCATGAGTATGTTGGATGTGACAGCATGTACTTAGGATGATGGGTACTAACATTTCAGAGAATCTGTTGCCTCCATCTGTAGGATCAAAGTGTAAGCCATACTAATCATTGCTGAGGTACTGATAGTATTATTAAATAAACCATAAATACAAATGAAGTATAACCTTCAATTGGAATGTTGTTTGTTCACTTTACTTTGCTTGTCACATCTGTCATATTTCCTTACTGGTTTTACAAACCACTGGCTTTCAATTTCACCACTTCACAGACTTATGTCCACTGCATTCTCCTGTGGTTGTCATACCCACGAGTTTGTTCATGTATTTATGTGCAAGACAAGTTGTGAGAAATCATTTCAGTACCAGGTGATCATGAATCACAGACTGTGCTAGTTGTTATTTATGCCATGATCACCTATATTCAGTTATATCAACATTGAGCTATTCATGTGTGCAGTAAATGTGGTCACATTTCTTTTACATGTACTGCAGTAATAATAAAGTGCAAATGCTTGTACTTCATGTCATATTTTCCTTGCTGAGTTTCCTGTAGAACAAAGAAGTATGTTTTGACTGTATATAGCACATAATTCTTGTAACATGACATATATTCATTTTTTACTTGAATGTGCTGATGCACTGAATATGCAGTATTGAGCATTCATCACTGCAGCCAGAAGCAGTTGGTATAGTGGGTATCTACACTACAGGTCGTACGAACCAAGCACTTGATAGCAAATGTCTTTCAGTCACTAAACTTTAGTGATATGTTGTTAAAAAAATATGTTCTGTACCATTTCTGACACGTAATTATTTACCTTGTATTTTAGACAAGAAGGCATTCAAGAGACATTGCCCACCAGCAAAGAAAGGAACCAAAAACGAAGAGAGGGTATATATCCCAGAAATGAAAAACATGGTAATAAAAGTGACCATGTGGTGCCAGATGAAAGGCAGACTAGGAAAAGTGAGGAACAGGAAAGCAGAGGAAATAGAAGCAGTAGAAATGGAAGGAGGGGGTAATTATGTAATTTCAGGAACTTGAAGTAAATTAGTAGTAGTAATAGTAGTAGTAGAGAAGGGTGGGTTGCACAGTCAGAGCAGGTGAAAGTCAGTGATACTGGCATTCTGTTTCATTTAATATGTTAAGAAATTTAGTAGGACTTCCAGGATGACAGAACAGTTTCATAAAACATCTGTGCCCCCAGTAGATTTTAACTCCCATTGTCGGAGTTCAGAATGGCCTATGACTTAACGTCTTAGGTCATATGATCTCTTTAATAGTCCCCTCTTCTGAGTTAGTGACTTCTGATTTGTTGGATTTGATGTGTACACATGGTCCCGTAACATGTTTGTGGAGTCTCCCAAGTAACTGTATGCTTACAAACATCACTTGTGAATTTGTAAATAGGGTTTGAAAATGAGCTTCTGTTTTGATTGTATCTGTTCATGCAGTTTCAACTTTTGTGTCTAAACACCATGTCTTATTCGTGAACATTTCAAACAAGTGTAACATCTGGGGCCCCCCATCCCCAACTGGAATTTATCTTCATAGCGATGAATGTGGAGTTTATAGAATACATACTGTGCCTCTTAAGTTATATAATAGATCAGTTGCATAATTTGTATTTCAGTGTATTTTGTGTTTAAAAATGATAAATGCATTTTATTGCAGTGTACCTGAAGTGAGGAGAAATCGATGGGGGAATGAAGAAGAAAACGCTACAAGTATAAGCCGTCCAATTAAACAGGAACCAAATAGCGGGGAAGAAGGAGAGTATGTGTGGGGAAGGAAGCCTGCTGCTTCAAAAGAAGAAAACATTCTGCCAGGACAAAAGGATAAACCAAATTTTGGGTTGTCAGGAAAGTTAGCAGAGGACACGAATACTTTCAATGGTGTTGTTATCAAGTACAGTCAACCTCCTGAAGCTCGTAAACCTAAAAGACGTTGGAGATTCTACCCATTTAAAGGTGATAAAGGTCTTCCAACATTGTATATACACAGACAAAGTTCGTACCTCATAGGCAGAGATCGAAAGGTTGCAGATATTCCTGTAGATCATCCGTCATGCTCAAAACAACATGCTGCTTTGCAGTACCGTCTTGTGCCATTTGAACGTGAGGATGGAACTATGGCTAAAAGAGTGAGGCCTTACATCATTGACCTTGAGTCATCAAATGGGACATATGTAAATAATGTGAAGATTGATCCCAGGACATATGTGGAATTGCTAGAGAAAGATGTGATAAAGTTTGGTTACAGTTCTCGTGAGTATGTCCTACTGCACGAACAGAGTAAGGACGAACAGTTGGATGACGATGTTGCAACAGGTGGAAATGACTGAAGAGGTTCTGGCATATGTGTACAAACATCAGTGGAAATTTTTTATGTACGTGTGTTACAGCAGAAGTGCAACGGAAATAAAAAACATTTGAAACTGGTATATAAGTTTTCCTCCAAGTGCACAATTGGCTTTATTGCTCCTACATGTTTCAGCTGCAACCCACAGCCATTTTCAGGGAGCTACAAATGTTGAAGATATGTACAGTGTGTTATGCAGTTTGTCAAATATACATGGTAGAATATTTATACATACTGATGATCTTCATAAATGTGCACTTTATGAATGAATGTACTGTACTTTCAGTCATGGAGTGCACACAGCATATCTAATCTAAGATCGCCACTCTACTAAAAACTGGAGAGAAATCCTCCATCACCAGATGTTAGGATAGCACATTTTACATACTTTTAATATATCATTTGTGTATGAAAATGCAGTGTCCTCTTAGAATAGTATTTAGGTTTGAGCCCTTGCAGGCCCAATTCATCTAGGCCTTAAAACAGGCCCTTTGTGCCCCATACTCTGATACTAGGTTAAAGGAGCCCTGTTCCTCTACCAAAGTTCCAGATGGCCCCCATACTTAGATTCGTAACATCCTCAGGGTCCAAAAAGAAGGAACCCAGATATGCATGTCTGAGTGAGGCCAGGGCCTGACACTCACACAGAACATGGAGTGAGGTTTTCTCCTCAGTACAACACTTCCTACAAGTGGGGTTGCCACTCAACCCCATTACTTATAGATGTCTTCTCAGGGTGTTATGTTCGGTAAGGCCAGTAACGGCCCTGGATTGTGTCTTATTAAAGGACGGTAATCGGACCTTTGTCACCAGACTTAGGGGCCCTAAATCAATCTTTGAGTCTGTCTCTGAATACTACAAGGACCACACCACCTTGCCAAATGCTGGGTGTCCACCCAGCGTTTAATCTTATTGTTGATATTCTGCCTAGAGACACAAAGGGACGGCTGAGGTCATACAAACTTCTGAGTGGAACTGTCCCTTGCGTGCTTGTCGGCAATTTAATGTCCACATACCCCAGCATGTCCAGGGACCCAGTACAGCCCCACGGTGTGCCGGGTAGAGATATCATTCAATGCCTTTTGGCACTGTAGTACCAGTGGAGATATTGTTTTGGCAGCCAGAGTGCTTTCAGAGCCACCTGGCTATCAGAGCAAATACTGACATACTTCTCTGGCCTACCCTGAGTTTCATTTTCATAAACACAGGCTTATATTGCATATACCTCAGCCTGAAAGACTGTAGCATGTTTTACTAGAGGGATACTGAGCCTTTTTCCTAAGGATTGCCCATAGACCCCAACCTAGTCCCCTCCACTGTCTCAGACCCACCTGAAACCAGACGAGCCCTTTAACTACAGGAGGAGTCCCAGGTCCTGTGGTGTACTCCTCTCTAGTCAACATATTAACCCTATATTTGGGTTCAAGATTGAAAGCTGGCCTCATAATCTTGACCCCTAAGGTAAACATGGGATCAGACTTCTGAAGCCATGTCAGTATACTGTATCTTTGATTGGGATGAAGGTAAGACCAATATCCCACCCTCCAGAGGCAATGTGCCACTGACCATGCCTCACCTTGAATCACCAGATCCAATGGAGGCAGGTCAGTGAGTGTCTCTTTAGCATCTGTAGGAGTGATACAAATCGCTTCCGTTGTCCGTAAGAAAGCAATTCTTTGCACTCTGCTTAGTCTTTTCTTGTCACTATCTGTCTGACTGCCAGGCCACCATATTAAGGATGCAGGAGAAATGGACGGCCTAATGATAGAGAAATAGAGCCAGGGTCACAGGCCCACAACAGGTTGTGAGCCTTCCTCATAACATCCAAATGCTCCCTCCGGGTCAGCCAAGTCCAAGAATCCCTAGATACTTGACCAACCCACAGTGACTTAATGTAAACCCAAAAAAATGTGGTTCAAAGAAACCCGGGAGTTCCTTTGCCTTGTGAATACTACAAGCTCAGTCTTATCAGGATTAACTGATAGCCCAACCTCATTACTCAATGTCTGTTTAGTTAGAAGAGCCCATTGCATGAGCCCTGACACCACCTATGGGACTTCACCCACCACAAAAAGACATGTCTGCATAACTTTGAATTTATATCCCCTTTCCACTGAGCCTTACCATCAGATCATCCACAAGAAGACACCACAGAAGCAGTGACAGCACACCCCCCTGTTGGCACCACCTGGATACTGCAACCCTCATGGAAGAACGAGGATTGCTGCAACCATGCGGCCCTTCAGGGTGGCCGTAATCCACTGAACAATGTTATCACACCCATGTTTGACCAAAGCATCACACGTGGAGTCATAGCAGGTATTATTAAATGTCCCTTCTATGTCCAAGAAAACACCCAAGGTTCTCTCTTGCTGTTCAAGTGCCTTCTCAACCCATACCATGAGCTGATGAAGGGCCATTTCCACAGATTTTGAAGCCTGGTAAGCATGTTGATTGGGATGCAGTGGCAGTAGTGCCAGAGCTTCCTCTTGTAGATACCTATCTACCAGTCTCTCTATGCTCTTAAGTAGGAATGATGTGAGACTGATAGGTCTAAAATCCTTAGGTCCCCTATGGGAATTTCTATCAGGCTTAGGTATAAACACTACCTTAACCTGTGACCACATGGGTGGAGCATAACCAGTAGACAGGCAGGCATGGAAGATTCTGACCAGGTAAGGGACAACACTCTCCATTCTTCCTGCAGCATGGCCGGGAATATGCCGTCCATTCCTGGACTTTTGTACAGGGCAAAAGAATCCATTGCCCATTCCACTCCTATGTAGCTGACAACCCTTGCGTCCACCCTCATGTCACAATGTCTGGCATGGAGAGCAGCAGCCGGGGCTGACATCTTTTCTGTAACCTCCGAGTTAGAGAAGTGTTTAGTTTGCAGGAGCTCTAAGGTTTCCCCTTCGAATTGAGTACATCTCCCCAAAGGAGCCACCAAAGATCCCAGTTTGATCTTAGGGTCCGTAGAAAGAACCATATGTGTCCAAGCTGCCATAAGTAGATCATTAATGGAACTACAGAAAATCCTCTAAGCGTTTTTAGATGGCTTTCTTACATCCTTTCTATATCTTTGCTGAGTCCCCAACTTTGCGGGTTCTTATCTGTCCAGCACTTATTCAATAGCTGTCTTCTTTTCTGAGGGACTCCAGCTCTGATGTCCACTTCAGAGAATGCCTGTCTACTTTAAGAGGTCTAAGAGGACAGTTATCCTTATAGGCTAAGATTAGGACCTGCTGAACCCAGGTGATTGTAAGCCCAATCTGGCTTCATCTTTCATGTTCATCTCAGGGTCTGTCTGCAGACTGTCCTTCTTGAAAGTAGTCCCAGTTGGTGAACCTAGGGTTCCTGATCAGATGTATGGGTATGGAGCCCTGAAGAGTGAACAGAATATGTCTGGTCTGAAAGGGGGGGGCTCTGATGAAACCTCCCAGCTTTTAATACTTCCTAGAAGCCCAAAGGACCCTAGGGTAATGTCAGTCACCTCCATCCTATGACTACTGCAAAACATGGGAACATTGCCCTGATTTAGAATCTCCAGATTTGTAGAATTTAGAATTTCCACCAGGGTCAACCCTTTGTCATTGCAAATGGTGCCATCCCATACCGTATGATGTGCATTGGAGTTTCACCCCATAAGTAAGTGGAGGTTTTCAGTCTCATAATAGTGCACGAGTTCCTCCAGTTCTTTTGATGAAGGAGGATCCTCAGAATCATAGGGCAGATAAGCAGAACAGATGACCAATCTTCTCTCTGCCTCATCCACATTATAGTTTATTAGAACTGCTACCAGGCCCCATTGAGAATGTTGGTAGCATCCATGTAGTCATGTTCCTAGCAAGGATACAAGCCCAAGGTCTATTTCCCCCGCGGAGAACCGGGTATATCCTGAAATATTCAGGCCCCTAATATGGCCCTCACATTACCACTGGTCCTGTATTAGTGCCATGTCTATTCCTTCTACACTTACTGTTCTAGTAAGAACTCTAGAAACAGCAATGGTGTGCTGCAGGTTGGCTTGAATAAATGAAATGTTACCATATCATGTTCAGCCTCCTCCTCCTCCTTCTCTTCCTATTTATTCCCTTCAGGTTCAGCACTCAGAAGGGAGAAGATCACCTGTCCCATGCTGCTGAATGGTCTCCATCCCATCCTCTTCAGCACTGTGATAAACATTGTGTCTGTACTGAGCGCAAGGAGGACTCCATTGGGTTCCTCCTTGTGCTCATAGATCTGCCAATGGCTGGTGTCCAGCTCCTGGTTCAGTCTATGAAGCCACTGAAAATAGTGCTCCGTAACCTCCAGAGGACCCGGAAACCAGGCCACCACTCTTATAGTTCGGGAGAGCATCTACGCCCACCATCTTGAGCCAAGAGCCCTCCTAGGCTGTCAAGGTTTGTACTTTGTTAGCTAGCCAGTCCCTGGTTTCTTCATCCTGGCATACCATATGGCTGCCCCATTGGTCCACTAGGTATCAAGAAGCTTGGGGGTGAACCCCTTTTCAGGGAGCCCATCTACAAGCCCACCAATGGATCTCTGGATATTTATGAAGTTTTCCCTGGAGACCTGGATCTCCGGATAGCCATCACACACAATGGCCATTAGAATACCCCCCCCCCCCCCCCCCCCCCCCCCCCCCCCCCCCCCCTGTGTCTCCCCCCCCCCCTCCCCCTGCCTCCCCGGGACCCCCAACCCCACAGGGCCCAATAAAACCCCCCCCCCCCCCCCCCCGAGTGGCTCTGGCATAGCTTGGTTGCCCAGCTTGCTTGAGCCTCTTCGCCTGCCCACCCTCAGGTGTGTCCCTGGAGGGCTTTTGGTGCTTACTTGGGCCCTGTGCATGCCTCTTACTTTGCGAAGATTCAGGCCCAGGTGTACTGGGTCCATGTGTCGTCGATTTTAACTTTGTTTCCTTCTGGGTTTCAGATGTTCCAGGCTCTTGCAGAGTCCATGACTGGCTACTTCAAGGTGGCTGAGGTCGGCTCCTATCAGACTCCCCAGTAGGGGCCTTGGCAAGCCTGGCGTTCCTTGCTTGCTTCTTAGCAGCACCACTGCAGTTCTTCTAAAGCTCTGGAGACCAAAAGTGCCGACCTTCTTTGTCATCCCCTTAAGATTCTCCAAGCTTAAACTGTTAGGAGACAGGTGTTCCTTCCAGGTAATGGGAGTCTCACTAATCCCATGTAAGCTTGGATTCTGCTTGGTTGCCCCCTTGCAGAGCCTCCAAGCACCAGAGTTCCCCTTGACTGGAACCCTCCTTGGAATCCTCACTGGAGTCCCCTACTAAGGAGCTCTCCAAGGGTTCTGATGTTTTCATTAGTTTATCAATATTAATCTCACAAGTGATGGGGGGAAATATTGGGTCCACCAAGCAGAGTCCCCACACTTGGTAAGGCTAGTTACATCTATGAGGTTGCCTTGTAACCCAGAGTGTGCCATTGAAGGCAGACTCACCCACTGCCATTTATTCCATAGCCATGGCACTCACACTGTAGGATTGGAGATTGTTTTTCAAGGTTTACTCCTTTAGATCTGCTGTGTTCTACACAAACAAGTTCGCCTCTTTTAGGATGTGGTTCTTCACCACGCACATACGGTCTTGGGTGGAGAGAGGCTATGTTTATTCGCATCTACCACCCTTGGAGAATAGCCAGGGGCCTGCTTCAGGCTAGCAGTATCACTCCTTGGTAACACACTGAACTGGGTACAGGGCAGCCAACTCTCCTTGACTCCATTTGTCCTCTTGGTCAGCTGTTGCTTTGCCATGCCATCAGGGCACTTCAGAATGATCCTTTTACATTTACTGGGACCTAATACAGTATGTGGGCATGAAGTTATAATAATGTATGGTCCTCCTTACACAACCACTAGCATGAGTGTGCTAGTGGTAGGATTAAAAACCAACCAGAATCTTGCCAGTGTCAGGACCTCATCCATGATGCCACCTCAAGGAATGTCAGAGAAGTTAATTTCCACAAATTCATTTACAATTTTAAACCTAATGGCAAATCCTACACAAATGGCAAGCTGAGTTTGATGCATACAGTGCATGTGGTCATTAATGGCTCCACACACCATGCTGTGCTGATGTTATGGGTCTACCTGTTTTATGGGACAAACACCTCATTAAACTGCAGCTTCTAGTCATTTGTAACATGTCAGAGCAGCACAGCCAGACTGGCAGCTGCTTGAGTGTTGGTGTGCACCATACAGTGCCATGGTGTGGGTGTACTGAACATATGGCCCAGACTCTGCACATAAATTCACATAGAGGGACAATGTGAAGGGTTTGCTCAGCCATCATTTTTAATTCCCCATAGGGACACACAAGTTCGATGACATGTTACAACTATGGGACAGCATCATTAAGAGAGGTAACATCCCTGTGAGTAAGACTGGATTTCAGTAACTTCACAGAACCTAACATTCCAATAAATATATACTAAATAAAGTGGCTTGATTGTTGGCAGCAGTGCAATCCAAAAACCTTTACTTCATTGTGATGTTTTCAGTTTGCATGTGCACCAAGAAACTTCCAAATTCAATGAATAACCAGCTGCTGGTCATGGAGATAAAACCCCAGAGTAGAAGGAAAATTTCTGATAAAATGCTGCACAGACAGGATTGTCACACATTTCATAAAACAGCAGTATAAAAGTATGGAGCAAGGAGTAAAATTGAAGAAATGCAGTGAAAACTATGCTGCAGTATCACTTTGTCCATCATCAGTCTTGCATAGTTACCTGGGATTGAACCCAAGGCTCTGTGGTGAGAAGCTAGCATCTGGAGCTATAGCACAGCATGTTGACAGATTTGTAAGTTCTGATATGGGACATTCTTTCTGAAAAATTGCCAAGTCAAGAATCTCATGTTAAAACATTTGCAGAAAATAAAGGGAAAGAAGACACAAGAATGGACATCATCATCCATCCCCAAGATGCTGTAGGAAGTCCAAACCCTTCTGCTTCCCCCCCCCCCCCCCCCCCCCCCGGCAACCACCCCCCCCCCTAGGACATCGCCCCCACA
>Ga0136643_10004310_pt1 | contig 19565 bp, 13 predicted proteins | sample TergutLab28metaG_FD_96883 | JGI IMG/M metagenome (GOLD analysis project Ga0136643, IMG submission 96883) | Labiotermes labralis P1 segment gut microbial communities from Petit-Saut dam, French Guiana - Lab288 P1 (version 3) (version 3) | ecosystem: Host-associated > Arthropoda: Insects >...
GCCGCCATTTCTATGGCCTGATAGACCAGTTGTGTACCTGAGCCTCCCCAGTTACTATCTCTGATGGGAATTGAGTCCCCATTCACCATTTGTCCACCCCATAGATTAGGTTTTATACTGGCTCTACTCCTGGTCCCATGAGCTGTGGGTACCTAGTCATTATTAAGACCACATTTTGAAGTATGAAGGAGAAAACAAATGCACAACCATAGATCTTTTGTAACGAGTTATCACATTTGCCCTGAGAGCTAGTGGCTGGAACAGTGGACTGATCTCACAAAGGTATAAGCTAAAATGTTGAGGTCCATAGGTCAGCTGTCATGCATGTACGAGCCACATGCCTGCCATTTGACATGCTTCCATAATGTATGTATACTACTCCACAGCCTGTTTTTTTTGATATTTCTTTGTTCTTAGAGCAAGTCAAACATTAATTTCCTCTACTGGAGTGGTGCTGCCATGTGGTTATTTTGTGTTGTGTTGTATTATATGTTTTATAGTACACTGTTTCTTCGGCCTTTGCATGTACCTCACAGAGAATCAAGTCTGCCTCTGTGTCTACTGTAACTGTGGTGACCAGGACATGACTACTTATACAAGGGTATTGTATAAGGCAAATGGTCTTGCTGTATTTGAGAAAACTGCTTCAGGAGAGGGCATAAGATTTTGAACTTCTCTGCAAACTGTAATTTATGACATGTATGAATTGAAATTGTAAAGAGTGTACTGCTTGTAACCTGTATTTAGAGGCTAGAATGTAGAAAGTTTTCTTTGCAAGAGACTTGGTCCCAGACGACTACATTTTGTGTGATGGAACCTAATGTTTTCAGCATAGGTATTGGATTTTTTCCCCTTACATACAAAAATGCATCATTTCATATACACCAAGCATAAAGCACCAGATAACGGTGAGGTTCACAGGGAAATCCAAAGTGTTGGGTGGAACTTGCTTCATGTCACCCTTCAGGCACCTAGAGTATGGAGGTGCTCCAAGATTTTTGGAAAATTATGTGCACGTACTCCTGCTTTAAATCTTTGTGGTTCTTTACTACCTGCATTCATTTTCAAAACACTTTTGTATTTGGTTTGACATTCCAAATAAACAGTGATTGTTTTCCTAAACAGAATTAATGAGTTAGTCTCTGTAATGGAGTGTTGGTGTATTTTCAATTTGGTACAAACTGATTTTTTAAATATTCATACTTGGAAGATGTGTATATTGATATTTAGTTCATTTTGTACTTTCCCCAACAGACCATCAGTGGTATTGGTAAGAAGACCAGATTGGACAACACATCATCTTCACAACTTCCATCAGAAAATGAGGACCTAGACCAAGTTGAACAAACGGAAGCAATGAGAGAAACACCATATGGCATTATGGCCTCTGAACGTCAGCCTGTCCTGTTGGAGGGTGGAACCTTAAGATCATATCAGCTTGATGGACTGGATTGGCTTAAGGTTTATAGATTTTATATCACACTTCCTATGCCAGAGTTTCTTACAATAGGGACATACTATGATCTATACACAGAATAGACTCTTTTAGAGGTGCACTGAAAAAAAAAAAACTAACTTGCACCTATCTTCATTGGACAACACTTTAGGAGAGAACTTAGGCATGAGCCATGTCTTTGTGAAGTCAAATGTATGTTAGCAACACTGCTTACTGACTAAGAGAATGCATTCAGCACTTTCTGGTAGCTAAACAAGGTACTTAATCACTTACTCCATGGAGCAGAGTCCTTCTTGAGAAGCTAACCAGTTTGCAGCTAGTCAAGAAATTCCCCGCATTTTATGGAACCCGGAGGTTCATTACCGCACTCACAAGCGTTCGCCATCTGTCCCTATCCTGAGCCAGCTCGATCCAATCCATACCCCCACATCCCACTTCCTGAAGATCAATCTTAATATTATCCTCCCATCTGCATCTGGGTCTCCCCAGTGGTGTTGTTCACTCAGGTTTCCCCTCCCCCATATGTGCCACATGCCCCGCCCATCTCATTCTTATTGATTTGATCATTCGCACAATATTGGGTGAGCAGTACAGATCATTAAGTTCCTCATTATATAGTTTCCTCCACTCCCCTGTTACCTCATCCCTCTTAGGCCAAAATATTCTCCTCAACACCCTATTCTCAAACACCCTCAGCCTACATTCCTCCCTTAATGTCAGCGACCATGTTTCACACCCATATAAAACAAGCTATACAAGGTACTAACCCATTAATAAGATAAAAAACTTATTCTTTTTTGGTGGCTCCTTATTTCTCTTCTTCCAACTACCGTAGGTTCCTTTCATTAGTTGTGTAACCCCTTCCTTTAGTAAACATTTTAAAACACCTTTAACAGTCAGCCTCTTGTGCATGCAAACTACCTGAATCTTATTTGTTCCAGTAAAGTTGTCATGAGCCACACCAGTGATGTGTCTGTGAGCTGCAATATGACCACCCCCTGGTGTATGGATTTTACATAACAGTTGATGACAAATGCTTTGGTGATTTTGATGATTCTGTAGATATTTCTACTTTATTTTGACATTTTGTAAAATGACAAAGTAAGACTGTGTAGTGCCGAAGCCGAGCGGTATGCTTGGGCGAGTCTACTACGGCTGTTGTGAGGCTTATCCTGGAATTCCCATGGGGTCAGGGAATAAATGGTAGCGGTTATCCTAAGCTGGAGGCTTCATGACTATCTAGGTACCCCTGGGAACTAGGGGACTCTTGGTTCAGTGAGTGACAAACTGCGTAACTAACTTAACATTTAAGTCAATTGTCTTATATATATACATTAATATACATGTGAGTTATACAAGTCTGAAATGGTTTTCTCAAGTCCCTTAGTTATGCTGGATATGCTGTTACAAGTTAATAGCTCAATTAATCGTCACGCCACTATTCAATCCCAATCGGTAGTCGTAGAATTTAGAAAAGTATTTTGTTTTCGAAAGTGACTCGCTAAAATAAGCAATTTAATAATCGGTCAGTCCAGCTTACCTCCTGTTATCAGCCAGAATATGAAGTAGCCCAACATCACAACCGATGATATTTTATAAAGTATAACTATTCTTCAAGCAACAGAATAATGTCGGAATTGTAGACCAAAGCTTCAGTAAATCTTCTCTTAAGTGCGAGTCTTGCTAGTCTTCTGTGAGTCTTATGTTAACCTAATTTCCTTGGGATTTTATAGTGGCGTTGTGCAGACTCAGGAGTTTTTCTTAATACTTACATCATTTAACTAGGGCACGCATACCCCTCTCAACAAACAGTTATGAGGTAAGTTGCCCGACATTTCCTAGTTTCATCAACCAAAGTTTCGTTACAGCACATTCCAGATTTTACAAATAGGCCAAATGATTTCCAAATGTTGCATACATTACAGACTGGTTGATTGAAGAGGGCTATACAGGAAACCCTCACAAATGTGCAAGTAAACAGAATTACCCCTTAGATGTGAATTATATAATTATAAGTAAATTTTTGACAATTTTTGAACCCCAGAATGATGTAGTGAATAACAGTTATGTTTTTTGGAAATCCGAAGGACTTTAATAACTTCAGGACATAACAGGAGAGTGTATTGCTATTCCTTTATTAAGAAATACAGTGAAAGCCTCATAAGACTTTTGAATAAATTCAACAACTCAGGCTTATCAAGCGGGAAAATCTTAAAAGAGATAAGCCTGAAGATATGTTATTTTATAACTACATACTGGAATTGAGATTCTTTTATAGGATATTATTCCATATAAATTCTTCTTTCAGCGATTATCATGATCAAAGCACATTTTCAGGCTTCCTTCCTCAGTGACTCTGACACATTCTTGAACACAATGCTTATGCCTGTTTGTTTCAGTTGTTATATGAGAATGGTGTGAATGGCATCCTGGCAGATGAAATGGGACTTGGCAAAACACTTCAAGTTATTGCACTTTTCTGTCATCTGATTGAGATGAATGTGACAGGGCCATTTCTTGTTGTTGCTCCGCTGTCAACCCTACCTAACTGGCTGCTAGAATTTGAAAGATTTGCTCCACAGGTATGTTGTTATTTCTGTATGAAAGGAACTCACATTACAAGAGATGGTCTCCAGATGTTGAGGGTATCTGTGAATATATTGAATGAGCAGTCACTGGCACTTGTGTCATATCCCAGGGCAAAATAGTCTTAGAATTCACTGCTAAGAACCTGACTTATGAACAAATACACATATTTATTCCTTTACAGATATACTACTATGGGATTCTTTGTCCATGTGAGGCATTGTATAATAGTATAATTTACATGTATGTTTGTGGCTATGAATATTACTGACAGTGGGCCAATTGGTAGTGTGTTTTCAATGAACATGAAATATACAAACAGTCAACCAACTTTGCTCATACAGGATGTCCTGTTGAACACACTGATCTTGATCTGTAAGATTGCATGCTCGAAGTATGACATACCTTTGAAAAAGTACAGTGTGTGTTTATTAACATTTGTTACAAGGTTATATGTTGAAGTGTAGTTGCACTGTTTCTTGGAATTTTCTTCAGTATTTCTGCTTTTGTGTGGGCTCTCTAGCAACCAGGTCTTTCCATCTCGCTTTGTCTTCCCTGAACTCCTCCTCTGTTCTTCCTTCTGCCTGATAATTGTCCTAATCAGTTTTTTCCATCATATTGTTTGCGGCTGTCAGAATTTATTTTCTGAAACAAAGCTTAGCATAACTGAATATGGAAATATTCTGGGATATTTTGCCATGTCAACTGGTAAATAGTTTTTGATGTTTCAAACAATTGTAATTCCTTCATCTTGAAGGTCAGCTAACCAAAATGGATTGCTTGACCATGAAGTTGTTTGTAGTTAAGTTGTCAGTGTCATGTCGAAGAACATTATAATCATTTACCAGTTCACAAACCATCCAAGAAGCTGGGTGGGAGAAAAAAATCAGTTTCTGCATTAAGACAGATTCATGGAATTTGCTGCATAGTGAAATTCTAGGACCAATTCACAAGGAGATGTTTTCTTTATCAGGTACCTGTACTTCTCTTCCATGGAAATGAAAACAAGCGCCATGAAATGTATCCACTTCTGTGTAAGAAAGTAAAAGTAAACAATTTAGCTGTGTGTCCTGTTGTGTTGACATCATTTGAAATTCCACTGAGGGAAAAGATATTGTGTAAAATCAAGTGGACCTATATTGTCGTAGATGAGGGACATCGCCTGAAAAACTACAAGTCTATGCTGGCAAGGTATGGTGTTCATACACACACATACACACAGATTTTCTTGAAAATTTAAGATTTTGAAGGCGCGCTATCTTATGTTTGGGTAAATACAATATTTGATATAGAAATTATTTGTGTTTCTTCAGGTGGAAAGGGTATGAGGAAATTCATCATTTTGACTTCTGAATGCTGTTTTCCAGGGTGTGTTGATAACTGTGGTTGTGGGCCCAGCAGAGTAGGAATTTTGTCATATCCTTTTGTAAAATTTGACACCTACTTTCTGCACAACATTTTTATTTATTTATGTGCTGATATTTTCTCCAATTTGCTGTTAATTTTTCTGCTGGACGGAAATATTAAGTAAGGTTTGTATATTCATGTTTTGGCAGGGAGCTGAAGATGTATCGAACTGGGAACCGACTGCTGTTGACTGGTACTCCACTTCAGAATAATCTGTCTGAACTATGGTCATTGCTTCATTTCTTGCTGCCAGAAATCTTTGATGATTTGGCAGTGTTTGAGGCATGGTTTGATGTTTCTGAATTGCAGCAGTCTGATGGAAATGCGAAGATCATCCAGCAAGAAAAACAAAAAAATGTGTTGTCTGTGATGCACCAAGTAAGTGGTTGTTCCATAACAAGTATCTAAAATGCAGACTAGGAGTCTGAAACTATACCATAGATGGGTAGGTAGGTAGGTAGGTAGGTATTACAAGAGGCGATCTATTTTAAACACAGAGCACTTTGGCCGGTATGGGCCTTTTGTGCCTACCACACAGCAAATTGCTGGGTCAACTAAAGAGCCTTGAATCCTTGACTAGTCTCAGCAGTAAACTTACAAGTCTTGATGAAATTTTCTGCCCCAGTTTAGTAATACCAAACAATTGATATTTTCTGAGGTCTGATGATTCACATAGGTGTATAACATGTCAGGCAGTTTCCTCTTTCGATCCACAAAGCTTACAGTGGGGATTCCCAGTAAAGATCCTCATCCTGTGCATATTTTTCCTTAAGGTGCAATGTCCCATAAGTAGTCCCATCACTGTTCTCAAGTCATGCCTTCTCTGGCTCAAAATGTAGGTTGAATTGCCTTCAGAGGATCTTTCAGGCATCCCTTACTATGTCACAGACCGACGTGGCACATCCAGAAGCCAGTGTGCTCCACATCCAGCCATGCTTTCCACTTGGAGCACACCAGACTTCCTGAGATTCCACAAAAAGATTCTGGTACAGTGGGATTTTTCCATCATCTCCTTTACCAAACTGTTGGCTGTGTCATTGCCATGTATTCCTTTATATGCAGGCACCCAAATGAGTGTAACTTCATTCCATTTCACCTGTGCTACAAGATCTCTTTAGCAATCCTTGACTAAGTGAGTGCTTAAGCGACACAAAGAAAGGGCTTTTAAAACTGCTTGACTGTCAGTTTGAATCAATATTCTTTGAAGACTACAGGCTCTCTTTAGATTCTCACGGACACAAGCTTGTATCACAATAACTTCTGCATGAATAACAGTTCGGTATTTCCCCCAGCTAAGCTCTAAAGCTGTTTAAATTTTTCCCCATGTAGTCCGGCTCCAACTCCATCCTTTTTCTTGGAGCTATCAATATATTATATCATCTTCTCAGATCTAGAAGTTAAAACATTGCCTGACTCCTTTTTGACTTCTCAAGATGATCTGAAATGATCTTTAGCAGTATTCAGAAAGTAGGTAGTTGGAAGGCATATCTTTCAGTGTCCCTACTTCTGCTTCCTTGGTAATTCTGGAATATCCCAGATTGTTATACCTGTTAAGATCAGTCAATAGGATGCTAATGGTGCCTCTGCTTTAATGAAGATATGCATTGGGAGAAGGCCAAGAATCACATCCAAAGCTGCAGTCAGAGTACTTTGTAGTGTGTCTGTTGTTATTAAGCATGCTTGTTTTTGAACCCTTGCCTGGCAAATGTTGACTGCATGATCTTCAGTCGCCAGGTCACTGCGGCACTGCCTAAGTCTCACTATTGTCTCCAGATCACTGCTGCATAAGTGATAGATAATAGGTCTCACTACAGCAGTAGAGCAGCATATTTTGGATACAAACCTTAGAAGTCTTGCCACACACTGTCCTGACCAACATTAGGGAAACTGTACTGTAAGAACAGCATTCAGCTAAACACTTGTGATGTGACATACAGAAATATCTACATAAGAAATAAATGCCATTCATGTATTATTTTATTTTAATTTCACTTCAAATGCTACACCAAGCTGACCATAATTGTGATTTACTGCCATGTGAATCTCATATGTTATGGTGTCTTGTTTTGTAATATATGACATTGTTTCATTCTGGTGTACTGTCTATCACTTATGTTCAAAGGGGACTATTTTGAAATGAAAGGTGGCTTTCTCCTTGTAAATTCTCACTTACTGACCATTTACAATCATGTTTCCATCATATTTGACAATGAACAATCTCTGCAGTTGAAACATAATTCTAAGTATCAGTCACCTGTCTCTGTTTCCCTGCAATGTGAAAGGCTCCTAATTCTGTGTCTTGAAGCAGCTTATATTCATGCCCACCACCACCATTTTTTTCCTCCCCCCCTGATTGCTGCTGTTCAGCTGCATACTTTTCCACAGATTCTGGTACCCTTCCTTTTACGCCGTGTGAAAGCTGATGTTGCCCTCAACATTCCACCAAAGAAGGAACTGCTGGTATATGCACCCATGTCACCAGTACAACTGGAACTATACCGAGCAACAGTAGAACACAATTACAACAAGCTACTGAGGAAAACTGAGAAGGTAAGGCAGACCAGACACAGTTACCGTTCATGTCAGTTATATCATACTTATTTGCTCTTTCTTTGATCCAGTGAAGAACTGGAGGATTATATCATTACATTCCTTTCTTTCAACCACATTTTCACACATATAATTCTTGTAAAATTTCTACCCATTATGCACAAATGTGTGTCCTATGTATGCACAAATACTAAAGGTTAAGGAATGCCATTCCGTCACATACATATGTTCGTTTTCTTGCATATTTTTATTTTGTGTCTCATTATGGCATTGTAGATGTCGTGATGAATTTGAATGAAATTGGCCGTGACACAATTGAGGTACTGATGTGGAATTTTCCTCCATAGACTGAGGAAAATTATGAAAAGCCTTGAAGTCACTCATGTTGCAGCCAGAATTGAAATTGGACCACTCTCTTGTACAAGTCAGAAACATTACTGCTAGAACTGCTTGAAACAGCATGCTGTATGGAATGTGACACCATGTGGCTTGATAGATGGGTCAGCAATTTTATAGGAACCTTCTTACTTACTTGGTTCTAAAGATGGGGGCAGCACATTTGTCTGTAATGTTGGTACCTATCTACCAAACTACTTGGTGTTGTGACACAGAATGCAGTTCTCCTCCTCACCACTGTGAGAACCTCGAAACTAATAATGTTATTCTTTTCCTTGTAAATCAGTTTACTGTTTTATGACGGTCCTGTGAGCAGGACCATCTCCTAACTTTAATAATATTCATTCCATGCATTGTAAATGTATTTGTGTGTACCAACAAATGCACACCCAATGTTTAAAATATTACAAGTTATTTGTAAATGTAAGGCCTTCTACATGTTTCAGCAAGTGTTTTGTCATCTTCATGGAGACAGTGACACAAAGGAAATTATACATACATAAGGTTAAAATGTCATAAATTGCACAACCATCTGTATACATTGCTAGCAGTGATGTATTAGAGTATTTTTAACCATGAATATGTCGGCAGCATAATATTTATATCGCTATGTCTATAGCTGCTTATACTTATTGTGCACTATAAGTAATTTACTATGTTTTAATCTTATCTGTATATAATTTCTTTCGCTACATTGTCTCCCTGAAGATGACAAACACTCACCAAAATATGTAGGTGAGATTATATTTGCAATAACTTGCAAAATTGTACTTATCGTATGTGCTTTTGTTGGTGTATATAATGAAATATAGTAATGCTTCTAAAATTAGATCTCATGTTTCCATAGTTACAAACCCTTTGTGAACATCACAATCCAAACCAAACGTGTGACCTACTAAGTGTCCGTCAGAGTTTGAGGATTTTGTCAGCCTGTGTTCAGGAACACAAACAATGCATCTGATTCCTCAGGTGTTGTGAAACTAATTAAATATGACTTGATATTTCTTTGATGTGACTTGTCTGCAGTCATGCTGAGTTAGTTTTTTCGAGGGGTGGTGAATTGTATGAGCTGTGGGAGCCACACATCAGTAGGAAAATTAAGCAAGAACCAATAAGGCTCTTGTTTATGTTTCCTGGCTACTTTTTTTCGTTCGTCTATCTGCAGTAGGTTATTTTCAGTCAATTATGAGTCTCTGTTCTTTATGAATCTTTAAAATTGCTATTTGCTGTGAACCTCATGCGCATGCAAGCTACTTGAATATTATTATTATTTTAGAGGCAACTTGCATGAGTCGCTTGCAGCTCGTTGCTCATGATCTGCATTGTAGCCACTGTTGGTTTATTCAAACACTATTTCGTTGATCGAATGTTAACCAAATTAATCCCAACCTCAGCATTCTGTATGATGTCAGCCGCTTAATATTAAACAGGCTTGGTCTTGGTGGGAGTGTACAAAAATGTGAGAAAGTTACATAGAAGTGAAACTATAATAAAGATATGTGCCGCATGACAATGTTTCGGTCAACGACGGACCACATATACAACGCTGTTCCCATAAGATTATGATATTATAATACAATTTTATAGTATTATAATATAATACCATTGTGTTACAATTGCCTACAGTATTCAGTACAGTAACATGCTGTACAGGTTTATAATCTAGGAGCAATAGGCTATATATAGACTAGGTGTGTAGTAGGCTATACTATCTAGGTGTGTGTAAGTACACTGTATGATATACGCACAATGACAAAATCACCTAACAACACATTTCCCAGAACATATCCTCATCGTTAAGCGATGCACATCTGTAAACTGCATTGATTTGTATTCTTCATAATGTTGTTTTTTTGTCTGTTTATTTACATTTTTATTTTAGAATGTAGTCATTCCAGACCAAACAGATGGTAAACGAGCAAAGCGCAAGTGCAGAACTACAAAAAAATACGTGTTTGATTTTGAGGAAAATGAGGATGAGTTTGATGAGCATTCGAATGCAAGGTAATCCTGAAAGCTCTGGACTAACATATGTAGAGAGTGATGACAGTAATTTGTGCTTCGAGTCTGATGTTTATTGGACCATGCATCATTGTGATAGTTGAAGAATAAGAAAACCAACTTGTTATATTTACTTTACTTCTTAGATACTCAACATGTTTCGGGCATTAATGTGTCCATCTTCAGGAGTTTGTGACTATGTTGTTGAACTACCGCATTGGCTGTATTGTTCTTGGTTTGTTGTGTGTTAGAGTCAGGGTGCCCGAAACATGTTGAGTATCTAAGAAGTAAAGTAAATATAACAAGTGACATCTAGTTGGTTTTTTATTCTTCAGTTGTGCTTTGAAGTTTTAATAACTGGAAACACTTATCACATACACAAACTGTAAGTGTCTGGGTCTGCTGCGGGTTGAGAAACTTTTCCATTTATGACATTATACAGTGAAACCTGCTTAAGACAGCCCCACTTGAGAAGTTTACTTTATAAGACAGAGTAATTTAGTACCAAAGTTTTCCCATATGATTGAGCTGTATATTCACTTCATCGATGGATTTCCTGTCTAAGAAGCAAAAGTTATATATTCTCTCTTGCCTTCACATTACATATGTGTTTGCAGTTTTCATTCTGTAGAACAGGTAATTATTGAACATGTGATCAGAGTTGCTACTACATGGACAACCGGCATAAAGCATAAGCCACCGTCATTTCAAGAAAATTTGGACATTATAAACAAGTTAATGCCATTTAAAATGTTCCTCACAAAAAAGATTGCTGAAGAACTTGGCATTTTCATGTTGACTTGAAATACAAGACACCTCAGTCCATAAGGGAAGAGCTCAGCCAAAAGGAAGTAAAGTAGCAAAATATAGGAAAATAGAATCAGGATTTATGGAAATGTTCTGGCAAAGAGCAGATCCTTCATCCATCAGTAGTGCATGTAGAAAATATGTTGTCTTGTGTTCAAGAATGTGTTGTTGTCACAGAAGGAGGTAAAGCTTTATGTTGACGGTAAAAATCACTCATTTAATGCAGAATTTATGCGGAATGAGATTCTGGCGAAGTAAGTGTCAGCTTCATTTCATAATTACCAAGTAATCTTGCAAAGGCTGACCAATTTAAATCACTTTCCCACTTGATAAGTCAAATTTGTTGGATTTTTCCAAAAATTGTCTTAACAGGCTTCACTGGATTAGATTTTACATGTTTTTATATGGTACAGGTATGTATTATGTTTTTTAAACATATGAACATACACTTTGTTAAATGACAGTTGTATTTCACATAGTACATGTAAATGTGTGGGCTGGGTTAGCAGAGTTGGTATAATGACTTGCTATGGACTGGATGGTCTGGGGATTAAATGCCACTTGGGGCAACATTTTCTGCACCCATCTAGCTAGCCCTGGGGCCTCCTATACAATGGGTACCGGGTCATTCCCAGGGGTAATGCAGCGGGGGCATGGCATTAACCACTCACCCCTCTAGCACAGGTTCAAGGAAGAGTAGAGCTATAACACTACTCTGCTTCTATGCTTTAATGGCATGTTATAGTTTGAACTTTACTGTTAGATGTGTAACTGTACTGCTACAAAAAATGAAGTTGTTAGTTTTGAATAAAAATGAGTAGTGCATGTTTGCAATTTGAAGATGCACACCCCTAATAAATAGTTACATCTCTCTTCAGAGTTGCAGCAAGTTTGTAAATCAATCCAGATTTGTTATTCATAAAATCAGGAACAACCATGACCTTTCTTATCAATTTAGAATGAGAATTTTCCATTCAGCTTTTTATTACCACAAAAAAGCAATTATGCTTGCTCATTTTCAGCTCAGTTTTTGATGTGGTAATAGAGGATAAGGAAGATAAAGATTACAGAATCATGTTAAAGATGACACATCCAATGATGCAGCTACGTAAGATTGTCAATCACCCATATTTGGTGCACTTTCCTGTTGTGCCTGGGAAGAATGAGCTCAGAGTTGATGAAGAATTGGTCAGAAAGTCAGGAAAACTTCTGGTTCTAGATGCTATGTTGGTGAAACTGAAGCAGAGGGGTCATAAGGTATGCTTGACTTTAAGTCAAATCTTTGCAGGTTATCAGCCACATTATAGGTGGGTGTGTTTCCACAGGGTCACTGTGGTAAGGAGCTGCCACTAAATATGAAGTGTATGTGTATACAAGTATGTTTGTCTCAGGCATCCTCCCTCATTGGCCCTCTAGTTTCCAGTAAGATGGAATCAATTTGAGCAGGCACTAGTTCTGCATTTTTCCTGATCTATTTTAGCTTAACCTGGAATGTGATTGTTTATTGGTCAGTTTTCAAATCCGTACTTTCTTCATCTTGTCCTGCCCTGCTGTTTTCCAGTTGCTGTAGAAGTCTGATTGTCAGGTTCCAAGCTTGACTGCATTTAAACCCTTTTCTGTTGAAATTATTCAGATGTAGCCATAAGGCTGTTGCTTGTTTAACCGCTCAAGAACATATATCCTGATGTCCTGGCTGGTACCTTAATATCTTGAGACTTGATCTGATGGCCCGTATTCACACATTTCACCACTGCCCATGATAATGGGTCTGTCACTGGGGCATGGCCTGTCCTCAGGTCATGATTAGAGAAAATGGCTGCCAGATGTGGAAGGTAGCTTTGAATAAGAATTGGGTACCCAACAAAGGGTGGTTCTCCAGCTTGTGGGCTGGGCAAGGGATGTAGTAATTCCTCACTTTGCAATACCAAAATGTTACAAAAAGTCACACAGGACCTCAGACTTGGAAAGATCCTTTGGAATGATCTAAGAAATAAAAAAGAAACATGAGATTTGGAATTTGGGGTGTGAGAAATCTTCATAAGTCAGGGTCACAGCAGACAGAAGTGAGTGAGTGAAGTGTAGGTTACATTTGTGGGTGTACAGGACATCAGATGCAACAAGGACAGCACAGCAGAGGGTTATACTGTTTTCTACAGAAAATAAAATGAAAATAATCAATTACAGACATTTTTTTTAAAAGAATCATACAACAGTTAAGAAAGCATGTCATATATAGTGCTAAGAGATTGCTGGTGTGATACTGTTTGGAATGCACATGCCTCAGCTGGAGGTGAAAGTGACAATGTAAGTGACAGGTTCTGTGAGCTACTGGAGCAGTTACTTGATAGTTGCCATGTGCCACATGAATTCTGTTAGGAGATTAAATTGCAAAATTGGAGAGAGAAGATTTTTCAAACTGGCAATTGGGAACAAGAGTCTACATGAAAATACTAATGATAATGGTGTTAGGGTAGTAAACCTTGCCACATTGCCATTGTGACATCGAAGTTTGTATGTTATTCATATGCCTCAAGACCTCTTGCAGTTTTCCTGTTCTTTGTGGTCATACTATGAATGCATCAATGTCATCTACATCTCTGTGTCAACATATTAGATTTTTTGGCCTTACCAAACTCAATAAATTTTCCACACCTCCATTCTGTGTGTGAATGTTCTTTCTGTGGAATATCGTTGTGTAGTAGCTAAGTCTTGAAAGATGAAATAGGACTCAAATTTGGAAATTACAGTGTAGTCATTTAATTTAAAAAGAATTCTGTAATGATGTTTGTAATGGGAGTAAATTAAATCACTTTGGGTATTATTTATTTGATCGATGTGAGGAAACAGAAAAGATTAATTTTGGTATCAAGGAGACAAATGAGAAGTTTGCCATGTAGCACAAGTACCTGTAAGTTTCATTTGTAATCGTAGAATACTGGTGACCTAAAACTTTAAAGTAATAATTTGTGATATTTTGCAGGTTTTGTTATTCTCAACATTCACATCTCTGCTAGACTTGCTAGAGGATTATGTACTGATGCGGAATTATAGGTATGTCCGTTTGGATGGATCTACCAAGGTGGAGGACCGACAGGCACATATCAAGGCATTCAATACTGACACAAGTCTCTTCATATTTCTCATCTCTACTCGTGCTGGTGGTCTTGGAATCAACCTTAGTTCTGCTGATACTGTGATTCTCTATGACAGTGACTGGGTATGTCTTTCCAGTGCCTTAACCCTTATAAAGCTGGACATTTTAGTTGTCTCATATGTTTATTTTGAAAATTCATAACTTGTATAATGTTGAGAAAAATTTGTAATACAATCTGTCCATCATCTATAAAAGTTTGTAACTCTATTCAGCACAGCAGTACAGGTGAAATCTCATTATGACAAAGCTTTCCTTTCACAAAGTGCCTGACATGGATGTGTAGAAGAAGTGTCTGCATATCTGTTTAGTAGCTTTATCTCTCCAATTGAACAGATATCAGCAAATGTTAGTATTTGATGTCTACATGAAAATTAACAATGGAATTTAATTTTAATCCAATATAACCCTTGCTTTACTGATTTTTCCAGAACCTTCTCAGCACAACATAATTCACAGATCTCATTTGTACCTATAGTTCTTGTTTGAAACATTTTTTGTTTCATCAAATGTTAGGCATATACATGCCATGTCTCACTGCATCTAAGGAAACACTGCTGCATACTAGACACCGTACACACAAAGCAGTGAGCAGGAAGTCACAGTTAATTCATTCAGTACACAGGTGGAAGTCAGAGTGTTACCCAACCTGTCATCAGATTAGTGTGATATTGGAGTATACAAACAATCCCAAAGTTAATGAAGTGCGTGCGTAGTGTACAAACACAATAGATCTTAAAACAACTACCAGTTATATGACAGACTGTTGCTGGGGGTTTTTTGTGGTATATGCTGGAATCTTCTTTGAAACAGTTTTAGCATTTGAAGCCTGATATTTTGGGCTTTCTGTTCTAATTAAGTTTTTCTTTCATTTATATAAACTATGAATCCCTTTGGAATGGAATTTGTTAACGTACGTCTGTACAATTTACGTGTATTGAGGAGACTTACGTGACCATGACTGCTATCATCATGACATAAGTCAAAATGAAAGTACAATAAAAGTTTCAGTTATGCTGGCAGAAAGGTGTTATAGTTTTTATATACTTGTTTTGATTGCATGACATGAAGTGTTATACTGCCCCACTAGGGTGTCTGTCCCCTGAGTCAGACTGATACATTTACAGAATCCACAAGTTGATTTGCAAGCCCAAGACCGTTGTCACCGCATTGGCCAGACTCGACCTGTTGTTGTATATCGATTTGTGACAGCTGCGACCATTGATGAGCAGATTGTGGAGCGAGCCGCTGCCAAGAGGAAATTGGAGAAGATGGTGATTCAGAAAGGTACCACTTTTGTTTTTTAGATGTGTTCACACCCTACAGGGTACACATAACATTCCAAGACTTCTGCACAGGTTTTAATACAATTCGAAACAGAAGACCTCCATGAAAAATTGATGCGCCCCTTGAAATTTAATTTTGAGCAGACAACTTTAACTGCCACAGTACAGAAGACTTAAGTGTGTACTGATGTGTGGTCACTTCGTGGCTGTGTGCATGTATAGTTTGTTACATGCTTCACACTAGCATGCAAGTTAAAAATTAAGAAATTAGGCTCTGTTTGATCTGAATTACATGTGCCAAAAATGGAAATCTGATGCTCCATATGGGTTGTGTTTTCTAGGCATGGCACTGTAGTCAAACATAACAGGAACTGTGCATCAGCATGTGCCATTGCTAGGGTCTGAGCAAACTACATCCTGTCCAGGGCACCAAATTTGTATAAAGGCAAATACGCACTCACAATTATGCTGTGCATTCATTTGTAAATATACTATGAAATATATAGTGCCCTCTACCACTTCCTGAACATTCCTTCTTTCTGCATTTCTGTGACAAGTGATAGCAGAATAATTGGGAACAGTGTATCAGTAATGTTTTTCAGTTACTGAATTTTCCAAACACAGGTATGCCCCAGCTTGTGTTAATTTTGCTTTGGTGCAATTTAATTATGATTTTGTGTTGAATTTCCTTCAGTTAAGGTTAAAAATAATGAAACAAATACCTAGTTATATTGTCACTTCTTGGATGTGTCTTTCATGTGGGTTGGGTGATGCTTTCTTAATGCACACTTTTCCTCTAGTTATCTCAAAACATGAGCATCATGGCACACTGTCTTGTTTTGGAAGACGATAGTTCAGCTGGTCAAGAAATTCTCTTCCGTTGATAGAACAGTCTTACATTGTTCATGACTTTGCACCATTAGACCCTTTCCTTATCCATTGGGGTTTATTCCAAAACTTCACGTGTTTTGTCACGAAGATCGTTTTAATAGTAGCCTTCTAGCTGTTTGTAACTATTCCAAGTGGTATTTTTCCTTTTGATATTTACAACTAAAGTTGTGCATAATTTTTTTTATCTTCATGTATAATATGGTTGTGTACCTCTTGCCTCATTGTCTTTGATATATTCACACACACACATGTATTTTAAAAATACAATTTACGAGGGAGTTCATGAAGTTAAGATCATGGTCTTCTGGGATGTGGCTCCATGTAGTTTCATAGAAACTACATGGAACCACATCCCACAATACTGGTATTTCAGTATTTATCACTGTGAGAACTTCACGTCTCATACACTCATAATGTAATATTCTCGATCCCCATATTACTTCCTTTCTTTCAGGTCCAGATACTTTTCTTGCCACTTCGTTCACAAACACTCCAATTTGTGTTTGTGTTGTTAGAATATCTAACAGATTGAAATAAATGTGAATATAATGTGCAGATATTTTTTGCAAGAAATTTGAAATGAAGAAATTGTTCATGTGATGTTTGGGCATATGTAACAGAAGAGTTCTTTTGTCTAAAGTGTAAAGTATTTTGTTTTATTGTTTTATGCATATTACTTGTCTGCAAAATGCCCTTGCTCATTGTGGTGTATGTCTGCATCAAACATATTGTTTTATCTTGCAAATTGAGGGCTGTGTATATGTGCTGACATATTTAAATTGTCTTTTACATACAAGTTAAGATTTTTACTGTGACATTCTTTTTTCATAGGCTTATTTAAGCTTAACAAGAGAGAACCGCAAGATGTGATCAGTCTCCGGGAACTTCTAGACCTTCTTAATTCACGTGATCACCAAAAGGTGATACATTCGAATGGTTATGGTAAGTAATTCCTATGAGATGCTTTCCTTTCTTGCTGGTTCTTAATGTTACTTGTATGAGATTCCTTGTCAGCCTTACTATATACAGGGTGGGCCACGAAAATGTAGTCCGCCTTTCGTTTTGCACATGTCCTCATGATATTCTCTCTGGCATTAGTATGTATATTGCGTAGAGTGTTTGAACAGTTAGTCAACAGTTGTGCTGTCACCATGTTGAGGTATACCCAATGTAACATAGTGATTTTGATGGCTGCAACTGCATGGCTGATGTTGTCCTTCAGTTCCAGTATCGTGTGCGGATTTGATTCGTATACTGTACTTTTCAAGTGTCCCCAGAAAAAATTTTCTTTGGGGACACTTGAAAAGTACGTATACGAATCAAATCCGCACACGATACAGGAACTGAAGGACAACATCAGCCACGCAGTTGCAGCCATCAAAATCACTATGTTACTTCGGGTATACCTCAACATGTTTAGACATGCGTAGCTGTGTATATTGATGCAGGAGGCAACCACTTGCAAAATCTTCTATGACAGTATATCCTTTCAGCATTTGGCTACTGTATTAATTTCTGTATTTACACTATGCTACGGACCCGGGCTACTTTTTTGTGGCCCACCCCGTATATGCTGTTTATACTAAGACATTAGTGTCCTGGCATTTACCATGAGGATCAGAGACATGTGAACACCTGAGGACAGGTGGTATTCCAGCTGAGACTTGAACTATATGCTTCCTGAGAGCAGTCGTTGTTACCATTTGAGCCAACCTTCTTAATAATGTTTTAATTCAAGTCCCCAGAAATGTGGTTACCATATGTAATTCAACTGAGAACCAGTGCTGAATAGATTTTTCACTTGTGGTTTCAGAGTATAATCTTGAATTGAGGTTTTCCTGCATTGTAGGCACGTTTTGTGGTCCCAGCCAAAACCCCATACAAATAATGTGTAATTTTTCGTGATTTAGATTTTTTCCCAATTTAAGACTTGAAAACTGGGGCCTGACACCATTTAGGAGGCTCAGTTTAAGTGTCCTGTTTACAACTTTTAAGTTCGGGTTGCATAAATAATGCCATGATTATGTGCATTGGAAGTCAATTGATTGTGAAATATCACAGCAGTTTACTATTGATTCCCAAAGTTAGCGTGCTTATGATTGATCAGAGGAAGGCCATTTAAGTAGCCATTTACACATAACCACATGTATAACGTTATGCTGTTATTGGTTGATCATAATCATGGATGTAAGCAACTTTATGATTGGTTGTCACATGCCATGCTAACACAAGAATTGACTCAAAGAATATCTTGTAAAGTAAAACCCTATTCTAGTGTATTTTTGAAGTTTTTTTTTGTGTTCCCTGTAGTAAATATAAAAATATAAGTATCAAACGAAATGAAGAAAAATGTTGTTACGTGTAAATCTGGAGTGACTAGCGTTCTTGTAAGCACAGTAGTAATTTTCTGTTTCATTTGGACACAACCCATACTTAAGATTTTTTCCACTTTGTGGTATAAAGTTTGTGCCCCAGATGAATCTTAAGTGGGGGGTTCTGCTGTATGAAGAATTTAATAAATAAATAAATGGTTTGTTACGATGTGTAAGGAACAGACAACAAAGAATCTAATACTTCTGTGATTCTGATTTATGACTTTTAAGTTAAGCTGTGCATGTTATGCAGTAGGCCCTTCCTTGTAACACTGTGTGAAAAGAAATATGTATTTGTGTGAAGCATGCTGCCAGACTAGGGTATACAAATTCTCTTAATCCCTCTAGGCTTTATTCTTCTTCTTCACTGGCGCTACAGCCCAGGGTGGGCCTTGGCCTCCTTTACAATACGCCTCCAGGCCTCTCGATCCCTTGCTCTGTCTCTCCATTCGTTTATTCCCATCTTTCTCAGGTCCGTGGACACATCATCCAGCCATCTCATTTTTGGTCTTCCTCTTCGTCTTGTTGCATACAGCTTGCCGTACAACATCACTTTTGGAATTGCGGTGTCTTGCATTCTTTCTATGTGACCAAGCCATCGTATTCTTTGCCATTTAATGAACCTGACAATGTTCTCCCCCTTAATTATAACTTCTAATTCA
>Ga0136643_10004311_pt1 | contig 19561 bp, 17 predicted proteins | sample TergutLab28metaG_FD_96883 | JGI IMG/M metagenome (GOLD analysis project Ga0136643, IMG submission 96883) | Labiotermes labralis P1 segment gut microbial communities from Petit-Saut dam, French Guiana - Lab288 P1 (version 3) (version 3) | ecosystem: Host-associated > Arthropoda: Insects >...
GACAACACCAACAGAAACAAGCGTACCAACTGCAACAAAGCGACTAAACACATCACACCAAGCATTCACCTCTATATACTATAATTTACACTAATGCTAAAAACCTCCATCTTTACAGAACACATGACCTGTGTGGTGATACAATAGAAAAGTCGCAGTCTCCTGATGATGGATGTATTAATGTCCGAAACATGTTGAGCATAGAAGTGAAATAAAACTTAATAACTAGTGACATCAAGTTGGTCTCTTATTCTTCAACTATGTTACAACCTGTTTCTTCAGGCTGACATCATCAAATCTGACACCAAGAATGAGTAAGGAGTTAAGTTATATAGTATCTAGTACTAGTTCATGATCACCGTGTACTTAAAGTGCAAGAATTAAAAAATAAGAACCATTTAGGTACACATAAATTGGTGTTAAATGGCATGCCTGTTTTGATGTGATAGTGGTTGGTCTGTTATCAGGGAATGTACATGTGTATTAAGTTCTCTGTGTGCAATTCATAAAATTTAACCTTTAAGACGCCTAACGTCAACTATAGTTGACGTACTGCACCGCTAACCTCCGAAGTTGCATTTTATATATTTATTCAACAAATATAGGTACTGAATATTTTAAACATGGTGTATACTCTCCGTTTTTTCTCTCCAAAATGCAGTTTGTTTCTTAATTCTAACGTATTTGTTTCCTGTATTATTCACATTTTATGTACAGTGTGTGCTAAAATTGAAAAAATAATTCCAGCACCAAAAGGTTAACATTAGCTCTTACGGTACTGACTGCTGTGAAAATTTATAATTTGAGAACCTTTTCTGTTGACCCCTGATATTACTGTAAACTCATACGTATTTTGTTAAAATGTTTACAATTATTACCCCAGTGCCCAAAGTCTTTTTAATTTTTTATATCTTATTATTTTATATAGCTTTGCATTCAGAAGTTCTCAACTATACACACTCCAATCAAGCTCATAGAATCCTTCTGTAATCATTTATTTTAAAAATACTACATCCTTGTGTGCAACATGATTTATGACGGAACACATTTGCTTTGAATTTTATGCACATCCTATTTTGAGAATATTTTTCACATTTTAACCTATCATCATCGTTATTACCATCATGATGATGCAATGTGATAGCATAGTCCTGGGCCTGTGAACCATTTTGAAGGGCAAAATAAGGTCTTGGAGACTTCCATAAATTTTATTAATTATTGCATTATCATCATTAATACATATTATAATTTTATCATATAATTAAAGCTTAGTAAATTATTATATTTTTTTTGTAGTAAAGGCCTCTTCAAAGAAAGTGATAGGAATAAAATGTGGAAGTATCTGGGCCTGCTGCTACTAACTGTTTGAAAGGAATAACCCAATAAATAAAATGACATTGAATATTTTGTAATTATTATGTGTATGTTGTATCGTAAAAATTATTCCAGAGTGAGGTAAGCCATGATGTTTCTGAATGATCTTAAATGGAACAGATTTAGAAATTACATGTTGTTTGTAACCACAGTAGTAGGCCTACCTAACAAAAGAGACAACATTAATGATTTTGTGACAGTAACAAGTTGATACAAAATTTAAATAATTATTAATTTTTGTCATATTTATATTATTTTAAAGGTATATTTGCTTGTATTCATTTTGTTTTGCTAATAATGAATACAAAAAAGAGATTAAAATGGATACAAACATTGCGTGAAGCCTGTTTGAATAACTAATAATCTGTGATAATTTAAAATAGATAACTTAAAAGTAACAATAATTATAAATAATACTTTATAAACAGCAATAGAAATATCACTGTGACAGTTATGATCTTCTTCTTCTTCAGGCACTGAACTTCCGTTAATGGTTGAAAGTTGTGGCCTTCTCAACGACATCTTTCCATTTCCCTTAATCCTGGAGGCAGGTTATCGAATTTTTAACCTTCATTTGGCAAATGTCCATTTTGATGTTATCCTCCCATCGGTGCTTGGGTCTTCCTTGTGATCTTTTGGTTAGAGGATTCCATTTAAATATCTTGACTGTTCTGGTATCTGGCATTCTTTGTACGTGACCAAACCAGCTTAGTCTTTGAGCTTTAATATAATTGACTATATTTTTATGTTTTATCAGTTTATCTAATTCTTCCATAGTTTTAATCCTCCATATTTGATTTTCTTTCGTAGGCCCAAATATTCTTAAAATTTTCCTCTCAAGACCAGCAATTTCTGAATTGTAGTTTCTTTCAGCACCCAAGTTTCTGAGGCGTATGTCACTATTGGTCTAATGACAGTTCTGTATAATTTTAATTTCGAGCTCTTAGTGACTAATCTACTTTTAAAGAACTTTTGGTTTGCGTAGTATGCCTTTGTACCAAGAGCTGTCCTCTCTTTGACCTACTCTTCAATTGAGTTACTATCATTTTAATGGACCCTAGATATTTATATTGTTGAACTTGCTTTATATATGAGTTGTTAATCTTTAAGTTCTCAATCCTGATGTCTTTTTTTGTGCATTTTAAATACTTAGTTTTCTTCTCGTTGATTGTTAATCCAACTTCCATTGAGTTATTCTTTAGCTGTTGGAATGTATCAATTAGTCACTGGTGCATGCAATTATCAGTCCATCGTCTGCATAAGCCGTAAGTTGTCTAAGTCATGTGGAAATATTACATCTCAGGTCCAGTTTCTTTAGTACTGTGTTGATTACCAGAATTAATAATGTAGGAGAAAGTGGGTCACCTTGTTTTACTCCACTTCCCACTCTAAACTCCGATGTATAAGCATTGTTTACTTTTACCTTTGCTGTTGTGTGTTCCAGAGTTAGATTAACTAACCTTATTAATTTGGGGGGTATTTTATTCTGAGTTAAAGAGTCGCCTAACATTTTGTTCCTTTTAATAGAGTCAAAAGCATGTGTGTTATGAATATCAATATTATATTCATAGCATTTTTCAATAATTTGCCTTATCATGAAGGTATTGTCAGTTGTGGATCTATTAGGTCTGAATCCAGACTGATAGTCACCTAACTCAGTTTCTATAATATCTACCAGCTTCTGATTCAGAATTATTGCAAATATCTTATATGCAACATTTAACAATGTTATAGGTCTATAATTCATACAGTCCAATCTGTCTCCCTTCTTATACAGTGGGCAAATTATTCCTTCCTTCCATTGATTAGGCAATTGTTCTTTTTCCCAGATTATTAGTATAAGTTTATATATCCTTTGTTTCAAAGTTCTCCCACCTTGTTTGGTTAGCTGAGGAATTATATTATCGGTACCTCCTGCCTTGTTACTTTTCTGTTTATTAATTATTGAACATACCTCGTTATAAGACAGAGGTGATATTTCTACATCGGTCTGATTATCACTTGTTGTTGGCTGTATCCTGTGATTACTAGATGAATCATGTATGCCTAAGTTCAGGATTGTACAGAAGTAGTCTTTCCATCTGTTTAGAATTTGATTCATTTGAGTAATGACAATGTTGTTTTCATCTTAGCACATATGTGGGAGTCTTGTGTTCTGCTGTTTGAGTTTCTTAAGCTCACTAAAAATTTCCTTGATTCATTTCTCTTATTTCCCTTCAATTTGTCTGATTGTATTGTTAATCCATTCTTTTTTCTTTGATGCACACAGTCTATTTGCTTCGTTTCTTTTCTTGTGTTACCATTCTCTGCTTGCTCGAGTTCTATGCTGTAACCACTTTCTTCTAGCTTCATTCTTCCTCCTGATTGCTAACTGGCAGTCTTCATCCCACCATTCGCTCCTCCATTTCTTACTCTTCTTTTGGATTATTTCGTTTGCTGCTTCAGTTATTGCCATTTTGATCTGCTCCCATTCCTGTTCCACGTCCTGATGTTGTGTTTGCTTTGACAGTTTTGTGTAAAGGGCTCTTCTGTATTCCTGAAGCTTTATCAGATTCTTGAGGTTTGATCTATCCCACCTCCCAATACAGTCTCTATATTTCGTAAGGTATATTTTTGGAAGTTTTTGGTGTACTATTATCTATAGAAGATAGTGATCTAAATCTATATTCAGTCCTCTCATTCTGACGTCCTCGATGAGTTCTTGCTTCTCACTGTTGATCAATACATGATCTATTTGGTTTAGTGTCATTTGATCTGGAGCTAGCCATGTACATTTATGGATCTTCTTATGTTGAAAGTGAGTACTCATGACTTTTAGGTTATTTCCTAATGCAAACTCAAGTAACATCTCCCCGTTACTATTCGATAATTTGTGTAAGGTATACTTCCCACTGACTTCATTATATACATCTTCCTTCCCTAGTTTTGCATTTGCATCACCAAGAACTATAACAGTATCACTTTTAGGTGTTCTATCAAATATTGTTTGGAGATCATCATAAAACTTTTCTTTTTCTGCTTCCGTTTTGTCTTCTGTGGGAGCATAGATACTAATCAGAGTCAAGTTATTGTATTTGCTTTTGATTCGTATCTTACAGAGTCTCATTTATTGCTTCAAACCCTATGACATTGTTCATAATTCTCCCTAAAAGAATAAAGCCAGTACCAGCCTGACCTATTTGAGCTTTAGTTCCACTGTAATATAATGAGAAATCTTTTTTATTTATAAGTCCGATTCCAGACCTTCTTGTTTCTTGGATTGCAACTATTTCCAGTTGTATCTTGGCCAGTTCCTCAGCAAGTTCTTGCATTTTACCAGCTTTAAGTAGTGTTTTCATATTCCAAGTACCAATATGTAATTTGTTACTCATATTCCTTTGTGCACACTTTTGTCTGCATCCATTAAACCGTCCAGTTCCATTCCTTCATTGAGTGTCTTTAGCCTGAAAAGTTTCACATGGATGAGTAGCTGGCCCTTCGCTTAACCCCCAACCTGGAGGACCAGGTGATTTGTTTTCGAGGTTTTCTTCCTCTAGCCTTTACAGATCCCTCTGTCAACTGCAAGGCAACGGTACTGGTTTTGGTCTGCCCCGGGTATTTTATTTCCCCGGTACCCTCCATATCTACCGAGCGTTCCCCTATCCACCACCTGTGGAGGCACCCGATGGGAGACCAGTAACTCCACACAGGACAGTTATGATAAGTTATATTAAAAAAGGGAAAAGCAAATGAACATATTTTATTACTAGTGCAACTTTTGCAGTTACACCAAGGATGACAGGTGTTTTATGTCAAGTGTGTACTTGATTGTTTGAGAGCTATGCATGCAACACTTTCTTCTTCATTAATACTCATACTGACTTTCAGACATCAACTGCTGGACACCTTGAAATGTAAGACAAACACCAAATGAAGAAATTTTGAAGTGTGAAAAATTGTGTCTTAGGATCAAGGAAATCCAGTAGTTCAGTTAATAACTGTAAATATTTGTCACCTCAAAATTTTCACTTCTCTTTGAAGGCGCTTGTTATTGCCTTCTACATGTGTTTTTTCAAAAGGTATGAACTGTTCACTCACAAAACAATGTAGACAAAGTGTGAGCAGAAAAATCCAATGCTAGCCATTCAAGTGTTATTACAAAAACATTGCAACTACAGTTGTACTGGGAAGGTGATGCTCATCTGGTTCTCATTTGGACACTTAAATCTGCAGTTTATTGCAGGGATTGTAAAACGTTTTGTCCAATGTAACATTCACCCAGTCACTTCCAGTCTGGCACCCCAGTGATAAATATCCAGTCAGCACTGCACACCACTCCTGATTTGTGTAAAAATGATCCACATGTGGTATTATTTGGTAGCAGCAGTAATTCATAAACAGTCTCTATACAGTCAGGTATGTGTATATATACACATATTATGGTTGGGCAAAAGATACAAAGAAGAAATGGGACAGCAGTGAATGCCACATGCCACTTTGGGCATGCTTACCATAGGTTCGCAAGACTTGCCATAGGCTCAGACAAATGTGATGGCTGTATATATTTTTTAGCTGACCCTGTATTTGTTGTGCAGTTCAGAGTGGACATATATCGCTTCCACTGCTCTGAAACTGTTATCAAAATAGGGTGTATATAATATTAAAAACCAATATGTTTGGTTATACTGTAAATCTTAGTGCACACAAGGATAATGTTTTTTAAAGTACTGCTATACAAGGTGACCGAATGAGATTATGAAGTGTGCGTAATTGAGAAGCATCTAATGCTACATGGGGTAACATAATAAAATATTTTAAAAACAGAAAATAAATAAACTTTGTTTGCAGGTAAAATATATAAAATAGAAACTTATGCATCTTAGTAAAGTAAAGTAAGGTGTTCCTGTTACAGGCCCGGTGTGGCCCAGAGGATGGGTAGAGGTATAGCTCTACTCTTCCAAGACTGTGGCGCTAGAAGGGGGTGAGTGTTCAGCAGCACACCTCAGCCGCACTTTACCCCAAGGAAAGACCCGGTACCTATTTTGCAGGAGGTTGGGTGGGCCCCAGGGCTGGTCTGGACAGGCGGAAAATCTCATCCTCACTGGGATTTGATCCTGGACCGTCCAGCCCAAAGTCACTATACCGACTGAGCTACCCAGCCCACGCATCTTAGTAATGATTGTAAATATGTATTTTAACAGAATTATACAGTAATGTGAGTGATCAACAGAAAAGTTTCTGAACTTTTAAATTTTAATAGTAGTCAATTATATAAGAGCTAGTGTAAACTTCATTAATTTCATGTGCAAACTATTAATTCTGCATATAGAACTTGTATAAGTGTGTATGCCCTGTTGATAATCCTGCAAAACCAAAACATATCAAAATAAAATAGGGGTGCCATATACACCCATTGATGTATACCTAGATGATTTTTATTTTAGAAATTATTTTTTATAAGTATGATGTTAGATATAACCACATAAAACTTTGTTACAAAGTAGTTTATCAAATATGAATTGAATGCATATTTAGCAAAATGTCATGTGTAGGGTGTATGATGTTCCCATGCAGTCTTGGTTTCATTAAAACCATACAAAATCAAAGAAATGAGTATGAAGTCAGCTTTGTGGGGACAAAAGCATGTATACAACTTAAATTATATATAGTATAATCGTGTCATTGGGTTTGGTGTGCTTTCAATGTATACGTATTCTTAATGAGTAGTAGAAGATACTTAATTTGAATTAGGAATGTGCACCTCAGGAACTGGTACCTCTAACACAGATCGGTATCCCTCAGCTGTGTTCAAGTATTTTTTAAGTCAGGTGTGGCACAGAACAAAAAATGTTGTGGATTTGACAGCTGGCTTTAAGAATTTTAATAGAAGCTGGCCCACATGTTTGTCCGCATTGGTTCTCAAACCAACTACAAGGACACTTAAATGTGCAGTTTCAGATAACTTAACCATAAATGATGTACACTTGCTTGCCTTTCTGTAATTTTTAATTATAAAAATCAACAACCGAACTGAGAACAGGGTTTAGATGTGCATTGCCATTAACAGTTTTATTTTAATCATGGTGACTGCATGTAGATTTCATTTCAGCTGTGGGGCACAGTGTAAGCCTCCATGGATGTAGGTCTCGCTCCAACTGCGTGGCTTGTGTGGGTGTAGGTCTGACGCCTGCTCTGAAGTACTGCATAGCTACTGTGTATATAAGTCTCGCGCAGCTAAGCGACCACTGTGACCTCTGCTGTATGGCACTTCATAACCCCTGTGACTGTAGGTCTCACTCCAGCTGTGTGGTCGCTATGGATATAGATCTGATCAGCTGTGGGGCACTGTGTGACCACTGCAAATGTAAGTCACTTCAGCTGTTTATCCACTGTGGATTTAGGCCTCACTGTAGCTGTGTGGTGGTCACTGGCTGTAGGTCCCAGCTATGCTGCAAGGCACGCATGGCTGTTGTCTTTTTCCAACTTTGTGACCACTGTGGTTGTAGCTCTCACCTTAACTATGAGGTACAATGTGGTCGTTGTGTATGTGTCTCATTCCAACTGTGGATGTAGCATTCACCTGAGCTGAGCTCAGCTATCATGCACTACGTGGCCATTGTGGATTAAGGTCTCACTCAAACTGTGTGCCTACCATGGGTGTAGCTGACTGACCATAAGTGTGAGGCATAGTATAGTCATTCATCCTCATTGTGGACAATATGGATGTAGGCCTTATCCAAGCTGTAGTCAATGGATGTAGCTTTTGTTGTAGCTCTGAGGCACACTGTTGTTATTGGGCATGTAGGTTTCTTTTGTGCAAATTATGGACCTTCTGTATGAAATATCTGTTGCTGAAACTGCCTGTGTTGTCTGTACCTCTGCGACTGCGGATTTAATTCATGACTACATGTCCCGTTTTTTAAGAAGTGCCCTAGGAATTGTTCTGCATTTTGTCCATCTTTGTACTTGTGTTGTGCTGTAAATCCCAGTCTCTATCCATATTTCAGCCCAGTAATGTTCGCCTTGAACTATTTCAAAACCATGTTGCCATGGTTTCTGTTCTTGCCATCAAAACAGGATTGTTACTCCTCATTATTGAATGTCAAGCGTGTCTTTAAAATGCTACCAGATTCCAGCAGTGGGTACTGTGTAGTTTAATCCATGTTTTATCTGTTATGCCAATATACCAGATCTTGTTTGGATATCAGGCTTTCCTTTGCATTAACGAATAATTTTCATAAGGTTTCCTGTGTAAGTCTGAAATGTAAAAAATCCTCATTGGTGATGCCAAGTAAATGTACAACATTTTCATACCATGTTATCACTGAACTGTTCCTTATCTATTTACTTGCACTCTTAACTCTAGTAATTTATTAGTCATAAGGCAAACACTGATGGGGTTGTAAATACAATCTTCCGTGTTCTCAGGTGAACAAGCTGACTTTGTGAGAGGTTTAAGTTTTCTTTTTTGCTTAACATGTTACATAATTGAGCTTCACTGTATATAAAAATGGTTCTAATAAATTAATACTTGTTGGGATTTAGTTCAAAGTACATTTAGAAGCGCATATGTGGTCTAAAACTTCTCCATTTGAAGCATCATGTAATTGCCCTGATATTAGCTAATGTCTTACAAGGAGACATTCATACCTGTACACTGCTCATTCACTACATCAGTGTGATCTGGAACATTGGTGAATAGTAGATGGCTGATTAGCAATAAATATTTTTAAGTCTTACATATTCTATATAATAATATATAAATATTCTTGCCAGATGTTTATTTCATGTTGTCATTTATTTTTTTATCCTACGCTTATGCACCTGTTATATTTCTGTACAAACTTTGTGTATATGTTACCTTAATTTTTTGCTAAGCTACTTTAAATTAGTGCTACTTAACAAAGTAGATTTACCATTTGTGAAGTGGTGATTACTTCATGTGTCACTGTATTCAGCACTGGATCATTTAGAACTGCCACGATACTTGTAATGTTGCATTAGCTTGCACATCAGCTCAGAATGCTGCTAGTCTGCTTTTTGAATTAATTCCTAGAACGTTTTTTGTACATGACATCATGTGTAATGAAGAACAAAAATTGTTTTGTCATTGTGTAGTTAGAGCTCAGTTGAAACCTGATGGCACACAGTGACGCACGGTAGGGGAAGTGAAGGGGAAACATGCAAGTGGAGTGGATAGCCAGTAGTCTTGCACTGTACCCCAGAACATGGTGTATCCAGCATTACTACCATTACTACTGCTGATGCGCACACCTCGGCTGCCAGTAGTCAACTGAACTGACCCCCCGCCAATTTAACTGGACTCGTCCGTTTCGCTGAAAAACCAAATCTGGTTTCTGCGTGTGTGCCATCACGTTCCAAACGTGCTCTACAAGTTCTCTGTTTATGAATAGGCCTATAGTGAAATTTTAAATTTCATATGAAACTGCTGCTGTGCTGAACAGAGTTGATATCAGATATGAAAAAGAATTACAGATATAATGTATTATCTGAATACTGAATTGCAGAAAGAAAGGTTCAAGTTGTTCCTGTCCATGCCATGAAGGCATACAGGGGGAGTAAAGTATGGCTGCACTCAATCTTAACCTCAGCATTGAATGGAGGTGAGTGGTCAACATCATGCCCCAGCCACTTTATCCCCAGTACAGAACCTGGTACACATTGAATTGGAGCCTGGGTGGTTCCCAAGAGCCAGTCTGCATGTTTTGGAGAAAAAAAGCTCTTGTCGCTATTGGGTTTTGAACCCCAGGCTGTCCAGTCTCGAAGTTCAGATTCAAATTATACTGTACTTGAACTGGGAGTAAAAGCTAAATACATGTGTCTGCTAGACTATCTGTGCTAGTAGAGTTACTTAAAGTCATGGGATTTAACTGCATTGAGAAATGAAGCATTAGAAATTTTTGAGATACTCTAATTGCATATATGCTCCATACTTCCCCGTTTTATCTTTGAAACTGAAAATTGTTCCTGTACACTTGTATATTATGAATTAAAATTTTTTTATTTAGTCCCAAACTATTCTAACAGCAATATAACATGTTTTCTTCAATACTGGAACTTGCACATAGCAAAAAAAGTGAAAGAAGTATAAATATCATAATGTACCATCCATAAATTACAAAAATATGTACTGACCCAATACCTAATATGCCAGTTACATAGAGTGTTGAAAAGATAAATTAACTGATATTTAGAATGATGTATCACATTCATATTGTTCCCTACAAGAAATTATAATATGCCAAGGTATATAATTATTGGTCTGTTATGGTAGTCTCATGAACTGAAGACTGAAATGTAGTTTAAGAAATCAAGATTCAGCCCTCAGTGCACAGAGTTTTAGCAATAAATGTGAATGTATATCTCATTTTAGAGGAGTAAAATGTGACTTATTCACAAGAAGTTAAAGCTTTCCCTGTCAACAGAAATAATCCAGTGCTGTGATATAATACAGTTCAATTAATTGATAGCAGACTTGCAAAATTACATTTGAATAATCTGAAAAGCCCTCAAGTTATAGACATTATTGTTTATGTAGAATGTAGTTGTATGTTCAGGGCATTTTGTTATTTAGTGGGTGATGTTCCAGAAATACCATTTACACTTGTAAAACTGTAGATTTCATATTGAGATATGAAGCATGTATAAAATTAGGAATAAATTTCTGGTGTTAGTAAAATTTTAGTTGTAACTTGATGTGGCAAGGTGACTGAATTTTTAAAGATATCATATCTGTCAGCAGAAAATATGTAGTGGAACATGGGTTCCTGTATACCAGGCAGTTCTCATACTTTTTGTTAATATGCCAATAAATGGAATTTAACAATTTCAGAGTGCCACCATTTGTATTGAAATAAAAATGCCGAAATTGGAAAGAATGGCTGACATCAAGGATGTTATATTTTGCCAGCAATGCTGCATATTAGCAAATATATGTGGCATGTTTTATTTAAATATTAGAGGATAAAAAAAGTATACATCAAACACATCATTTATTGTATGGAGGCTACATGTTTCGACCCTATAAAGGGTCAAAACATGTAGCCTCCACACAATAAATGTTTGGCGTATACTGTTTGTATCTTTTAATGTTTAAACTCTTAACACATCGGGATGACTTCAATAAAAAAAAGGTTTTATTTACTTTTTTAAATTATCCTTTTTTTTTATTTTTATTAAGGCCACTGGTTGGCCTATCAGTAGTGGTGCACATACCACAGTTTGAGAAACTATGCCATATGTTATTTTGTGAGTGCATTCTTGCATGTGTACAGGACACAGGACGTGTTCTCCGTAATATTGCATTTTAGAATACGTGCTTGTGTTGGCCATGGTGAATATCAATAAGCATTATATTCTAATGAAAGCCATGAATTTTTCCTGCCCCTACTCCATCAGGAGGTTGCATGAGATTTAACACTTTAAAGGTGAAATATAATCTATTTTATGTAAGACCAGTGCATAGTGCACAATAAACATTCTCCACCTGTTATAAAAAACCGGATCACATAGTGATATATAAGGTAAAAGTTGCTGTTTTTTCCAAGATCTGTACAAAAACACATAACACAATGTGTGCACCATGCAGGATTTTTGAAGTGTTAAAAACCTGGTTGTATGTACAGTAACTGCTAGGATGTAAAAGGGTAATGTTTGAGCATAGTATGGTCATTGGATACTTCTGACAAAGTACATGTTACAGATATTCAGTTCTGGCTGTTACCTGAATGCGCATCTGTATATTCAGAATGTCATTAAAAAGGTGTTGTCACATGATAGTACTCTTAACTTTTGTCCAGTAGCTGAAATGTGCCCTGGTTAAGTTAAGCCGGCAATACTTGGACCAGGTTTAATAGCCTCTCCTGACCACATACTGCCAGTACACAGTACTGCCTGTAAAGTATTGCACTGTTAGATACCATTGATATAATACTACAGCCATTACCTTGAATTATTGTTGCCTTAAATGGTACAGAAAGTTGGGCTGCTGTTATAGTAGCTTTGTAGTGTGACATAACATTGCACGCTGTGGCATTACTTACACACACTTGAAAGGAATAAGGCAAAGGTGGGATATTTGAGGTAAATAATATAAAACAGTTTCAAAAAATAATGTAATAAACACTGATTCTGGTGTGGATGTATACAAGGCCTGGTACAAAATGTGATTCATTTTCTGGTCTTGGGGAAACTGAAAGTCAGCCACATTAAATGATATACTTGGTGGAGTTTCCAACCAACAAGTTAACTACAACATAAAACTTCTACTTCCATGCAGTCTATACCTTGTTGCCACAGGATGCCTGCACAGAAAAAAAAAATTATGGCCTGCATTGTGTGATGCCAAAATTAACTTTAACTGATGAAATTTTATCATAGGAATGACACAGAATTAAAGAAAACAATTATCCAAGGTCGGATCATCTGTGTATGGAGTGGCAGTTGCATCAGGTACTTTTCTTCAAATTATGAAGTTGAGCTGAACAAAATTAGAGAGATGGCACTAGTGTCTTCTGCAGCCCTGTAACTGTCATCATGTCATGAGTTAGGCCTCGATAGACTTGTTTCAACCTTGTCTAAGTCTCTTCAAAGGTCTTCCTAGTCATCTTCATCAATTTGGTCTATAATTCAGCATTATTTTTGGCATCCTGTTGTTCATGCTTGTTAATTGTAGCCAATTTGATTTGTATCGTCTTACTTTCTTGTCAATTGTCCTGAAACTAAAGAGCAGAAATTCTAAAGCTGAACAACTCATGAAGTCATTAATCTATGAGACTGCCAGTGTGTATTCTGAACTACATTTTTGTCAGTAACAAATGAGTTTATGTTGCTAATTGGAATTTTATAGACATACTTCTGTATCATTATACCATGAACTGGAGGAAGACTTCTGTTTTCATAAATAAGAACCATGAATGCTCAGAAGTCTATAGGCCAGTTCTTGTGAACACATCTGGTGAATACTTGCAAGGCAATCTTTATTTCTCCATAAATACAACAATATGTTTATTGTAATTCAGACATACCAAACACAGGTGTCAGTGGAAAGGGAACATAGTCACTTTATCTGCTTCTAGCAATTTAAATTACCCACCTCTGTAACATATATTAAAATGAAAAATATGTTGCTGATCATTTTAGGCTTTCAAAGGGGAGAAGTATGTACATTTAAGTTCAACTTCTTGTTTGCATTATCTGCTGTTCTGCATAAATTTCCTTCACTGTATGATGACAATAATAATTCATAATGGAAATTTCCTGAGAAGGTAGAACTGAATAAAGTGTATTACAAAAAGACATGACTGATCAAGTGGGCATCCCTGTTACTAGTACTGGTATAGTATCTGGTTGAATCAGTGACCTTGTATCTGCAGTCAACACACACCATGTAACAGTGGACAGTATCATTCATGTTCTTGCTGGGAGTCCACTTTTATATACTGTAACACATTTTATGTATGGGAATTGTTTATTTCAATATTCCACACTATACCTCAATTCATATAGCTATCTCGCACTTTCCAGCCTTCAAGATTGTATACAGAGGTATATAACCAACCATTCAAATTTAAAACAAATAGTAGTCTTGGTACATGCCATTCAGACATATGGAACAATGGAGGTACAGCACCACCCATTCTTAATCTCAGCTCTAGTTGAAGGCAAGTTATCATCTTCATCCTGCAGCTGCTTTATCCCTAAGGAAATCACCCCCAGCACCCTCTAAAAAGGAGGCTGGGTGGACGCCAGAGTCAGTTCAGACACTTTGGAGAAAGGTAAAATCTCTGCCCCTTTCAGTAATCAAACTGCAAGTCCTTGGCTGTCCAGTTCATATGCTAGTAATTACACAAAGTACTCAAAATGTATAATTTATTTGAAGTATGGAATACAATACTGACATCAAATTCAAGAGTTCAGAACAGTCAACCAATATAATGCTTACATGAAAAACTGCAAGAAAATAAACTCACATTCAGACATTTGCTGTTCATGCAGCAGTTATAAAGATTGCAGTCTTCTGGGATGTGACTGTTGTCTGATGAACAGGTATCAATGTTGCAGAGAAATATGTTGCTTACATACCCTAAATATGTAGGCAGCACATTCCTCCAGAACAGTGGTACTGATCTGCCAGGTTATGCACCACTGCATCCCAAAGACAGTAAACTTCAAACTATCTTGTTATACACAACACAATGAGACTTGTTCTTATTACATTCTGAGTGAAGTTTATCAGTATAGTGATACTATTTATGTATGTGATACCAGTTACGAATTTATACATATATAAGCAATAAAGTGTAAGAACTACCAACAAGCTGACACAAACAGTTCTTGCATATTTGTTATGTTGCCTCATGTATGTATGCTTGTAAGCAAATAATGAATCCCTATACAACCCTAAACTTTAAAGAAGTGACAAAGGTAAAATGTTTTCAAATCTGCAGACGTGTGGGGATTTTATTTGTATTTTCATTTCTTCAATGAGGGATGATGTGGGGAAAGAAGGTTATTTTCACATTATTTCAATTACAAAACTATCTGCAATTAATGTTAACATTTAGATATATTATTCTTCATGTACTCTGCCAGATTTTTGACATTAATAATACATCAGTAATTACTGTCTTCTGACATCACTTCAAAACAGTGCTCATTTGTGGCAGTCTCCCTGTATACACCAACAGCATCTGTTCACTGGTAGTAGAGCTCGAGATTCATACCATCATGAATTTCATCTGTTCATAGTTAAGGGAAGTAGATACAAACTAATGGGCAAATGGAAGACAAAAATACAATTTTCTGTATAGAATATAATCCCTATAAACTTTCCATTATTGATACTTTTCTTGGTTTATGCCACTGTTAGTAGCAGACATAACAATGAATGATAGGACAAGTGCTAAACTCAAAAGACATAGAGGGAATTGGTGAGGGCTTATTTTATGAAATATTATCCTTCCATTTCCCTGGATGGAGAAGAAAACAATGAAAATCCTGAATGGGCAGCTTGTTCCTGGGCCAATATTGGAACATACAACCTCCCAAACACAAAGAAGGACCTGATGTTTATTGGACCATGCATCATTGTGATAACTGAAGAATAAAAAACCAACTAGATGCCACTTATTATTTAAGAAGTACAATAAATAGAACCCATAAGAAGTACAATAAATAATAAGTGGCATCTAGTTGGTTTTTTATTCTTCACAAAGAAGGACAACTACCCACTTGACCACAACGCCTGATTAAACATGCCTGAGTATGCTTTTTTACAAGTTAACACAGAAACCAATTTTCAGGCAATGGTGTACCACAGCAATGAATTTTTATGAGAACACTACCCTAAGTGTTCATCAAACATGTAGAGAACAAGTGATTATGCCAAACTGAATAAAACATGACTCAGTATGTAGTCTGTACACTAGTTCATATGCGTGAATTGGAAAACGGTGGACACCGTGTACACTGTATTCTGGAAAATCTGTGAAGTTCAAACTGTAGTGAATAGTGTGTTTCACCATGCACAAGACACAAAATTAGCCCATTTCATAAAGAAATCCTGCTAATGTGTTTCTCCAAATTCCAGACGTGTTCAAATCTAGTTCAATTCTGTAATTTTATGTATGGTTTATTTATTCGTGCTATCAGTATCTCAAGACCACATGGCTGGGCTATGAAATGAATAATGGCTCGGAAAGATATGGAAGTGGCTATAATCTAATTAGTAGTACCATCCTGCTATCTGCCTACAGATATTTATGGAAACCATAATATACCGCAGGACAGTCACAATCCCTTGCAAGATTCAAACTGAGAACCTCACAAATTAATTCCTATATACTTAAAAATAAGTCAGCCACCTTGGTCAATATTCTGCAGCTTGGTTGTTCATGTATTACCAGAGGGGAGCAAGACATGCTAAGCATGCCTGCTACTGACCCACCAGTATCAAGGGTTATTTTGTCACAAAGGTTTGTAGTCCATGTGTTCCCCTAACAGCATAGAATCTAATTCTAATACAATAATTATGTGTGTGTGGTATTCTAAACCCATGTCTGTTCTATTTATCTGGTTTAATCATTCGCAGCATTTTGTGGTGTGAATTTTCGTTTGGTCCTTCAATTCCTACACAGTTGTTTTGTTGGTTGTTCTACAAACTAACAAGTGTGAAAGGTAAAGGTAAACTTTTCTATGTAAAGGCCATAATGGCAAACATGAGCAGCAAAGGTACAGTTCCACTACTTCTTATCCTCAACACTAAAAGGGACACAAGTGGTCAGTCTCACATCCTGGCCACCTAACCCCTGAAATAGCACCCCCTGATAGCCACTGAAGAGGAGTGTGCATGGACCATAAGTGCCTGTCTAAGCATTTTGAAGAGAGAAATCTCTTGCTCCTGCCAAGATCCAAGCCCTGGATCATACAGCCCATAGCATATTCACTATATGACTATGCTAACCCCGCTCCCTTTCACCAAGTGTTAACAATTTTGCATCATTTTGTGTGTGAATACATTCTGAAGGGCATACGTCCCTACATGATATACCAAAAATATGGTGCATCAAAAGACATTAGATTAAATGCAACTTGACAACACACTGGAACTGCCTATGAACACAATATACAAAGTCATGCAATACAGATAGATATGTACTTTAGTGATCCAATTTTATGATTTTGTTTTGATTGTAAAGTACCATGGGCCCAATAAAAAAAACGGGTACATCAACCATTTGTATAATAAAACGTAATGGTTTTGTACTTGTTACGGCGGTGCATTCAGCTGACATGGTCGTAATATATCCTAAACAGCAAAACAGTTCTCATTCTCTAGTTACAAATGTATTAGTAAGGCACGTGACTATTTCGGTTCAATCAGCATACAATGTGAAGTAAAGGATACAATCCTGAAGCTTAATATGGTCCTTGAAAATGGTATACCATTTTTTAAGGACAATCTTCTCCCATCTCGTTCCCGTTTGGGCGGCGATTAATTTCTTCAGGTCTCCAATCGTATCATCTGGGTTACATTTCACACGAACTTTCTTCCCCAAACGATCGTTGCAAGTTACCTCAAGCATCGTTTCTTCTAACCACCCAGAAAGCGCCTAGAAAATTCGATTGTTACTAAGCACTTGTATACACATTAACATCCTTTTGGTCCACAAGTGTACCAGTTGGTGTCATAAAGCAGCTTTACTGCGACACATTTTACACAGATAACTCAATAATATTCCAAAGCCGGCCATTACACAACTGACATACATGTAATTGTTTCACACAACTTTGAATTTACTCACGTGACCTCAGAAGAATATGAAAGTAGGTACTAAAATTAATATGTGTTTAGCATCACGAAATTTTAAAGGACTTGACTTCATTCACACACACGATCACGTTTCTCCCAACATACACATACCTCTTCTACTGTCACAACCGTGAATTCGCATGAAAGCGTATAACGCACATTCCCAGTGGCACCAACATAAAGAGCTCCGAAGCTTTTTATCACATATTTTGTGCATAAACTAAATGAAAAATGAACCCGAATAACAATGCACAACAAATGTCAAATAAGCATGTCACACAGACAGCATGAAAGTGAGAATTTTACATGCAGGCATTCAAATCCTTTCAGGACAACAATGTGTGATATTGTATCGACTGATAACTACTATCACAATAGAGCTTTCGTAAGTGTAAAATTCCATTCTCTTACCATCGACAGGAAGTTATTTAATTATATAAGGACTTATGTTGCACAAAAGTTCATATACAAAACTAATTTACTTTGAATTTCTATAAAATAGTTACTTGATAGACTGTATGTTGCGGAAGTTATTCTTTTGTCATACTCCACATCATTCATCACCATTCCGTACAATCTGTAGAGTTGTTAGTGATATGGCTATATCGCGGGAATTGTTAGCAAAAGCGGAAGATCTAACAGATCAGGTAATAATAAATTGGCGTAGAAAAATGCAGTGAACATTTCCTTGTCACTGACATCGTTGTTAATCAATATGTGTGTGTGAGAGAGCAGAAAAGTGCATTTTATGTCACGTCATTTGCTCTACTTAAGTGACGTGTGCTTTATGGGGAACTAATTAAACATTTTTTTACCTTTAGGTATTAAGACATGGAAAATATGTTCTGCCAACAATAGCGAGATTGTGTCTGATTTCAACATTCCTTGAAGATGGTATCCGAATGTGGGTTCAATGGTCTGAGCAACGAGAATATATGGACATGTCTTGGGGATGCGGCAAGTTTCTGGCCACCGTTTTTGTTTTGGTTAATTTGGTTGGACAGCTTGGCGGTTGTGTTATGGTTATAGGCAGGTTTCGAGTTGCAATTGCTTGTGGAGTTTTGTTCTTCATTGTTGTTCTGCAGGTGAGTTTATATGAATAAAGTAGTGGAGGACTGCAGCAACTTCAGCAGTAGAGAAAGCACCTGTAAATTAAAGAAATTAGGGAAGATCATGAGGGACTTGTATTGAAAGGACTACATTAAGACGTGGTCTGTCTTGATGACCTTTGAACAAAAATAAATAACAAAGATAGAGAAGTGAATAACAGCTAACAGCAAGAGTGGGATAGAAAGAAATGGCAAAAGGAAAATATATGCTTATGTCTTCACCAAAATGCAGAGCCAAATCATAATATGTAGCTTCATATGTTGCATATTTCATGCATTAATTAGATGCATAAAATGTATTAAAAGACCAAAAAGTGTATCTGTTTTTATGGAATTAATAGTATTGCATAGTGGTAACTAACATGTTTTGGCATCTCATGTGGCCATCTTTAGGGTGGTGAGGACAAGAGTGCAAATATAATTAAAATGTTTCAGAATCGCTCCACAGTTTAAAAATCATATAGGTTTTGGTTAAAATTCACAGTTGAATAATAAAATAGCGATGAGTGTAAAATATCAGAAGTTAAAAATTGTTGTTGGAGGTATGGTTGTGTGGAGTGATGTACATTGTATTATATTGTATTTATTCTCCTCTAGTAAATCTTTGTAGATACAGAGCAAGTCAATATGTACACAGTATGCATGGCATTTGTCATACAAATTACAAATTTATCCTTAACTAGGAACATACAATTTTCTCTTAAATTTTAATAGGTACATTAATTTATCAATACCTTTTCTAGTATTATAAATTAGTCTTGCATGA
>Ga0136643_10004312_pt1 | contig 19556 bp, 13 predicted proteins | sample TergutLab28metaG_FD_96883 | JGI IMG/M metagenome (GOLD analysis project Ga0136643, IMG submission 96883) | Labiotermes labralis P1 segment gut microbial communities from Petit-Saut dam, French Guiana - Lab288 P1 (version 3) (version 3) | ecosystem: Host-associated > Arthropoda: Insects >...
CACATCGTCGGCACTCCACGCGCGGTTTATTTCGCCGTATTCGCCGAAATCGGTTTTCATCAAATCGAACTCGCTTTCAACGCCAACCAGCGTGTAACTGTACGGACGAAGTTTCACGATAACCGTTCCGCTGACGTTTTGCTGCGAACTTTCGAGAAATTTTTCGATGTCGCGCATCACCGGTTCGAGGTATTGCGCTTCGTGCAAAAACATTCCGTACCAAGTTCCGAGTTGGTCTTTCCAATACTGTTGCCATTTGGTAAGTGTATGTTTTTCAAGCATTTTGTGTGCGTTGATGATGAGCAAAGGCGCGGCAGCTTCAAAACCGACACGACCTTTGATGCCGATAATCGTGTCGCCAATGTGCATATCGCGACCAATTCCGTATTTCGAGGCGATTTCCTCTAATTTATTTATCAACAACACTTTATCCGCGTTTTTTTCGCCGTTCACGGCAGAGATTTCGCCTCGCTCAAATTCAATCGTAACGGTTTCCTCGCCTTGTTTTTCTACCTGACTCGGATAAGCATCTTCGGGCAAAGTTTGCTCCGATTTCAAGGTTTCTTTTCCGCCGATGCTCGTTCCCCAAAGTCCTTTATTGATGGAGTATTCCATTTTTTTGAAATCGGCTTCGTAACCGTGCTTTTTCAAATAATCAATTTCGTATTCGCGCGTCAAAACCATATCGCGCGTTGGCGTGAGAATTTTGATTTCGGGCGCAATCACGTCAAAAGTCAAGTCGAAACGCACTTGGTCATTTCCTGCACCGGTGCTTCCGTGCGCCACATAATCCGCACCAATTTCTTTGGCGTATTTTATGATTGCCAATGCCTGAAAAATGCGCTCCGAACTTACCGAAATCGGATACGTGCCGTTGCGAAGCACATTGCCGAAAACCATATATTTGATGCTTTTTTCGTAATACTCTTGCGTAACGTCAATCGTAACGTGCTGAATTGCACCGAGTTTGTAAGCGCGTTCCTCAATCGCTTTTAAATCGTCGGGCGAAAATCCGCCTGTATTTGCCACAGCGGTATAAACGTCGTATCCTTTTTCTTTTGCCAAATACATAGCGCAAAAAGACGTATCCAATCCACCGCTGAATGCTAAAACTACTTTTTCTTTCATCTGTTTATTTTATTGTATGATTTGTTTCATATTTTCGGGCGAATGCAATTCGCCCCTACTTCGTGCATTCGTGCTTTCGTGCCTATTTTTTATTCGGGTCAAAAAGCATTCCGGTACAAAGACACATTTTTCGTGCAGTGCGTTGCAAAATATCGTAATTTACGCAACTTTCACAACCTTTCCAAAAAGCTTCGTCATCGGTCAATTCCGAAAAAGTAACCGGCTTGTAGCCCAATTCCGAATTGATTTTCATCACGGCTAATCCGGTTGTCAGTCCGAAAATTTTAGCGCAAGGATAACGCTCGCGCGAAACTTCAAAGGCTTTTTGTTTAATGCGCTTTGCCAAGCCGTGCGCACGAAATTTATCCACAACTATCAAGCCCGAATTTGCCACAAATTTTTTGTCGCTCCACGTTTCAATGTAGCAAAAACCTGCAAATTCGCCGTCAGCCAATGCGATGATTGCCTTGCTTTCCTCTATTTTTTTCGCAATATATTCGGACGAACGGCGCGCGATGCCTGTTCCTCTGACTTTGGCGGCAGTTTCAATCGTTTTTAATATAACATCAACGAATTTCACATGGTTTTCGTTGGCGACTTCTACTTTTATATTGTCAGTTAACATTAGCTTTCTTTAAAAGTAATATGCAACAATTCAATAATCGATTCGCGCGAAACACCTTCGCGAGGCACAAGCAAAATCGTGTCATCGCCGGCAATAGTACCGAGTACTTCGTCTTTTGCCTCGTTGTCGATGTCCCAAGCGATAGCACTTGCGTAACCCGGTTTTGTTTTTATCACTGCGAGATTACCCGAAAACTCAAGACTTAAAATTGCTCCGCTCGAAAAATGATTTACTTCTCCTTCAACTTCAACATATTGATTCACAGGAGGCAAAATGTATTTATACGTTCCGTTTGAAAGCGGAGTTTTTGCTACTTTCAATTGTTTCAAATCGCGCGAAAGTGTTGCCTGCGTTATAATACATTCATTTTCAGAAAGTAACCTCATTAATTCCTCTTGACTGCCAATAACATTCGATTTTAAAATGTCTGAAACTAACTGCAATCTTTTTCGTTTGTTCTTCATAAAATGCATATTTATTTAAAAGAGCCTGCAAAAGTAATACAAATCTTGCATATAAAACCATTTTTGCAAATAATTTTTGAATAAAATTGATACAGACCAAAAAAAAGAGTGCAAATTTGCACTCTTTTTTGATAAAGCTAAGTCAATGAGTTAATCGAAAACAGGCTCGCCTATTTCATCTTCTGTAACGATTCTGATATCATCCAAGCGCGTTCCAAACTGTGTTGCACCGGCTGTGAATCTCAATCTAAAAGTATTTGTACCTTCGGGAAGTGTAAATTCCAAATTTTCAACCAAAGCCCAAGTAGTCGTATCTTTCTGAAAATCAATTACATTCCATTCGTTTGAACCATTAACTTGATAGGCAACACTAATAATGTTGTTTGTTTGATTAGCCCCAAATGAAAGTATGAGATTTCGCGCACCGCAAGTAGCAATGTTATTTATAAAGAAATTTGCACCTGCACCTGCCAGCATCACATTAGAACCGCCCGATGCGTTAGGAAAGCTTGACACCGCATTTGAACGCACATCTACTCTTCCGCCTTCTGATGAAAAATAAATTTCGCTTGCGCCTGCACCTTCTCTTCGGAAACCGTCATATTCCGTTATAGTTGGCCAACTACCACCAACTTGTGCAGCCGTTGTTCCAAAATCTTCAAATAACAAAAGACTTGTTTCGACCGGCGGCGTAACTTCGTCAGAGTCAATTATCGGCTCGCCTACTTCATCGTGTGTGATAATTCTAATATCGTCTATGCGCGTTCCGGACGACGGACTGGCTGAAAATTTCAAATGAATTGTGTTTGTGCCTTCGGGCAACGTGATACTTAAACCACTCACCAATCCCCACGCTTCTGTATCTTTCCGATAATCAATAAAAATCCACTCATTTGAGCCGCTTATTCGATAAGCAACGTCAAGAACATCACGCGTTTGATTGCTTCCAAACGAAAGTAGCAAGTTTCTTGCACCGCAAGTTGCAATATTGTGTATTAAAAAATCTGCGCCTGACTGTGAGAAAAACACATTCGCTCCGCCCGATGCGCCGGGAAAGTTTGACGCTCCGGTTGTACGCACGGTAACCGTTCCAACTGTCGAATATCTAACGGAATCCGCACCGATACCTGTTGTTTGAAAGCCGGTATATTCGGCTATGGTTGGCCAAAGAGTACCGGTTTGTGTTGCCGTTGTTCCAAAGTCCTCGTTAAATAAAACCGTCGTTACTCTTGGTTGCGCCCAATAATCGGGCGATGGAATATTGTCGCACGCCGAAAAAGCAAAAAGTACAGCGATAGACGACAGGGCTAAATAATTAAATTTTTTCATATCTGTTTAATTTTAAATTATTTTTTTCGATTTAGTTTTGTATGTTTTTCTTCTTCTTCCTCCTCCTCCTCTTCCTCTTCTTCGGGGAGATAACCTATCCACCTTAAATATTCCTCAAAACCTTCGCCCAAATCACCAAGCGTGCGAAGCGTGAGTTGGTAGGTTTGTGCCGGCTGAAAATCGTCACTTCTCGGTGGGTCTCTGAAAAAACCCACAAGCACTGTAATATTCCCCACATCCCAAGGTGCAGGCAAGGGTTGCCGTGCAAACTGAGCAAATTCGCTGGTAGAAACACGAATCGAACCTGTACCGTCGTTAATTTCGCGCGACTGCGGAAAACCTGCACCACCAGTGCTGGGTGCAAAAATACTATCTCCAAAGGAAAGATTGACCCACCCATTTCTCCTGTCGAAAGTGCGACCTGTGAAATGTACATCTCTGATATACACCAAGCGATGCACTAATATATTATGGTCGGCAGCAAGAATTTCCGCAATAGTCATTGTGTCGGGAATAACTGCGCTCGGTTCAGGCGCACCAAAAGGAATAATCTGCTTTCGGGCAATAGGAGGCGGAATGGCGGCTGTTTGTTCAGGCTCGGTTGTGCGAGTGCGATGTATGCCGAAAATTCCAATCTGCGGACTTTGTCCGAATTGTCCAATGTGCAGTCCGTTTGCGATTACGGCAACTCGTTGCCCGAGTGGAAAAGTCGATGCTAAACCTCTCATATCTACCGAAACACGGATTGCCTGTCCGCCCGAAAATTCTTCTTGTACCACAATGTATGAGGAAATATTGCCTTCTGCATCGGTAGAAGTTACAATGCCGTTGATAACAAGTAAACTATCGGACACAATTCTATTTGCACCGAAAAACACAAAACTTGTATCCATAAAATTGGCTCTTAATTCGGCAATTGTGGTTGTTGCTTCTATTCTTTCGCCGACTGTTTCTCGCGGAGGCTCAAACTCTCCCCATTGCGTACAAGCCGTGAAACTTGCGATTGCGATAATTGCTATTGCTTTAAATATTGTTTTCATAATTTCAAATTTTTACCCCAAACCCCTAAAGGGGCTTACAAACTTTCTGAGGTTTTTATTGATATTTCAAAAATTTTTAATTTCAAAATTCGTGCTTTCGCCCTTTCGTGCCTTCTTGCTTCCCAAAAAGTCCCCCTGTGGGGGATTTAGGGGTTTAAAATCTAAATCCTACATGTGCAAAGAAATTGAATCCCATTGCAAAAAAGTATCTGTTTGGAAACCAATTCAATCCATCTTCTCTAACCACTCTGTTGTCATCGGAACCTGTCATCGGAATACGTCCTTGCTGGAAACCGCCGCTTACCATATTGGTGTTGTTCAGCACATTGTTTATGGTTATATTAAAGTTCAGTGAATTGCGGTTTTGAAAATAAATAATTCTACCAATCGAAACATCAACCATAAAACCGTTGTTCAATCTCTCTTGCGTTCCGAGTTTTTGACGAGTTTCCGTTGGTCCGATAGCAACAGCCTTGCCGTTTTCGTCGTAATGAACAATTCCGCCGAAACGCCCGAAATTCATCGCTTCGTGTGCTTCTAATCCCCAATGTGCTTTGTATCGCGGGTCGGCGAGCCACGCCATTAACTCCTCGTAGTGAACTTCGCCATTGCGGTCGATAAAATGACTGCGAAGCATTTCCATATTTCTTTCGCCGAAAAATTCAGCCGGTAAATTTCCGAAATTTGATTGTGTGAAGCGATTGGGCGAGAAGCCGATAAAGCTTCTGTCAAAATAATTTACCGTAACATCGAAAAACCACATTCTGTAAAAGGCACTAAACGTTATATTTGCCGCTAATTGCGGTCCTGTATTTATTCTCAAGCCTCTTGTCATGACCGTTTCTACTTCATCGTCCCGTGCGCCGTTGTCCCAACTTTTAACTCCAAGTGCATTGCTCGTATAGCGGTAATCGGCATAAGTTGCTGCTGCCGAAATTCTGAAAATCGAAGTTAGCGGAATATGTATGCCTGCTTCTATGCCTTGATGGAGTTGGTTTAGACCACTCAGCGAATGATATATAAGCGAGCGAAATTCGTCATCGTAGAAAACGTGTCTTTCTATTCCATCGTGTATGTGCGTACGAAAAGCACTTATTCGCCCGCGAACGGTACGATAATTAAAATGATAGTTCAAATCGTACGAAAGTATTCTTTCTCTCGTCAAACCCGGCACAAGTCTGTCTTTTACGCGGTCGTTTATAAAAGCATCACGCACGAGCGGCGCACGAGTTTCGGCAAGAATATTGGCGGAAAGATGACTGCGATTGTTTATATTGTATATAAAACCGCCTTTTACCGAAGGGTCGGTAAACCACCACGTGTCGCTTCTGCCGAAAGAACGCAAGTTTTGACCTCTTACTGTGCGTAAAAAATGCTCGCGACCGTTTTCCATTCGTCCGTAACGGTGAAATGCTGTGTATGTTCCTCTTACTCCGGCATGTACACTTATTCTATCGAAACTGTATTCTATTTGTGCAAAAATGTTTGAGGTAAAAATATTCAAATCGTAATCGTATCCGTGAGTATCGCCTTTTCGTCTCATTATAGTCGAGTCTCTCAAATTATTTCGCATTATCAATATATTGGCATCTTGCAAATTTCCGCCAACGAGCTCGCGTTCAACAAATTGGTCTATGTCAAGCAATTGATTAGCACCGAGCAAATCGTCAACAGTTTGATAAAATCTTGCTCTCGACACATTCGTTCCAATGCCTGCCGTAAGACGCAAATTAGGCGTAAATTGATTAGTATAAGTGGAATTGAACATTCCTGCCGTCAAATCGCTGTGCCGACGAGTAAGCACGTAACGCGCTTGACCATTAGGATTGAGTTCGTTATTATTTCTATTCAAAGTATAAAAGTCATCCCAATTTATTTGTTGTGTGCTTCTGTCGGTTCGCCAAAGTCTAGCAAGTTCCTCTCTCGCATATTCATCGTCAATGATAAAACTCGGCATATTCCGGTGAAAATCCGGCGCGGGATGTGTACCGTTATATCCAAATGCTGAATTACTAAACCAAGTCTGTTGAAATCCAACGCCTGTGCGCAAACGTTGCGTGTCGGATATGTTCCAATCGTGCGAGAAAATGGCTGTCGGAGCAAATGATTCAACTATTCGCGAACTGCGCACTCTGCCGTCTTGAAATCCCCACCATGGATTGTAATAAATCGAGCCGACCAAATCGCGCGCTTCCTGTGTAATCGGTCCTTGACCTGCTCGGCGAGTGGGCGCACCGAATGCTACAAACGAAATGCTGTGATTGAGGTTGAAAAATTTTTCTGCCGAGAAAAAAAGTCCTGCCGAATTGTTAAACGTTCCTTCGATAGGATTAAATATATCTTTTGTATCGTCAGACCAACGAATAACACCCGAAACAGCAAAAGCCCAACCGCTGTTCAACACGCCTGTTCCGTAAGTGAACTGTCCGCGAATTTTGTGTATGCGGTTTGAAAGTGCCATGCTTGCATGCGAGCCGGCAGCAATATTGCTCGCGCGCGTATCAATATTGGTATTCGCACCGAGATTTCCGAAACTGAAAGAATTGGGCGCAAGTCCGTACACCATATCACGGCTTCGCATAGCGTTGTTTAGTCCGCCAATCATCGCAAAATTAAATCCGCCGCGCACAGCATCGAAAAAATGTACGCCGTTTATGAAAGTCGATTCATATCTATTGTCATAACCGCGTATGCGAAAGCGCATCGGACTGAAATTAAAACCGGTTTGCGAAATGTAAACATCGGTTTGCGACGAAAATATACCGGCTACGTTTTGCATGTTTTCGGAGTCATCCAGCATCACTTCGCTCATTTGAAGCATAATTTCTTGCTGTGCTTCAAAATGCGCATCAAAGCGAAGGTCGAAAACTCCCAAATCATTATCCTCGCCTTCTCTGATATTGACAAGTCTGATTTGAGCAAAATATCCTGTCAACGACAGATTAATTTCATCGCGCCCGGCATTGATGTGGCTGAAAAAAAATTCTCCGTTTGCATTTGTTAAGGTAGAAATGTTTTGCTGTGCAAGACTAACCCTCGTTCCCGAAAGCGGCGCGCCTGTTCCTGAATCTCTCACAACTCCTCGCACAATGGTTTGCGCCGACAGTTGGAGTGTAAAAAGCGAGACAGAAAGTATCCATAAGAGCTTTTTCATGTCATTAAAAACTAAATTTATTCACTATTTCTGTAAAAGTTTATTTGTAAGAAACGGCGAATTTACAACCTTTTTGCAAACAAACAAACTTAAAAGTAAATTATTTTATGCGAAAAACTATTCACTACACATTCTCAATTACTTACAAAAAATATTTAATCGAAATTTAACAATGTTAAAAGTCTGCTGATTCGATTAACCGATTAATCAGACAAATACCTCGCTTGCACTTCACTTAAAAATTCCTCCAAACCATCGGCTAAAAACAGTGCTTTTTCTTTCCAATTATACAATTCGGATTGTTCGCGGAACGAATCTATTTCTTGCATGATGGCTGTCAGTTTTTTGTCTGCATTCAGTTGTACGCACATCGGGCGCATTTTGTGGCAAATGGATTGAACGTTCTTGAAATCATTTTTCTCAACTGCTTCTCGAAGTTCAACCACGTGATTTATTGCCGTGAACAGAAATTCATCAATCACTTCAATCATTGCTTCATCGGGCGTTTCGCTCAAAAAATTTTCGGCGGTTTCTGCTTGATTTTCGTTCCAAATTCCGCCAATGAGCAAATAAAGACCTTGCGTGTTTATCGGCTTGCTAATATAATCTAAAAAACCTTCTGATTGAGCAAGTTGCGTGTTATAATCCATCCGTCCTGTTATCAGGAAAACGGGAATTTCCGCATCGAATTCTTTTATTTTCCGTAAAACGTCTTTTCCTGTAAAATTGGTCAATTCCATATCGCTAAGCACGATGTCGAACTTCGTTTTTTCAGATAATTTGTCCTCAAGCTCGCTCCATGTTTTACAAATTATCGTTTTGTGTCCCAATTGGATACACATATTGCTCAGCATTTTAGCGAACACATCGTCATCGTCAATAATCAATATTTTTTTGAGCGTGCGGTCTGCCGATTTTACGCTTCCTTCGGTAGCGGGCAAATCTATCGAAACGGTTGTTCCTTTTCCTTCTTTGGATTGAAATTGTATTTTTCCGCCAAAAATCTGCACCAATCCTTTTACAACGTACATGCCGAAACCGCTTCCTTCGGCAAGCGCATTATTTTCGTTAATGCGTGTAAACGGCTGATAAACACTCTCAATTTTGTTTTTCGGAATGCCTGCGCCGGTGTCGATTACGGTGAATGAAACATTACCGTTTTTGTACGAAGTTTTGAAAATTACGCTTCCTTTCGGCGTGTATTTGACGGCGTTGGAAAGAACGTTGGTCAATATCTGCTTCATTTTCAGCTGGTCGGCGTAAAGCATTTGTGTCGGATTGAAGTCTTTTTCGCACTCGAACGCGAGTTTTTTCGCTTTGGCAAATGGTGCGAACATTTCATAAAGTTCGTCGCACAATTCGTTGAGTGAAAAATGAGTGTGAGCTAATTGCAAATTTCCCTGCTCCAAAGCCGAAAATTCCAGCAAATTATTTAACAGTGCGAGAATGTGATTGCCCGAATTTTGCATCGAAACTATTTCTTTTTTACCCAATTTTTCTTTTTGTCGTGAAAGCTCCAAGTATCCCAAAATGGAATTGAGCGGTGTTTTCACATCGTGCGAAACGGACAAAAGCAGTTTATGACGACTTTCCATTATTTCGCGATTTTTCCTGTTTGCTTCCTCCAACTCTTTTCGCAGCTTGTAGCCTTTGTTCACATTGATAAGTATCAGAATAATAAAAACAAATCCAACGAACAAAGCAACAATTCCCAAATGTATAGCTTGCCGATTGCTTGCTCGCAGTTGCGCCTCCTCCTTTTCCAATTCCTCCCAACGCAAATGAATAATTTGCGTGTTAAGTGTTATCAGCAAATCGGATATTCCAGACGAAATTTCCTGGTCGGCAACAACCAATTGTTTTATCTGCTCGCCAATTACTCTAATTCGGCGATTGTAATTCGCTTGTATTTGTCGTAATTTTTGAAACAAATCATCGATATCTGTTTCTATATTTTCCTGTATAATGGTAGTTTGTTCTTGTCTGGCAACAACCACAGTATCAGCTCTTTCGTCGGGATTAAAAACATTGGACACTCGTTGCCAAAAACTTTGCCGTTCGCCTCCGTGTACAATCGTGTCGGATGGTATTATTACGCTAAAATTTTCTATATCTCTAATCTTACGATTTGTCGTTCGGTCTCTCGATAGAATAATTTCATCTTGCGCGGTCAACAGTTCGTTTAGTGCTATGATAGAATTTTCTTTTGCTTTCAGCGCATCGCTTATTTCATCCCAAATGGAATCCGCCGGAAGCTGGTAAATGATTCGCAGCGAGTCGATAGTGTGTTCGATATCATTCATTTGCTCGCGGAAATTATCCAAATACTGCGTACTTCGAGTATGAATGTATAAATTCGCCTCAATTTGTATTTGATTTACGCTCTGTGTCAAGTCATTAACAACAGCTATTTTCGTGTAATACTCATCGAACGTTGTTCGTTGGGTTCTTAACTGTTCGGCAAGGGAATAAAAGAAAAAAACAAATCCGCCGCAAACCAGTGCAATAAAAAGATACATTAAAATGACATTCCGCCATATTTTTGATTCAATACTTTTTTTCATGTTTTAATTTTTTTGTTGCTGATTAAATATATTCTGTTGATTGGTTTTTCGATTTGTTTATTGTCTGTTCGTCAATGCATTTGAAAGAAAATGTTCCAATTCCTCGGGTTTTACATTTACTTTAATTTCGCCGTTTATTGCCCACGAAATTTTTCCTGTTTCCTCCGACACAATAATCGCGATAGCGTCTGTTACTTCCGAAATTCCGAGCGCGGAACGATGACGCAATCCCAAACGCTTCGGCACAGCTTGATTTTTTGAAACAGGCAAAATACTGCCGGCAGACGTTATTTTTCTCCCGCATATAATGATTGCGCCATCGTGCAAAGGACTGTTTTTGAAAAAGATATTTTCAATCAGCCGTGCATTGATATTGGCATCGATTACCTCGCCCGACTGGACATACAAATTCAAATCCGAATCGCGTTTTATTACGATTAATCCGCCCATTCCGTTTCTCGATAACGATTGACACGCCAGCACAATTTGTACCAAATCAAAATCGTGCTTCTTGTCGGTTTCGCCCGAACCGAAAAATCGCTTTATCAAATTGACAAAAGCCGAGCGATTTTTCGACCCCAAGCGCGAAAAAAAACGCTTAATCTCATCTTGAAACAAAACAATCAGCGCGAAAACTCCAACACTCATCAAGCGGTCGAGGATTCCGCCCAAAAGTTCCATTCTAAAAACAAACGAAACCAAAAACCAAACTATGATAAAGGTCAATATACCGATAAAAACATTTCCTGCACCTGTTTTGTTCAACAGCCTGTAAGCCTGATAAAGCAGAAATATCACCAGAAATACATCTATAATATCTATTATTCCGATTGTAGTGTTTAAAAATTCCATTTTTGAGAGTTTAGTTTTTGTATAATAGTTTCTTTCTTAATGCCTCAATCCATAAAAACTGCGCTGTACCAATTTTCGTCCGTACTGTCTTTTTCGAGCGTGAAAAGCGGTAAACCGAGTTTTTTCACTGTTGCAAACACGTCAATTCCAACGCTGTGAAACGCAGGTCGCGCTTTTCGTTTGTTTACGCAAGGAATATTTTTTGTCGCGGCGCATTTGGCGCACGCAGCACAATCAGAAAGCGAAAACGCCCAATACAAACCGTCGATATATGCTTGACTTTCAATCTCAAAACTTATCTCTTGCGACAATTTTTTATTATTGCACCGGATAATTATTCCGCGCTTGTATTTGCCGAAAATGCGTTTGTACATATCCAAACCTAAAAAACTGTTGCTCGACGGACAAGTATGATTTAATCCCCAATCCTTACAGCCGAAAGCGCATTTGAGCAGTGTTCGCTCATCAAACACAACATCGTTTAATGTGAATTCTACTACGTCTAATGCGCCGTTTGTTTTGGCGTAATCTATGTATTTTTGTATGTTGGTCATATATTATTGTTATTTACTTTTCCACATTTCCCAAATTTTCACTGCTTCTACCGCTTCTTTCACATCGTGAACGCGCAATATCGAAGCACCGCCGATAAGCGCGAGCATATTCGCGGCAGTTGTGCCGTTGAGCGCATTTTCGGGCGTGGTTTCGAGCAAATTGTAAATCATCGATTTTCGCGAAATTCCTGCCAAAATCGGCGCATCAAGCACCGAAAAACACGATAAATCTTTCAAAAGCTGATAATTTTGCTCCAATGTTTTTGCAAAACCAAATCCCGGGTCAATAATCACATCATTTACGCCAAGCTCGCGAAGTCGGCGCAAAGATTTTTCCAAAGAAACAATCACTTCGGCGGTAACATTCTCATATTGCGCGAGTTGCGACATTGTTGCCGGCGTTCCTCGCGTGTGCATTAATATATACGCCGTTTTCAACTCGGCAATCGTGCCGAACATTTCGCTATCCAGCGTTCCGCCGCCAACATCATTAATAATGGCAACATTGTAGTTTTTCACAATACAGCGCGCCACATCGGCTCGAAACGTATCGACCGAAATAATAATATCGGGAAATTCTTTCAAAATAATGTCCAACGCAAATGACAAACGGCTGATTTCCTCTTCTGCCGACACACTTTCTGCCGATGGTCGAGTAGAATATCCGCCCAAATCAACAATTTTTCCGCCATCTGTAATGATTTTTTCAACAGAATGTAGTAATTTCGCGGGCGTTTTGTGCCGACTATCCGCAAAAAACGAATCGGGAGTTACATTTATAATTCCCATTACAATCGGAGTTGACAGATTGAGCAGTTTATTATTTAATTTTAGTTGCATGTTTTTTTAGTTCTGACTTGTAGCTTCAAAAAAACCTCTGCAAAAATAAAAAAATAATACGACAGAAAGGCATAAAGCGCAGAATATTAGAAAAATTCTGTGCGAAATACAATTTTTTTTCAAAAAAACAGTTATTATGTCGGATAAAAAGGCGTAGTTGTTCGAAAAAAATTGTATTTTTGCAGAAATTTTCGAGAGAGAGAAAAATAATTTACATAATATAAAATTTGTTTAGGGTATTCTATGAAAAGGAAATTTTTTGGAAATCTTATCTTATTAACTTTTTTTGCAACGCTGATAACGGCTTGCAATAATCAAAGTAACACGTCCAGACTTACAGGTTGGAGGTATAACGACCCTGATGGTACAGGTTTTGAAGTGCAACGGAATTTCAGAATGACAACTCCTCCCGGTATGGTCAAAATTGAAGGCGGAACATTCACTATCGGAGAAAGAGCCGAGTTTATAACTGCTCCGCGCAATAATCCGCGTCGCCGAATTACAGTAAGTTCATTTTTCATGGACAAATACGAAGTGCGGAATATCGACTGGCGCGAATATACGCACTGGCTCACTGTTGTGTTTGGGAACACAGCACCCGCTATCGTTGAAAGAGCGCAACCAAACAAAACAGTTTGGCGTGAGGAATTGGCTTTTAATGAGCCGTTTATACAGTTTTATTTTACTCATCCATCGTTCGACCACTATCCGATAGTTGGCGTAACGTGGGAACAGGCTATGGATTTCAGTTCGTGGCGTACCGACCGTGTAAATGAGCTGGCATTAGTCCGTGCCGGAGTAATTGCGCCAAAAGATTATAGAGCTGTTCAAGGAGAAACCGATTTCTACACTATCATTCATGATTTTGTTTTCAATACGCAAAAATATTTACTGCAAGACTCTTACCAGCCGGAGCCGGGACGAAGACCATTAACAGACTTATTTGGAAATCCGCGCAAAGCAAACATGAGTGATGGAATTCTGATTAGTGATTTCCGTTTGCCAACCGAAGCAGAATGGGAATATGCAGCATATGCTATGCGAGCCGACAGACACGGTTTTGTTCAAGAGGGAAGAGCGTTTCCGTGGGCAGGCGACCAAGTGCGCAGTACAGCGAGAAGAACACAAGGGCGGATGCAAGCAAATTTTGTTCGCGGACAAGGTGATATGATGGGTACTGCCGGTGATTTGAACGATGGAGGTAGCATTACAATGCCGGTAGGCTCTTTTCCTCCAAATGATTTTGGATTGTTTGATATGGCAGGAAATGTAAATGAGTGGGTGTTGGATGTGTATCGTCCAACTTCATTTGAAGTTGTTGCCGAACTTAACTCATTCAGAGGAAATGTATTTATGGACCCTGTTATTGTCGGACGTGATGAAAATGGTCGTCCGATATTCGAAATAGATTCTTTGGGGAGAATAAAAAGAGAAGTAATACTGGATGGCGATGTTAGGAATTTCAGAGATGGCGACCCGACTTCGCAAATATTTACTGATTTTTCGTTGATTCATTTCTTCGAAGGAATTGAACACTTAACCGAAATGGAAGGAGTTAGACTTGACATAACTGACATACTTGCACCGCCAATTACTGACAGAGCACGTGTGTACAAAGGTGGCTCGTGGAGAGACCGCGCATTTTGGCTCAATCCTTCAACACGGAGATTTTTGGAACAAGACCAATCGAGGAACGATATTGGCTTCCGTAACGCATTGAGTTTAGTCGGCTCTGAAAGTGTTACAAGATAGTAGTTTTTGGTTTTAATGAAATAAGACAAGGCGAATAAATTTTATTCGCCTTGTTTGTTTTGTAAAACTTGTTTTTTTTTAAAAACTCAATAATCAAATTGCTGTCGTTATTTCAAATCGTCCTCGCTCAGCCAGGGCTTGCGCCATAACATTTCCACTGCCTGCACAAAACAGCAAGCAAACTGCAATTACTAATAATTATTCTTGTATTCATAATTAATGCGTATTTGCAAAGATAGTAATTTGTTGTTTGAAAGTCAAAACAAAACAAGGCGAAAGTTAAAACCTTCGCCTTGTTTTTGATTTAAACTACACCTGTTTAGCCTTATCATAGAAAAGGATTCCGGTCAAGCTCCGTTTCGGGTACTCGGTTGCTACTGCCACCCGATGGGTCTTCCGGCAAATGTGGCGGAATCGGATGATGAGGCGGTGGCGGATTATCCGGCGGCGGTGGTTGATTATCCGGCGGTGGCGGTGCAGGCGGAATTAATGACGATGGACGCCTGCGCGACGGCGATGGCACCAACTCCTGATGCCAAAAACGAATGATGTAGTTCATTCTCCTTCCCTCTGCCGTAGGCGTAAACCGCATCTGTTCCTTCAATGCCCGCTCGATACGCCAAAAAGTAGGCACACCAATAGTAGCATAACCGCTTCGGTTGCTAAAGCTGAAATTAACTTCTATTACTCTGCCTGTTTGAGGGCAGATAATCATAACGATGCCAAGATGCTCGCCCTGTTGTATCCGGCTTATTTCCGATGCTGAAAAGGATTCGCGCACTATGCGCATTGCCAACGTTCTCCAATCGCTATGTACAAGGTCTCTTATCTCTTCGTCAAATCCTCGACGCCTGCCGTCGATAGTTTGCTCGGCGTAAGTAAACCTGTTTACCCTGTTGTACAGCCTTACTCCGCCGGACTCCGAAACATCGGCTTGAAAAAACACACCGTCTCTTCCTCCGGCAGAAATTGCTCTGCTTGTATCGTAAAGAAAGGTTTGTGCCATAACATTGCCTGCACAAAACAGCAAGCAAACAATTAACAATAATTTAATTTTTGTTTTCATAATTAATGCGTAGTTGCAAAGGTAGTAATTTGTTGTTTAAAAATCAAAAACAAGGCGAAAGTTAAAACTTTCGCCTTGTTTTATTTCAGACTATACCTATTTAGTTGCCGTGATATCATTCATGCTTCACCATTTTGGCTAAACTCAATCCCTAACACGCTTCTAAAAAAACGTGTTAGAGATTGATAATCACAACTCTCACCTGCTTGGATTAAAAACGACTGTCCATAGGAGGAGGCTGAGTTTGATTCCTATTAGGTGGAAGAGGTGGATTTGGCGGAGGCGATGATGGCGGAGGCGATGGCGGAATTAAGGACGATGGACGCCTGCGCGATGGCGAAGGCACCAACTCCTGATTCCAAAAACGAATGATGTAATTCATTCTCCTTCCCTCTGCCGTAGGTGTAAACCGTATCTGTTCCTTCAATGCCCGCTCGATACGCCAAAAAGTAGGCACACCAATAGTAGCATAACCGCTTCGGTTGCTAAAACCGAAATTAACTTCTATTACTCTGCCTGTTTGCGGACAGATAATCATAGCAATAGTCATAACTTCGCCTTGTTGTATCCGGCTTATTTCCGATGCTGAAAAGGATTCGCGCACTATACGCATTGCCAATGCTCTCCAATCGCTGTGTACAAGGTCTCTTATCTCTTCGTCAAATCCTCGACGCCTGCCGTCGATAGTTTGCTCGGCGTAAGTAAACCTGTTTACCCTGTTGTACAACCTTACTCCGCCGGACTCCGAAACATCGGCTTGAAAAAACACACCGTCTCTTCCTCCGGCAGAAATTGCTCTGCTTGTATCGTACAAGCGGACTTGCGCCATAATGCTGTTGCTTGCACAAAAAAGCAAGCAAACAATTAACAATAATTTAATTTTTGTTTTCATATCTAATCACAATTTTGCATTAATCTTTGTAAGTTACTAAAATTATCAATCCCGACTCTATCGAAATCATATCTCAAACTCGTGTTCGGGTCCATCCTTTGCCACGTACCTCTCAGGTCGTTTATTATATAACTATCCAATCTGTCATTCGACTCTCCGGGTTGCAGTTTGCCGTAAGGAGTTACATACCATTCTAACTGTGCAAAAGGATAAAAATCGGGATGATTTGTCCACGTTTCTTCCCTTAGACTGCCCGGAAACATAGTTCTGACATACAAAAAGTGCGCAAACAAGGTTTCTATTTCAAAATTCAATCCTGCACGCATAAAGTTAGGTATATTGTTGCCTACCTTCAAAAACTGATATGCGTGAAACAACTCGTGAAAGAGAGAACCGCTATTGGTCATACTGCGCAGTGTAATCCTGCGGTCATTTAAATTAAATGATGGTCGGGCATTACTGTTGAATCCTATGGACATTCTACCGGAGCTACGCAGTGAAGTAAACAACTGTTCTCCCAGACAATCTTCCACCATTTCTCTAATCATTTCTTCTACCGCTTCTCGCTCTTCCCTTGTCAAATCACTAACATCAAAAAGCTCGCTCGCAAGCGGTGCATCAGAATAAGGTGGTGGTGGAGGAGGTGGAGGAACCAAACCTCCGCCGAAGCCACCGCCATTATGCCCAAAACCGCCACCGCTGAAGCCGGATTCTCTACATATCGAAACAAAGACAGTAGCCTCGCGCACATAACAGCCACCGCCACCCCAATTCGTACTCCAACACCAAAACTCTAAAACATAGATTGGTTCTGTCCAACACCAGCCCAAACGTGTTCCCAACTCGAACTTGGGTGCTTCGTCTTGCACTTCCATCGTACCTACTATCTCGCCGTTGTGATATCGCCATCCGTTTACAAACTCACCGTTTAGGTCATGAAAAAATATCAAACCATCAAACTTATTGTCGCGCCTCAAATACGACATTTTCCTAAAAGGGTCGAATTTGGTGCGTTCCAAGTACGACAAATCGGGTACGATGGTCATCAGAAACATAACTGTTTCGCCGGTCTTTCGGTGCGTACGATGAATCAAACTTGTTTTCGACAATGCATGCTCATAATTTTGAGTTGCCTCAATTTTTTCAGCAGTTTGAGAGGTTGCAAAATGGAATGTGTTCTCCATCAGCAAAACAGTTTCAAAAGTTTGGTACCTGTTGTTCTGCTCCACTCTCGAATATTCCCAAGCAGGTCTTACCGCTAAATTCCGGTTGTTTCCATTTCCATTTCCATTTCCATTGTTTCCGCTACCGTTATTACCGTTGTTGCCATTCCCATTGTTTCCGTTGTTCCCGTTTCCGTTTCCGTTATTTCCGTTTCCATTGTTTCCGTTGTTTCCGTTCCCACTGTTCCCATTATTTCCGTTCCCGTTATTACCGTTATTACCGTTTCCGTTGTTACCGTTCCCATTGTTCCCGTTATTACCGTTTCCATTGTTCCCGTTTCCATTATTCCCTGTTCTCAATTCTACTGTACCATCAGTATCGGCAAAAGCGTAGAACATTCGCTTAGCATCTTGCAGAAGCCGTTCGCTTACAGCTTCCGAAGGTGGTCTGTCTATGTCATAAATGCTTAGTTCATCAATACACGAGTGTGTAAAAATGAGCAAAAAAGCCATCAATGACAGTGCAAAGATATATTTTTTGTTCATAATTATAGTTGTTTTAATTTTTTATTCAATGATTATTTGTTTAAATGCCTTTGTAATCTGCAACCAACCCGATTACTTTTTATTTTGGTTACCGCCTTTCGGTAAGGACTTTCCGAAAGGCTTACTTTATTTGCATCATCATACCGATTAAGTTAAATGTTTAAAATTTCAGAGTTCAGACAATAAAAAAAACGTGAAACAGCCTGTCTGGTTATCAGGTTTCCACGCCTACGTTTCTAACAAGTTGTTCCACGCCGTATCATACGGCGTTTCACTAACTTATTCTTGAAACGCAACCCATAATCGGGTTAAATGTGGAAAAATGATAACCAAGAATAAACAGCCAATCGCTATTTTTATATGTCTTTTATTTTTTTGTTTACATTACGCTGTTGATAAATTTCAATCGCAAAAATAAAATAAGTTTTTGAAAAAACAAAATTGTGTTGAAAAATATTTTTTTTGGGTATTGTTGATTCCGTATAGGTTTATTTGAGAAATCCTTATTTTAGAAAATTTCCCTTAGTAGAAAAGCAATCTGCAAAACCGCCCTTATTCCCTTATTTTCAACAACGTAATAAGAAAATAAGGGCGAGAAGTCGGAAAAAAATTGCACTGCTAAGGGAATAGCTATATCTATTTAACAATGCCTGTTAATTTTTTGTTTGACTGCGTTTTAAACAAAATTTTATCACACTTGCATATTTGCATATTAATTTTTACCTTTACGCTCGAAAACAAAAGAAACTCATAAAACATAATTATATGAAAAACAACGACTTACCACAAGAAGTGGTGTCTAAAGCACAAATGTGGCTCGACGGAAATTACGATGACGAAACAAAAAAAGAACTTCGTCGAATGTTGGATGCATCGGACAAAACGGAATTAATTGAGTCGTTTTACAAAGATTTGGAGTTTGGAACAGGCGGTTTGCGCGGAATTATGGGTGTCGGCACAAATCGAATGAACAAATATACAGTTGGTGCGGCAACGCAAGGTTTAAGCAATTATTTGAAAGCGCAATTTCCTCATATTCCGCAAATTAGCGTAGTTATCGGACACGACTGCCGACACAACAGCCGTAAATTTGCCGAAATTTCTGCCAATATTTTTTCCGGCAACGGAATAAAAGTTTATTTGTTCGAGGATTTGCGCCCAACGCCCGAAGCCTCGTTTGCCATTCGTCATTTGGGTTGCCAAAGCGGAATTATTCTCACCGCTTCGCACAATCCGAAAGAGTACAATGGTTACAAAGCGTATTGGGACGATGGCGCGCAAATGATTGCTCCGCACGACGAAAATGTAATCAGTGAAGTGGAAAAAATCAAGGATGTAAACGAAATTAAATTCGCAGGAAATTCCGAATTAATCGAAATCATTGGCGAGGAAATAGACAAAGCATTTATCGAAGCAGTTAAAACATTGTCGCTTTCGCCCGATGCGATTAAGCGCAACAACGATTTGAAAATCGTTTACACGCCAATTCACGGTACAGGCGTGCGGTTAGTACCGATGGCTTTGCGTGCGTATGGATTTACCAATATTATTAATGTACCCGAACAGGATGTCGTGAGCGGCGATTTC
>Ga0136643_10004314_pt1 | contig 19556 bp, 17 predicted proteins | sample TergutLab28metaG_FD_96883 | JGI IMG/M metagenome (GOLD analysis project Ga0136643, IMG submission 96883) | Labiotermes labralis P1 segment gut microbial communities from Petit-Saut dam, French Guiana - Lab288 P1 (version 3) (version 3) | ecosystem: Host-associated > Arthropoda: Insects >...
ACTTCTCTGGCCAATATCTCCGTAACCATTGAACTTTGGATATAAGTGTTTTGGGTTATATCGTTATAGTTTGACCTAAGGAACACTCTCCCGAAGTTAGGTCCTTTCCTCCTGGGACACCCTGTATATATATATATATATGTGTGTGTGTGTGTGTGTGTGTGTGTGTTTATGCAGAACGCAAATAAGTGGAATTTGGTAAGTAATTAAGATTCAGTTGGTTATAAAGATAGTCTCATGAAGACTAATTTTCGTACAGTTGGCTTTGTTGACTTTATACTGAAATATAATATTATTTAACTGCAGTCTGCTCTGTCTTTAATTCGGCATCCCTCAGCTTAATTAAGCGAATTCGCGATGAAACGATAAAAACAGCGCAAGTTTGGGCCCGCAAAACCTTCCTTTACCGTGACACTTCAGTGTATAATTTGCATTGCTGTGTGTTCGAAAATACAAATTGTCTGGCATGTCAGACGGCATCTACTCGTCAGTAGTTCCGGATGTTGAGTAGATGAAGACACTACAGGCCCTCAGACCCTCAAGAACTGATCGCCCCTCGATTCAAAGTGACGTCGCATCATCGCTCATGTTTCGAAGACTTTCCCACCTGAAACTGTGGGCTTTAAAATTCTGTGCCGACTGTTTTGTTAGGCCAGGGGTCGGTAAGGTTTTTGAAGACGGGTCAGAAACTAAATATTTTGGTCTTTTTGGTCTTCGCGAGCCAAGAGGACCTGCTAAAATCAAAGATATATACACGATCAGAAAACAACATCCGCACAAAGTATATCGTCACCACAAATAATGACCGAGGTTCTTAATTTCTTTTCGCCTTATTTAAAAAATCCCTTTCAATATTATATTTCTTCAGCTGATTGATTTTGAGTGATGACAGATAAAGCAAAAAAACGAAATCGCCAAACTGCAGCACTGCTAGACTGTTAGACATTGTAAGGGGGAAGACGTCTTGCCTACAAAGTTAAGAAACGTCAAAAATAATATAAACGTAATTCTGTCCTTCATTTACTGTGACCTTATAATAAATGTACTGTTGATGGTGGAGGGTTTTACATCTCTGGCGGGCCGGATGAAGTGAAGCCCGCGGTCCGTAGTTTTCCAACCACTGCTGTAGGCTAATAGTCGGACCGTGCTTAGTCAAATCTTGCAACAATAACAATTCAAGTTGCAAATAATGATGCGGTTCATATCTCGCAGAGAACACAGTCCCTGTTCCCACTGTAAATCCAGTCGTTTATTGTTAATGGGGAAACCACGGCTCTTTATTACCAGAAGAACGCGTAACACAGAGACAGACATTGTCACTGTTAACTTGGTGGTACAAATAGTAACCAGTCCTGTTTAATGCGTTAATGGTCGCCACTCTGATACCTTCTCCGCGTGTACGTCAATAAGTTCTGTAGACGTCTCGCTGCGGGCGAACTTCCATCCGCTAGTCCTAGTGCAGGCCCTAATACGGTCGCACCGCGTGTTTCCATAAATCAGACAACACACAGCGCTGTTCTCTCTAGTAATTCTGCTGCTCAAACGCTGAGGCTTTAAGAAACTCATATTGGCTATTTTATACTCCCCTGACACAGATTAAGCCGTCTTCCTTGTTAAATATTTATGTGGCGGAGGAAAGTAAAAGATGAAAAATAAAGCACCAGCAGATACTCAACCAGAGGCGCGCAAGCACTGGAGATCAGTAGCGGCAAGGTACAGGCACGGTGTTCAGGTACCTGTGTGCCTGTCAAGGTACTGTCCCTGTGCACTGTTATCCCTATACAGCATTCAGCGGTTGTTGTTAACCCATACTAAGTGTGTTCACAGCGCGGTACGAACTGCAGTTCCGGTTAGTATTCGTCCTTAGAACGTCAAGACGACCAGGATATCAGCAGGACGCACGTTTACTGAACTTAACGGACCTGCTTTTTGTACTCATGTGAAAGTAACTCGTGCTGCAGGCAGTAACTCAGTAGGCCACACTATTTGGGGTTACTGCGCCGCCTCAAGTGCTTAAATTTCGCTGACGTTTGTGACTTCTTTCTCATTGGTCCCACGTGATGAGACGGACAAGACGTACCGAAACGTCGGTGAGTTTTAAGTACATGTCGTCGCGCAATAACCCACAGGAGTCAGATTCCAATATACATCGCTGTAAAAACCTGAAATTACATAAGTTAAATTGTTGCAGGTTAAAGGTACAGGTGTGGATATTGCCAGCAGAATTCGCCTTGAATATTTACTGAAGGTCGATGTGCAGAACAGTGCAGACACTGCTACATGTAGCAAGTGCGCTGATAACACTACAGTTATGATCGCCAATGCGTTCCTGTCAAGGACACTGCCTTTCATATCCGCCGCCCACCCATCAATTTGGCTGTACCGTTTTGTAGCAGAACACGCCATAAAGCTGGCTGTGTGTCTTTTTGCTTTGGGGGGGGGGGGACCAGTTATGTTCGTAGAAAGTGTGTGCCCTCCTTATTACATATATTGTGTAATATAGCACAAATGGATTTAACCCTTATCCTGCCAACGTGGAGAATATGGTGAGCTCCTAATAATGCCAGCAGATGGCAGATGTGATTTAACTCGGCGTTTAAAGGATTAACAGGCGCCCGTGATTTGAAAGAAAAGTACATATTCGTAACTAGTAATACTGAGGAACAAGCACTCCGGCACTTGGTACTGTGCGCTGTAGGCAACAAGCAGCTACCGCTGCAAACCGAGCGGAAAGAATAGAATTAAAAGTGGAATATCGCTCGTGCTGGTCATATTCTTTTGAGGTAAAACTTTAAAAATGGACGGAAAGACGGCTGTACTTAGAATATCAGGTGCACTGATAATTTCATTAAACGGTCTCTTTGACCTTTTTATTCTTCCTTTCTAAGCGGATGTGGGAAGAGAAATGCGATGAAAATAATACGAGTCGCAGCTGAACCCGCAACCTGTAGCTTATTGTGTTATTACCTTCTCTTTTTGTACAAAAAGGGCCGCATTCCTCCCCTCAGTGTTTTCCACTAAATCTCTTTGTTTAAAAGTATGAGGGTTATAAAAAAGAGGCACTGCTCTAAAAATACAATAAAATGTGATCGATCTTCCGCTGTCTTGTTGTGTTTCAACTGCTGAAGGTGAAAGTAACGAATGATGTACAAAATTCAGGAAATGTTTCATCCGGTAATTGTTTTGCATATGCACTGTACGTGGCATTCTGCAACAGTAAATACCGCCCAAGTTTAGTACAACTTAAATGTCTGTTTTGGGAAAAGTTGGTGCAATTTTGTGATTGCTGTGTCAGTCGGTAACTAGCATATTGGTCTTTGGCAACTACGCATTTAATGGACGGCGAAAGTGTTAGTGTAATAGAGCTGTATGTCCACTAATTATGCTATTAACCACGGCACTAGATGGAGGTGTGTGGTCAGCTTCACGTTCCGGCCGCTTTCAGGGAAGCAATCGCTTCTTGGAAAAAAAAATTATTTCATCCTTGCTGGGAGTCGAACCTCGGATCGTCCATCTTGTAGCCTACTAACTGTACAGGCAAGATGCTTTTGTCATATAATTCCGTTGTTTGTTTGTCGTATCAGACGGCCGTAATCTGGTTTACTGCGTTGTCCGATTGGAACATGCGTAAGGTCACTGTGTGTCAGCGTTCACAAAGTGTTGAAAATCTTCGATGCTCGAAGGAAAAGGTATTGATGGCGGACTTCGGAATCTGGGGGGTTCCCCCCTCTTTCTCTCTTTCACACACACACACACACATACACATACACACCCACGTGCACACACACACATACATATACACACACACAAACACACACGATTGCAGTCAACGTTGCAAAATCAGAGCGGTGGTGTGCCAGTGCCCACTCCCACCGGTGACTCCAACACATTCTCATATTCAGCACAGCATAACACTTTTAGTTCTTTTAGTACTGTGCGGTTGGAATCGCTGTGAGACGTTGTAATGTGCTGTTGTCGGCCGAATGTACGGATTAAGGTAATAAACATTATTAAAGATTTCTGTCATGTATTTATCTCGCATTGTTCATGTTTTATAGAAAGGAATTAGCACTGTAAGCTCTCTCCCTCCCCCGTGCGTTATGTATAGACAGCTTAGTTGGTTTAGCTGCCGACATGTTTGTACGAGTTAAGATGAAGCCTAGACTTGGTTACTTTCCCAGCGATACCAACTTCTGAAACAGGGCACTAGGTGAACAAGTGCGTGAATGATGCCGACATTAAATGTAAAACATATGTAAGGCAACATATGAGTGAGGCTGCACTGTGTTTACCTGTTGTGTACACACACTGTAGTCTAGAGTCTGTGTGCAAAATATGCTTATTCATTCCCTAAATTTCTTTGTGTGTGTTTCTGGAGTTTTGCATCCTGCTAACGCCATCGGGTGGCCTTAGTCAACTTCCGTCACGTCTGCTTGTCAACTTAGTCAACTTCAGTCATGAGTGCTTGTAAACTTAGTCAACTTCAGTCATGTCTGCTTGTCTCTCCTTCTTTTGACGTCCAGACAGTTTTTTTTTGCATTAACAGTGCTGTAGCAATCTGCAGCAGTAACTAGCGGATAGTATGAAAGGTGGATCGCAGGCACTGCAGTTTAAGACAAGCACTGTGTAGTGGACAACGAGTTACACTCGCTTGCGGCGATGTCCATGCACACGTTACTTAGCATAGTCTAGCCAAATGAAACCAGAATACGCCAAGTACGTGGGTTTGTTCCTTTTTCACAGATCATTCCAAATGTTAGGTTCTGACAAGGACTAAGACCGCCAAGTTAAAATTCCTTAATTTATGGGGCAAAAAAGGGAAACAAATTATTACGAAAGTTTGAACTAACACCTGGTGATTTAGTGACTACTTGCAGCATGCAGAACGGAAGGTGCAGGGGCCGTGGTTTTCAGAGTTCAGATGCTGGGAGCGAATATGGTGCTGGTAAATTACACTGTGTTAACAAGCACAAAGTATCAGAAAATAATCTTAGATCTACTCGATTCTGGTAAAGAGGAAGATGTTGAAACGCGTTGAAGTTGCTGCAATAGAAACGGTCCATACTGTGACTGAAAACAGGCCAGGTAGACGTGGGATGAAAACATGCCAGTGGAGGCACTGGACGTTGCGCAGCGTGGACTGGGAATTATCGGCGTTTAAGAACAACTTTTCTGTCCCATGACGTTTCGGAGAAGCTATAAGTTGTCCCGAAACGTCGATGACTAACTACCAATCTGCTCTGCCTAACGCCCCAGAGGATCAAAGATTTCATTTACCTGACGGCGCAGGCCTGAAGGCACACGTGTCTAAGACAGTGCCAAAGAAGGGGGAGGGGGGAAGCCGGTACAAATAATCGGCACTAATTAAATTGCATTGAAACGTATCGGAAAGCACACTTAATGTTAGGCACAACTGGTACATGTTTCGGCACAAAGGTTCAGAAACATGTAGCAGTTGGTGCAGTGTGTTGTATGATCTGTTGCAATGCAATTTAATTAGTGCACTTTGTTGTTTAATATACAGAATGTAAGAAAATGCGCGGTATGAAAAGCACAAAACATGCTGCTTATGTCTGTCTGTCCGTAGTGCTGTTATCTGTCGACTGTACAAATTAACCCTCTCAGCCGAAGCCCAAATCCCTCTGCAACTGACGGTCATTCTTTCCGATTTAGCGTAAAGATTTTTTGACCCGACCGCCCTTCCTGTGGGGGGGGGGAGGGGGGCGAATCCTCTCTCGACAGCCGTGCTAATAAAAGTCACGATGTCCCTTGCGAAACCGTGAGGGCATGTAAGGAGAGTAGAGGTCTAGCGCCACTTGTTCTTTACTTCGGTACCAGATTAAGGTGAGTGGTCAGCTTCACGTTCCGCCAGCTTTACCTCGCTTCCGATTGAATAAGAAGCTGGGTCCTAACAGGTTTGAAAAGAGAAACATTGTTTACAGCCCAGGAAATGATTCCCGGCCCGTCCAGTTTGTAGCCTAATCGCTATGCCATCGCCGATGTGTTCAGTCACGCATGACAGTAGTCTCTGTTGTACAGGGTAGAGCAGAGGAAACGCATATTTTTCAAATGGCTAATACTCGGCAAGGGTAGGGTTGATGACGTTGGGCATGATCCGGCACACAGCTCAGACAATGCAGTTTCAGTAGCCATGGCGCAATGGAACGTAGAGCATCGTGTGTCTGTCGTCGAGCAGTTTTTTTAGAAACAGTGATTCCGTAGTTACTGTCCAACGTCTTTTCCGTCGAAAGTTCCATGTTGAGCGTCGAGGCGCAATTGCAGGTCGAAACACTGTACTGCGATGGGTTGAAATGCTTCAACATTGAACTTTCGACGGAAAAGACGTTGGACAGTAACTACGGAATCACTGTTTCTAACAAAAACTCTGAGCTGTCCGCCGACTCACGCCCAACGTCATCAACCCCACCCTTGCCGAGTACTAACCATTTGAAAAACATGCGTTTCTTCTGCTCCACCCTGTATAATTCTGTTACGCATTTGAACAACCAAAGGGCTACAGCAGCTGTACTGCGGTGTTCGGCTGGGATATTCGTTTCATGCAGCACTGTGTGCCACGTTCCAGATCGGCAGTGGTAGCAGACGTGTCTTGTGCCCGAAACGTACGTTTCAGTGAATGTAGCGAAGTCAGCTGTTGACCGCAGTGCCTGGTGGTTGTTGGGAACTGTGGAATGACGTCAGGAACTGCGTTCTCGCAGTCAGTACGGACACACTAACGGTTTTAGTACTGTGTGGTTGGTAATCATTGAGTGACGTGGCAGTTGCTATGGCGGATGTGGCGTTGTGCGCCGCGAAGGTGGGAGTTAAGGAAGCAGTACTTAAGGTAAGAATAATTATTAAAAGTCTGTTGTGACGTATTTTTTCTTGTATTATGCATGATGTGTTGCCAGCAGTAAGCAATGGACGCAGTTTATTCTTCTGATTGTGTCTGGCCACTGTCAAACTGGGTTAGTGTTCAACGTGCCCGAGCGGCCTGAACAGATCTTACACTTCGTGACGTCCCTCGCAATACCAACCTTTCAAATAGGCACTAGGTACACATGTTAGTGGTTACGATTGAGGTCGAAACTACGTATAGTGATATTTTGTGTGGTTGTGTTGGCTGCGGTCGTTTGTGTGCCAACGTGTTGCCATCCCCGAAGTTTTGTGTGTGCGTCTTGTGCAAGTATTTCCCAGACAGATGTGCGCTAACAACCTGGAAGCAGTTATGTCTATGTTTGCTTCTCTGTCCGTCCGTGTGTTGATTCCTCAGAGAATTCACGTATTAGAACGGCGTTTCGTCGGTGTCAGTTAGGAAGTGATTTACGACGACGCTGGCACAAACCCGAACCCACGCACTGCCGTACAACATAACCATTAGCAGTGAAGAAGTTGTAGCAGTAGTTCGGTTCTGCTGTACTTCCTTGCGCTTTTGCGCATGCGCGTGTTTATTAGCAGAATGTGACCAAAGTAATAACCAGAATGCTACCAGAATGTCATATTTTATTTAGGTTCCGTAGCTTCGAACTAAATATCTCGATCCCACAGATTCAGCCATGTTGAAGAACTGAACCACCAAATTAATGTCCGCTATATCCGTGGAACCACAGGAAGTACAGAGCAGATTATTGTTCAATTCTGAACAAACTCTTGCTACTTGCGGCACTAAGATCGAATGGCGAAGGGCGTCGTTACGGAATTGAGCTGTTGGTGAGACAAGTCAAATGGGACATCAGAAGAGTGTCATCGCCAGCAGCACGACGTATCAAACTGCAACACCATTTGTACGCGATTCTGGAGAAGGAAATGAAGTTGTTTTGAAAAACAAACATTTTAAAATGTTTGTTTAAAATTGAAGACGCCATTAACAATATTGTGTGCTCGTAATAACGGAGCTGCAATGTGACATAGGCGTCGAAAGTTAAAGTTTACTTAGCCGTTATCTGTTTTCCGATATATGTTCTGCGTTGCTGTCCAGGGTCAGAAGGGTTTTGGGGGCTTTTTTTTTTCGTTCTTGAAACCAGCTTAAGTCCTTCCGTCACAAAAATATTCGTCGATGCTGTGCTGGGCCACATCTGTTTTTACAGTACGTGACGTGGTATTGGCGGGCCTCATGCAGCACGCGGGCCGTTTGATAAAGAATCTGTTAGCCATGGAAAAACCTACATACAAAGCGTAGTTATCGTGCTCGATCTCCGTGTTGTAGTCGCAAAACCCTGCCACCGCCCCCCCCCCTCCAGTTCACTGTAATTCGTATCAGTTTACAACAAGCACACCGTGATCAGGATTCGGGTGTTCTGGGCTGTGACCCTGTGTCCCTGGGTTATTGTTCCCGACGTTTCGAACGAACGTATTGCTTTCGCCTTAAGGGTTGAGGTTACCTCAGCCCTTGAAGGTAAGTGCACTGCATCCTTTCTGATGGTCCATAAACTCTAACCCAGCGACACAGCTGCACATGCTCATCAGTTCTGCTCTGGACAGCTCCGGTCTCGCCAGTTTTTTCCCCGTGTTCTTTCCAGTGCTCTTGCTGTGTGCATCTGGCACTTACACACGTACACATCGCTTTTGTGTTTCATACTGAAGAGACATGAATTTTATCTTCATTTATAAAGCAAGTTCTGAAACTGCTGTACCACTAATAGACTGCGTGCTGTTGCTTGATGTCAGGTTAAGCTGTATATGTCCGGGCAGGCTGATGAATTGTATTGCTGGGTGAAGTAGAAAAATAGAAGGAATGCATAGGAGGGGAGGGAGATAAAGAATATGTACGTGTAAGAGAGTAAGATGAAGATGAAGGGAAAAAGAATGACAGGTTTTCCTCTACGTCGTCCGTTGCAATTTAAATAATACGATGTTTAATATCGGGGATGAGAGCTGGTCCAGGAGAAGATGCAGAGAGAGACAGAGAGGGATGAAAGGAAAGGGTGCGGTGGCATCATATCACAGATGGAAATACCCTATTTAAATGCAAATTCTGTATTTGTCACCACCACCGCGTCACTACTAGACTAGCACTACTACAAGCCACCTAACCTAAACCAAAAGTTCGATCTTTTTCCCTTAAGTTTTACATATTTCCCAGCAGACGTGTTGGTAGGCTGAAGAGCGGTAGCTGCAGTGAGTGCGGCGAAGTTGTCCGAGCGAAAGTGAAACAAAAAGTGGCGCCGTGTTCAATTTGTTTAGGAGTATGAAACTGTAACAAGACAGTTCCGTTAGATGCACGTCAAAGACGTTACTCTAGGAATGAGTCCACTGAAGTAATTAATTACTACGAACGATCTAAAATGAAACTTTTGTTGAAGCATCACTTAAAGTCATAACAATATAAATTAAAAACGAATTGACTTTTAATACAGTAATTGCTGTACAGACCACAAGTTTTTTTAGCATTCAGTACTGTAAACTGAACACCCACAGTGCGGTGTATTTGCGTGTTCTGCGTTGATCTGAGAACAAACAGCGATTATTTCCCTATACAACATTAACTGACTGTTTTTTTTTATAACCGAGACGGATGCTATTTTCGGACACATGTTTTCTGCATATTCTGGTACAGGCCATTTCCGTCTTCTTCCACATACTGCTTTCGTGTATTTGTCTCTTCATCTTTCTTATGGACTTTGCGTTAGTTGCGTCTGCCAGTATTTCTTTTGTCAAAATGCGTTTGTTCAGCTCAGCATCTTAACACTTCCCGGTTCTCTCTCTCTCTCTGTCTGTCTGGCTGTGTGTCCTATGTCCTGTGCACGGCTGACACTTCTCACCAGCTGTTATTGGTTGTCACTTCTGAACCTGGTTCGTAAGGTGCCCCGTCCGAATCTATGTCGGCCCACCGACCGTCATTTAACGACGTCCACAGCTCTGCCAGTCAACATGCGGCATTTATCTTAACCGACGCTGCAGCAGCTTCCTTCCAGACCCCTTAGAATTGAATATTAGGCGATTTTAGACGTAAAAAAAAATTACAATCTGATGGGCAGATGGCGTTTGTCTTCCTTTCGGTGACCTAATGTCAGCAGCTGAACACTTCCGTAACATTTTTGTGAAATTCCTTATAAAAAGACGCCGAAGAAGCGTCGGTTTCGTGAGAATTGGCCCATTGACGTTTGCTTGAATAAAGGGCCTAAATCAGTTTCTGTTGCTAATGTCCATGTTTGTGCCCTGATCGATACGTTTGACCCTCGGCACAGAAGATTTCCACTGCGATGTTGCGTTTTAAGTGCCGTGAAGGCTTTGTTTTGTACATATTTTATCCGATCGGGGTAAAATTCAGGACACTGACACAACAATGTTTCGAATGACTGAGTTTTGTACATCTAGACGCTGTGAAAGGGCGTATTTTGCTTGCAGTCGTTAAAGAGTTTGTGTGCGTTCTTGTGCCCATCTATAGCCCCACGCTGTCGAGCATTTGTGAGTTTAGCGAAAATCGGAGCAGAGAAAGCCGCACTTTTCTTATGGACGTAAATGAAATTACCTGTACGGCTGTATCGCGAAACCGTGTGACATTTTGAACGACCAGAACACTTTTGTAAGGCCTGTTGCTACCGAATGTACACCATTTGTAATCTTAGTGTCACGCATTAATCAGGCCATGAGGGCATCATTTTGTGAGCTGTAACCAACAGTCCGACATAGACTTGTGTCTTGTAAGGAACACACACGGTTCAGTTAGACTGCAACTCCGTACTGCAGCAGTAAACTCAATGTATTGTGCAAGTTCCAGTCGGCGAGAGCTGCCTTGTATGTCACAATGAGTTTACAAGTAGCTGTGCTGGGGAAAGGCTTTGTGATGCTCGTTCTGCCGCGCCTTGAGGCTCCGTTGGGGCCCACTGCCTGCAGTAAGTTGCGCATGTAGATGGTTATAGTTCCCCGAAGAGCGAGCACAGCGTCGTCTCAGCCACATGCACCATATCGCCCTCCATCTTGAGCAGGTGTGGCAGCCGATATGTCCGCAAGACTAATTATGTGATATTTTTCAACGCCTCCCTCCCCGCCCATGCTATCTTCCAGAGGAAGGCTCCTTCCCAATCTTAGTGCAGTAAGGTGTAACACAAATCGTGTATTACACTCCTTCCACCTATTCAACAAACTACAGCCATTTTTCCTGCTTACAGTTTTTTACTTGGCTTTCCTTTTTTGTACAGCGCAGCAAAGGCTTAAGGGGGATAGACTGGGGACACGTAAGTTCAACGAAATGCCAAACCTAACGTGCAGAATTATTGCGGTTCTTTGCAAAAAGACTGTGCATTGCAAACGTGGAAGGAAATCGCTACTTGCACTTCGGGTTTTGAGATCCCGTTGCGGTCCGATCTGTCGAATATTTTGAAGATGTTTCTAACCGATTATCTCCGTGGATCACAATCCTTCTTAAAAAAAAACTAACAGTTTCTCAGCTTGTCACAATCTCCCCACATTTTATGGAACCCGACAGTTCATCATCGTACTCACAACAGCCGCCGCTTGCCCCTATCCGAGTACACTCCCTTCCATTTCGCTTCTTTAATTTTAGTTTTATTCTGCCATCTACGCCTTGGTCTTGCAAGTGTCATTTTCCATTTTTCCAACCAATATCCTGCCTCTTTTCCCCAGTCCTGCTACATGTCCCGTCTACTTGCTTCCCCTTCATTTGATCCCCTTAAAGCTCACGAAGCTCCACACGGTGACATTTTCTCCACCGTGACGTTACTTCCACCTTCGTAGCCCCAAGTTTCTTCCCCAGCAGCCTATTGCACAACACTCTCAGCCTGTGTTCTTCCCTAAATATGAGTAATTAAGTTCTGCTTTTGTATAGGGTACAGGCGGAATTACTTATGGTATGACCCTTGGAGACGAGGAGACTACTTGCCTTCGAAACGTCGGGAACCGCGTATTTAAGGATATGGCGTCACAGCTCGAGCACACTTCCGCTACCGAAATCTCCTACAGATCGAACAGATGCGTAAATTGTCTTGTGGATTTATAACCTGTCGTTCTGCACAGTGCTGCTGCTATGTGGACGTTCCAAAGGACTATTCTACCTTTAAATTGAAGTGTTGATGGGTCCAAAATGATGAATTTTGCCGACGTTTGAAGCGCCGTTGAACAACCAACGACATAACGTGACGTCACGGAAGACTTGAATCTTCAATTTCATTGGGGTGAGACCCTCAGGTTTGGCACGGGAATGATTTTTGTGACCAGGCGAAGTCAGTCAGTCCTGCTATGTTCAGCGGACCTGTGCGACCGCTGTAAGACACAATAAACTGGTGTCACGGCTCGTGCCGTCGCCGCTGTAATGTCTGGTTGACAGTGCTAAATAACGCAGTGTTTGGCCACAGTTATAACGAATCTGAATATTTCAGAAAAGGTAAACATTCCTTTAATGCAAGTCCTGGCCCTCGTACGAGTCTTATTTTTCATTCAGACGACGCGATTTAGCACTCCGCAGTTCCGTGACAGACAGCTGAGACCCTGCATTCCGCTTGCTAATTACATTAGACGACCCTAAGACGTACCACCTCGGAGCCTGTCTGAGTATTTGTCATGGTGACCTTACACTGTAAAAAATGCATATACGTCCCTTATTGAATCAAATTTCTAGTCTGTTATTCGTGAAGGAAACTTCCAGTTAGAAACTTCGTCCGAAATTTGGTCCCGTAATATTTCGGGTGGAAGTTTTTTTGTCGTTGAGTAGCCAGTAAACACGTCATCGCAGTGTACCGTAACACTAACAGCGAAGTACCGAACGTAACGTGCGGTTAAGTCGACTGACTGTCCGGTATATATAATTAGCTAGTCTCGGTTCTTAACAGCAACCCGATAATTTCTTCGCGCCTCTTCAGAGAGACGAAGTGTTACAAAATGTTTGTGATGTTGCGTCTTCAACTGCGCTGCAAGAAACCCGCATCTTATTAACTGTTAGTCAACTGTAATTCTGACCGGTTATCCTCAATTAAGACACTGCAACGTTAAATTCCCTGTTCTCCTCTCAATAAAGTTCGAACCGCTGTCACGTGATACTTTGGGCCTACTGTAAGCATCCTAAATTTACAATCCAAGCAGTGCAGAACGCCGCCAAGCAACAAAGGACCAACCAACTCCATGTACGGTGCCACAGTCTTCTTGAGAAGCGAATGTTTTCTCAGCTATAGTCAACCAGTTCCCCTAGTTTAAAAATTCGAAGGCTCGTTACCATGATGTTCGCAACATCCCGACACATGTCCTTGTTGTGGGCCAGATCGGGCCCAGTCTAAGGCCTCCTATCTAATTTGTTTTAAGACTTGCTTAATTGTTACCTGCCCATCTATGTCTCTTTCCTTCATGCTTCCTCCCCACCAAAAACCAATATTGCTCTCTCTTTCCCCTCATACATGAAACCAGCAGCGAGTAAATACTTTAAAGTTGTAGGCTATTAGTTTTTAACTCCGTTTTTAGCTCTCTGTTTCGTGATTTTATTTGTCCTGTTCGTAACTCTGGCAGTACCTGTGTGAGTATATTTAGTACTTTCGTTTCCTTTGTACCAAAGGTAATGGCAAACGCAAAGCACTGAACTGACATCAGCAAACCCTTTGTTGAAGGTTCAGCTGTTCTGGGATGTGACACTGTTCCGTTGGCTCAGTATTTCCTAACGTCCTGAAGGTCTGTAGCCTGCATTTTCGAATGCCAACAGTGCAAGAACAGATGTTCCTGTACTTCGTACCCTGAAGATAACGGCAATATGACCGTTCGAAACGCCATGAACTCTGAGCGAACGAAACGGCGTCATATCCCAGAAGATTTGAATTTGCAACAAAACCGCTGTGAGAACGTCAAATCTCACAACGCACCTTTTGTTATTCGCTTCGGACAGCCCAGTCGATAAAGGGGAATTAGGGTAGAGTGCGGACTGTGGAAGTTATCCATGATTTTGGGTTCACGCTCTTTTAATTCGTTATACTTCTGAACTGACAGGAACATGGCTGCCCCATGCTTTATATGTTACTCCCAGGAAAAGGATTTGTAGACTGAAACTCGATAAGATTTATAGAAGGCAACAGTAGATTTCGTGTTCCTTGACACCTGATAGATAAATGGCTATTGGAATCCAAGCGGCAAGTTTTCTCCTTTATATATTTCTAACTTTTGCTTGTATGCTTTGGAGTTCGTAAATCAGTCACAACGTAGAGTTCCTTCGAAGTGGTCTGTGTTTATCAGAGCACACGGAAGTTCATTGTAACCCAGAAGTCACAGTAATATTGCAGTTTGTTTCCTGTGTTGCAGAATTTCATCTCTGCCTTATACATTCTTCTGTAACCCTTTAAAGCCCAGTGATTACTTTTGTATCACCAGGTTTAACATTCAGCAATTCTACGTTCTGCCCACACAGACTGTATTTATGTGTTTTGTGTGGATCTGAGAACAAACAGCGATTATTTCCCTATACAGCATTGACTGACTGGTTTTTATACCCGATACGGAGTGTGTTTACTGCGCGGTACGGACTGGGTATATACACCTATACACGTATCCGTACGATTTAGTTTTAGCGGCAAAACTGGCTCTGGCAATTATTACATAAGGGTTAAGCTGCCAGAGCGTGAAGCTGACTACTTAACCTACTGTCATTTGTCGTATTTAATCCTGCTCTTCCGTACTTTTTCGTGGCGCGATTGTGTGAGTCCGAGGTACGGAGGTATCATCCTTCCCTAGGAGAGACTTCGGGACTGCAGGCCGTTCTCCAATTGAAGATAACGGTGAGGGGTGACTTAGCGAAGTTGACGTCCACCTGCCGGTCTGTATCTGTACAACAGTTCTTCAAGCGAGATAGCAATTCATAATCACCGTCTTGTCTCTCCAACAGCAGCAGCAATAATAATAATAATAATAATAATAATAATAATTAATATTGCGCCATGATTTTACCAAGGGTGGTGCACCTGTGCCTTACATTGCGCAGTGACAGACCTAATAATCAGGACGCAGCAATTTAACTTTCACCTAATAATGATAAAAATAGTAAACAGTTTCTGTGAATTATAATTAACGTAACTGTGTTAATAACTGTATGCACAAGCTGTCTTGTTTCTAAATACTCCGGCATTGCTGCACATGGCACTAATATTTGATGAGCTTGTAGAAGGGCAGGCGGGCCTTCAGAAACCCTACAATAATAATAATGATAATAAAAATAACAACAATAAATTTTGTTCCAATACTGAAGCAGCTTGCGTGGTAGTAGCATTCGTTCGTGGAGTAATTTCCATTTGCCAGCAGGTTGCGCAACTCCGCTGTATAAAATATTGTTTAATGCCGATAGCTCTTAACAGCAACAAGGATGTGTCTCTTTTTCAAGCTCTTGTATCAAAGTGTGCCGCTGTGAAGCAGTCTGCTCAACTTGACGAGGAGGAAGAAGCCTCTTCTGTTGTACTCAAGGAGGATAATGGGATCACGTTTATCCCTCTTAGTTCCGTCTCTTCTCCTCCTTTCGCTTCCTTCTCTTGTCCTGTAGCAAGACGACTACCGCCACCACCGTCGCCATTCTATCCAAACCACCCCCCATACAACACTCTTTCACCGCCACATCAGCTTCCTGCCATTTCACACTGCCTAATCCAATATCTGTCCACAGTATTTCCTACATATAGAGCTAAATGTCGTCACATGCTTTGTTATTACTGTATTTGGATATTTTGCATCCTGTTGCACGCACTGACCACATCTAACCCTATCAGTCGGATATTCCATCATGCAGACTTAACTGCTGTGGCGGTCGGGTCTAACCTGACCGACTTTCCTGCGTTCTAAGACCGACATGCACATCTTAATGACGTGCTGCTGTAGCAGACATTGCCGTACGTTTGCTAATCAGACCTGATGATTACCGACTCTTAGGCCGAATCATCGAGTTTGGATAATTTCATGTATACCATTCAGTACATGAGTGTGTAACGTAACGTTCAGATGTTTCGGTGTATCCACGCCGGTCTTCTTCAGACACTCCCAGTTCACGGACTAGTGAAGACATTTCTCGTATTTTGTGGAACCCGATGGTTCATGATCGTGTTCAAAACACCTTGCCATTTGTCCATGTTCTGAGCCAGGTTAATCCAGTCTAATTCGTCTAATCCCGTTTCTTTAAATTCCAGTTTAGCATTCTGTCATCAGCGGCTAGGTCTTCCAAGTGGTCTGTTTCAACTTTTCCCATAAAAGTGTGTGTGCATTTCTCTTGTCCCCGTACGTGCCACATGCCCCGCCTAGCTCATTTTCCTTGACCTGATGACGACAGTAACACTCGCTGAACAGCACAAGTCACGAAGCCCCTCGGTGTGTCATTGTCTCTTCTGCAGACCCAAATATCATCCTTAACACCTGTTCTCGGACCCGCTATATTCTGTGACTCCCACACAGTCCGAAAACTGCCTGCCTGCCTGCCTGTTCCGTAATTGTATCATAACCAGATTATCATATTTTTAAACAAGTGTGTTCGTAGGTCTACATGCTCGTTGTGTCTACATTTTTGCAGAAAGCAGTACCGTTATGGTGAGCTTTTCCAGTCAGAGTTTTGGGATACTTTGAGTTAGGAACTAGAAAGTTAATTATACCATATTTTATCCTGTATTTTTGGAGAGTAGATTAGAATTATATTTTCATTGAAAATTTTCTGTATTACAGTTCAGTATGCTTTGGGCGGTAGTTCGGGAAAACTTGCGTTTTTAGGCGCGTTCACAAAGTTGCGAAGAGCGAATGTTAGGTTCGTCATGTCTGTGCGTCCGTCCGTATGGAAAAGCTCGGCTCCCACTGGACAGATTTTTATGATATTTTATATTTGAGTATTTTTCGAAACTGTGCAGAGAAAGTTCAAGTTTCATTAAAATCTGACAATAATGAAGGGAACGTCACACGAAGACCGATATACGGTTTGGAACACGTGTCGCGCAGTTCTTAGACCGGAAAATATTGCAAACAAATGTTGTAGAGAAACTCTAAGCACACATTATGTGTTCTGTGGCTTTTCTTCGAAAATCTTGCCGTTTATGAGATGTGTGATAAAACACTGTACAGCGGGGCAGGACACGTATGACAATATAACGCATGCGCATTGCATGCTGGATACCTTAGACTACAAATACACACACTCACGCTGTGCAACACTCATTGCTTGTCCACTGCCACAATGGTTACACGAACTCGCCCCAGTGTTACGTTGTACTTGCATTGCCTGTCTTGCTAACACCGCTGCGTGTCATGCTGTGAAGAAGCGCTGTAGACAAACGCTGGAGCAGGCTGAGTTCAGATCTGGACTGAAGTAAAGCTGTTCTGTCTCTCGTAATTTCATACTTGGTTGTTAGATGTCTCTCGGGCGAGGACCTCTGTGAGGTTTGAGGTGTTTTTTTCATAACGGTGTGAGGACAGAGGTCTTCTTGCACGTGACGCTACGTTATGGGGTAAGTGGGAGGGTGTCGGCCTTTCGAAGGACCGCATTGCCTCCATCTTGCAGCGGTCAAGTGACCCGCAGCGTCACTACCCAGCACCGAGGCCGTTCTGCTTCCTGGTTAAAAAGTCAAGCCGCATAGCGCTGTGACAGAGCGTTGCTGCACCGGCAGATATGCGTGTTTTGTGATAAGAAGTGAGAAGCTTGATATGAAGTACTCAAAATTTGGTTTTTGTTTTTATTATCGTGATACATTCTGCTGCAACATGGCTCATGTTACTGAAGTACGGGGTAGCGTTTTGTTGAACATGCTTGGTCACGTGTCAGTTAGTGCGTCTGCTTGCAGGATCACAAAATGTGCGTTAGAGTGTGGCAGTACAGCAGCTGTTTGTTTGTTTGTTTGTTTGTCAATAAACTGGGAAAGTTGCGAGTTGTGATAGCGGTGCGGCCGACGGACAGAAAATTGCTTTAATACCGTAACTAACTAACTAACCGACTGACTGACCAACCAACTAATCAACCAACTGCATAGAGCAGAATACTTCCTGAGCAGCTGCTTTCTTCGAATTTATGGAACCTGATGGTTCGTTACCTTTTTTGGAAGATCCCACCATTTGTGGCTGTTCCGATCTATATTATTCCAGCCCAGTTTCTTCAGTCATACTTTCTGATATCCAGTTTGGTTTTACCCTTCTGTCTATGCTTAGGTTTTCCTAGTGGTTACCTCCATTTAGATGGCCACCAAACTGTGTGCTGTAAAGAATATTACAGTATTATATACATGCAGCACAAGAAATTGGTCAGATGTTCGCAAAAAAATGGGAAGTTGATGTTAGGTTCTGAAGTGACGATAAATTTGTTTATGTATTTTAAAGATCAGAATATTTTAAATGTAAATCGCACAGCACAAGATATAGTCATGTTATTATTTCCGTGAAGCAATGAATAACATAACTCCAACTTTTTTCAATTTTATTAATACAAATTCCACGTTCCTGCCACGTGACTCTGTGTCGTTTGCCAAGTACTTCCCCCACGTTTCGAAGAATGGTCGTGCCTTCACTTTCAGAGTCAAGCAGTTGAAGATGCGTGACGAAACTACCTGACCCTGAAGTTGACAGCCGTCTTCCAATCGGCACGGCGTCGTGCCCCCGTGATTAGACTGTTGAGTGTACCTTCCACCTTCTATGCTTACAGCCACCATCAACCCTGTTGAAACACCTCTAGTGGTTTTTTTGTCTCTCTTCCCCTCTGAACTTCTCTCTTCCTTTAAAAATCGCTCTAGTGTCACTTTTCTCCTGCTTCTGCTTTAATATTTAATATCAGTAATATTGTGTATGCTGCTGCCAGCTAGCACAGGATACTCATCACTGGAGCAGCTCTGTTGTCATTCACCGCCTCCTTCCCCTTGATGATGTTGTTAATGGTACAGACAGTCTGTCTTGAATAACACTACACGACTTCTTTTATCCTTCATAACAATGGAGAAGAATTATCAGCTCTTGCCTGCAGTCTTTATACAAAGTGAAACTGTAAAATGTTAGCTGTGCCCCCGCCTTATTCATTTTGTGGCACATTTTAACCCTTTGAAACACGAAGTGCAACCAGACACATAAGGACTCAGTTACTGCCACTCAGTAACGACAGTTAATGCTGTATAGGGAGATAATCACTGTTTGTTCTCAGATGCACACAAAACACACAAGCACATTACGTGGGCAGAACGTAGAAATTGTGAATGTTACACCAAGCGGTACACAGAATGACCACTGGAATTTATTTCCTAACTGCTGTGACCTTAGCAGCACAAGTGTAACCAGTATTTTTCAAAACGTATTCAGCCTTTCACACAATTTTATCTGTTGTGTTTTGTTGACCCTTTGAAGCATAAAATTAGTCTGAATTATATATATATATATATATATATATGTGTGTGTGTGTGTGTGTGTGGGCCGTGTAGCTCGGTCGGTATAGCGGCTGACTACGGGCTGGACGATCCGGGATCGAATCCCCGTGAGGACGAAATTTTCCGCCCGTCCAGACCGGCCGACCCTGGGGCCCACCCAGCCTCCTGTAAAATGGGTACCGGGTCTTTCCCGGGGGTAAAGTGCGGCCGAGGCGTGCTGCTGACCACTCACCCCCTTCTAGTGCCGCGGTCATGGAAGAGTAGAGC
>Ga0136643_10004315_pt1 | contig 19555 bp, 11 predicted proteins | sample TergutLab28metaG_FD_96883 | JGI IMG/M metagenome (GOLD analysis project Ga0136643, IMG submission 96883) | Labiotermes labralis P1 segment gut microbial communities from Petit-Saut dam, French Guiana - Lab288 P1 (version 3) (version 3) | ecosystem: Host-associated > Arthropoda: Insects >...
CTGTTCATTCCTCACAACATTGGTATCCACCCATAATACCACATGGTACCGCACCACCAAGACTACAGCATGAATTAATTTAAACGTTCTGCATATTTTAAGAACATATAACCCATACTGACACTTCGGTCACAGGACAATGGGGCCCCGGTTTGGCTCTGCTTGTACTGAACTTCATTGACCCTGAAGATTCCACAGCAGCAGTGGCACTGCTCACAGTTGCTGTCGGATTGAACGGTGCTGTTCATGTGGGTTTCAAGGTGAATCACACTGATTTGTCCCCAACTTATGCTGCCATAATGATGGTGATCACCGAATGCGTGGCAAACATCATGTCTATTGTTGGTCCAATGCTTGTTGGATTGATAGTCACAAATGAGGTGAGTTTTCTGTAAAACTCTCAAGTATCCCAGGCATTCAATGAAATAGCCTCTATTTATTAAGAATAAAGGACATAATGAGAAACTTCTTAAATTGTATGCTTCTTCTAATATTGTTAAGATGTTGATACACATATTAAGATGGATGGGATGGAGGAGACATGTAGCGCAGGGAAGGGATTTGGAAATGTATATGAAATATTGGCCAGAAAATCATAGAGCAAGTGGCCACTTCTGAGGCAGATGCATAGATAAGCGGTAATATTCAGGTTATCTTTTAGAAATATGTTGGAATTATGTGGGCTGGATTCATTGTGCAGCTTGTGCGAACACTGTACTATACAGGGTCATTATTTTCATTCGACAGATTTGGTTGCCAGTTTTTTTTTCATTTATTGTACTAATGTAAGCCCACTCAGCTGACTGCCCACGCACAAGGTGCCTTACGGGTGGGAAGTGACAAACCATAGTTGTCCCATAAAATATGGACACTGCACTTCTGAGTTTGATAAGAGCAGAATTTTCTTTCTCATCTGAGTTAACTAGCAGCTTATCGGTGACTGCTGTGCGCCACAGAATAGGCTGCAGTGCAGACAGAAAAGTTCTTTATGTTTATATAATAATAATAATAATAATAATAATTTGCATGAATTAGCTTTCTTCCTGTGTTGAAGAAATTTGTCAAAGAAATGTAAATCCTGTAGACATTTTGCTTCAATAATTTTAAAAGTATATGTATATATGTGTGAGTGTGTGTGTGTATATATATATATCTGTGGGTGTTGTTACAGAATGATGTATCACAGTGGCGCATTGTGTTCTACATTGTCTCTAGTGTTTACTTAAGTTTTAACCTATTCTTTGTGGTATTTGGGAAAGCTGAAATCCAACCTTGGAACGGCACTGATGAACAAAGTAAGTGAATGCAACCAAACATGTACATCATTATTCCTGTTAGAATGCAAGCGATTTTTGTCTTAAGCAGCTCAAATATATCAGTCTGTCTCTATCACAGACGTTTAGCCAGAAACGTCACACAACTCCTCTTCGACTCCCTGAAAATGGACAAGAATATTTTCAGTTTTCAAATTTTGTGTACGTAACAGATAAGAATAAATGGCTGACGTACATTTTAAATTACAGCGTACAATCTGTAGGTGTTTTAGCCCCTGTTGTGAGTTAGGACAACTGTATATTTGTGTCCAAACTTCTCAAAAATTTGTAACCATATTTTTAGTCTGAAGATGGAAACCCATTGTGTCCCCATTATTCAGTGTTCTATTCTTTTTTAATATATTAATTTCCAACACAGGAATATTGTCAGAGTTCTTAAAGCAAATGATTTAATCTGTGATATAATACCATCATCAGAATCTTACAGAGCTGTAAGGTCATTACTGTGTAAATCAGAAAATAATTCACGTCAACCACATGAAATATGTCTACCATTTTGTTTTGCAATAACTAGTAAATAAGTATTTGAAGCTACATGTAGCTTTATAAATATGGCACAGGAATAGTATGGTTAAGCTTAAACAGAAGAGATCCCTTTTTTATGTTGATCCTGCCAAACAGCTTGTTTAATTGCTTCGAGCATAAGTTATAACCTAAAGCTTGATTTCCTTTCATGGTATTTAATGTTTTATTTGGTTGACAGCATACATAGCAAACACATGGAAAGCCAGTATGGTAACAGTGATTTTTGATTTGGAGGTCTGATGATCAGTTCTTTGTAGATGTTAAATTTGGTAACGATATGTTACAGCGTTATGGCCCTGGGGTCAACTCAGCCCCTAACAGAAATGAGTACCAGGAATATTTCCTGGGAGTAAAGGCGCCTGGTGCATAGGGCTGACACCATTACCACCTTCATCTCCTCTACTGTTACCTCCAGTATATACATCCTCTGTCACTTGTATTACAGGAGAAGAAGGGGTGAGCAGCATTGCTTTGAAAGAAACAGATGCCAAAGGAAAGTACTGAGAAGTACCGATAAACTGTCTAACAGTACTTACTGCCAATGGTGAAGCTGCACAGTGTGATGGAATGTACTCCAGCAGCTCAGTTTAAAGTATATTATTATTATTATAGCCACATCATATTGAGGGATTTAAATTCCTGCAGCTCTTCATACCAAGTACAATGTAACAGGAAACATTTTTGTACATTTGTCAATATAATTTACTGTAAGAAACTTTATTTTGAGATTGCTGTAAGCAACATATTTATCTGATTTCAGTATTCTATAAGAAATATTAAATTTATAAAATAATCATGTCTTGATATGTATGTGTGTTATTTAGAGCCCACTTGCAATCTTATGGCACTATGCAAAGAACTGATTTCGGCTGACCTACTCGGATTCATTCACGGGTGCTATTAGACGGATGTCAAGTAGCTTGATTACATCTGTTGTACGTTGCACATCATTTTTTGAGTGCTGCCTGCTGTTAACAGTACATACACGGTGTTCTTCATAGAAAAACTTCTACTCTGGCACTTGCTACGATAGGAAACCACAAGTTATCTGTCACAAATATCCAATACCTCTTTTATCATTGAATCAAACTGAAGAAATGATGTACTTGAGGTCAGAACGCGTAATGTTTGTTTTCGGAAAGACAGGCGACACTGCTGCCATCACACTTGCTCCTGCCAAATACATACACTGACCTCCACTCCTCTCATTAGCCAGCCTGTATGCAAGCTGCCACTGCAACAGGTGCCATGCAGTTGTCATCAATCTCTACTACTGACAGACTGCTTTTTATGAACATGGTGTGAACATCATGCTATAGGTGGCAAACCTGTATGTATATTCTTAACCCTTATAGTGCTGCGCCCCCAGATGTGTGTAGCACCATCTCAGTGTGAGTACAATAGACCCTATCTGTCTACATACTATCACACCCTTGGTCTTTCTCCTTTGATCATGTATTCTGCTCCACTCACAAGTGTCATCTTAGACCAATGTAACTGAAATTGAAGCACATGCATTTATGAATCTTAAGTCTATGAGGTCTGATTTTAACCTTTATCTGACAGGGTTGATATTGAAATTTTATTGCATGGTTTTGTGAAAAACATATTATTTGAAAAGAAAATATAAAATTACAAGGTAAACAGCATTTAATGGAAAATACAACAGAGATTATGCAGCATGTTTAAAAAATGCAGTAAATTTCCTTGTTGTCTAAAAATATAATACTAATTTTAGGGGCTTTTTTATACACATACCCAAGTCTTTTAAGGGATAAGCAATGTTAACACAAATAAAATGTTAATACAACATTTATTTTCACTTATATATTATACTGAAGTTTACAAAATAATATCTTTGTTGGCTGGATTAAGTTTCTTCTGATCTAACACAAAACTATGAATACAAGTTACACATAGAACCCATTACTCAAGCTTGCTGTCCAAAAATGGACACAATTTGCAGCTAATAATACTGAGTTAGACCTTGCCAACCATGGAAGTTATGGTCCTGAAAACGGTCAAAAAAATACACGAATTATGCGTAAGTATTAATCTTTCTTTGACGTTCAGGTGACCGTGCTTCATGATAAATTCTTATAATAAAACCAACTAGATACACTCAATTTCTCAAATTTATTTCAGATAGTTCCTCTGTCCATCATCAGGAGTTTTTCGCTGTACACACAGCAATGGTATATACCATCTAGTTGGCTTCATTGTAAGTATTAATCTTCCATTTTTGTCTCTGGTTGTCTTGCACAACTGACAACAGAACTGATTTCACAAAGAAGTCTGACCACCACAAAATGCCAACCTACAAAGAGTTGTCTTCTGTTCCCAATGCAGGAAAAGCGATGTTCATTTCACGCTTAGCACCATTACATGAAGACATACATGGGACCACAGTGGTAACATTCCACAAGAGTAGATGGCAGGTAAGGGTCAGCATCTGACCAGCCACCATTAAGATTATAGTCTTCTGGGTTGAAATCCCCTGTAGCCTCAATGATAGGTATGAATGTTTTGGTTCAATCCCATGCCTCCACTTTCAACCCTCTCTTCTACCTTGAAGATGGCAGCAACAGGTTCATCCAGTAGCTGGCACAAATCTGACAAGTGGATGTAGCCAAGCAGAAGGGCACAGAGGCAAATAACAAGCAGTTACAACCACACCTGCAAATGTAAGTCTCAAGCACTGCTTAGCCCATGACAATAAAGGATTAGTGTTGCCTGGTCCAATATTTTCAGGCTACCTCATCAGAAATAACAGGCGGTGACACTAAGCTCACAGACTGGCACCAGCTACTGTACCTGTCTACCGTACTTCTTGTCATCACATCCCACATGACAGTAACTGTCATAGGCAGTGCTGGGGGAATGTCAAATCAGGCTGCTCTGTCTGTTGTGTCAATTGAGTTGGATGACAGATACGGTGAACAAAACTGCCCAATGCCCCAACAAGAAATGTGGTCCATCTAGCTTATTACATACGAACTGTTCACATCAACAATGTTAACATCTCTGCTGCAGTTAACTGATAAATTGTGGCCCAATTTCATCTGAAAGCCTGAAAACACGCTTTATTCATATTTTTATAGCTATTACGAGGGGAAAAAAATGTGATATCAGCCTAGTTCTGAAAAATTTATTCATACAACAGACTGATTTTCAAATTATACCTATAAAATACATATATTCAATGTGCGTACTTATGGACTCTGTTCATTAAACCATGAAAGTCATGGAATTTACTGGTTGTTACATTTCTTACTGGTCCATTTCTAGACTTCTGGTAGTGGTATATTATAGTTTGGCTGCTGTACCTGTCCAGTGTCTGTGGTCCCAAAAAGCACAAAATGTAGCATGTTTCAGAAACTGGATTTGTTTCTGTCCTCAGATGTTAGGGTGGGGGGTGGGGGGGGCATGTACTCAGAAGTGCCTGCTGGAAGGGAGCTATTCTCAGTTTATGGATCACAGAACCCACCTTTTTACCTGACAACAGTAACAGATCATTTCCAAAACAACGAGCTTACTTTCTTGTGCTCTTTGGATTAGCAGATGATGGACCAAGTGCAAAAGCCAGTCACAACTGTCTAGGGCAGGTTGTGTTATGCAGGCTGTGGCCACATTTGTAAATTATATACATATATATTTATATACATGAACACAATATAAAAACTACACAGTAACTTGCAAGGTCAGGTATACCACATATTGTGGTTTTTATATGTGTGGCCTGTGAACCAACCCACACGAACATTTGTGGCCCTTTTGTCAAAAAAAAAGTAATGAACCTGGTCTATGGTAATCACATGCTCTATTCTCACCCACCTGAACTCACAAAGTGCTCTCATATTCAAGGTTCTGGCTAGTCATAAACCAAAAACTGGGGGCACATGGTGGGTCAGTTGGCTGAGGCACTGTGCTACAAGCTCAAAGGTTGCAGGTTCGATTCCCGCTGGTGTCATTGGAATTCTTCATTGACATAATCCTTCCGGCTGCATTATGGCTCTGGGGTCGATTCAGCCTCTAACAGAAATGAGTACCACAAATATTTCCTGGGGGGGGGAGTGTCTGGTGCATACAGCTAATAGCCTTACCACTGTCATGTGTTGGTTGTCTTGAAATCAACCTCCTGGAAACCTCAAGGCCTGTACAGGGTTTGCTTTTTTACTTTATAAACCAAAATCCAAAATATACATCCATCAACTTTGTACAAGTATAGAAAAAATATGAAAGAGTGTCCACAAAACTCTTCAGAAGTCACTTCAGTTATGTGATGGAATACATGAATCTGGCCAATGAGACAACGTCGATGGTCAAGAGGAACGTTCTTCAGTGTGTCTTCTCTGTCACACTGGCAGTGTCAGGCGAGGCATCAGCTATTGCAGACAGGATATAAAAACATCCCCCACACGTTACCAGAAGAGTAACTATTATGACCATCACATGATGGGATGAGTTGCCCACTGGTACAGGCAGGCCGATACTTGGAGAATTCTGTCCACAGGAGGAGAGAGGTTAATTCAATACCAATATCACTTACTTTTATTGAACAAGTGCAACCAAACAACAGTATAATATCCCTGAGTAACTCTGAGTTACAAGAAGTTTCAAAATGTGCTCATTACATAATGATGGCTCTTCTGAACATGCTAATAAACTAACCAGGGCCCATAAAAGATGGAATTTTTTTATGATTCAAGTCTTCTGGGATTTTACACTGTGTCATTGGCTCCATTGACACAATGTCACATCCCAGAAGAACTGAATCTTCAGCAACATTACTGAAGGAACCCCAAATCTCACTTGGAATTTCCTGACCAGCTGCATGATTCCTAATTGCTTATCACTCAGTAGTGGGCCAATAGAATCCAGAATAAAATTCATGTGACAGTTTTGATTTCTATGAATAGTATGACCAATGGATCTACAACCCACAGTCGGGGTGATAGTGCTGCCATAATTTTCATAACTCAGGGTAGTTCCCCTCAATCTTCTCCAGTGAGAATGGCAGTATTATTACAAAATGCTGGGATACCACAGCATGTTGAATGTAGTCAGTTTTATAATGCACTGAAAAATTATGATGTCCATAATGTTCTTAGGCAACACTGTGAAATACAAGGTGATAGAACAGAGGAAGATGCATGGCTTGGCAAAGTGGGAACACAATTTTCTCAAAAGCAATGGTAAAAGTGAGTTTTTTAGATCCATTGGCCACACTATATAACAGGTGTTTATTTATATTATTTATCTCTTGTTTATTTAAAAATACAGTCAGTAGCTCAGACTATAATTCATAGCGTCAAAATATTCGATCAGTGAATAATGAACTGGAAATATTGCAGAAATAAATATTCATGTTACAATATAAGTTATTATCCCAGTATCTGTGTGGAAGAACCGAGTTGAAACCAGACAGATATGAGCCCACGCACCTCAAATAAAACTCGGTGACATCCCTACTTGATCCACCATGCTTGGTGTAAAGACCAAGACCTTTAATTCAAATTCACTTACTGTCTTATATGCAAGATTGACCCACTGGCACAGCTCTTGACTACAAGGCCTGCAGGGAGCACGGATCCTTTCCCCTTGCACGCACTGCATACCATTCTGGCAATGCAGCAGCAAGGATGGAGCTCCCAGCTGTACTGTGGAATAGCCCCCATGTGGAACAGGGCTGTGATAGCGTATATGAAACGGTAGTGTCAGTGAGGCAGACAAGAGGTTTTCAGTGCGGTTGAGACTGGAATACACAAGCACCGTATGTGGGACGGCATCTTTCTCAGACGCTTCTATGTCAACCATACCAACAGGGCAAGCCTGAACCTATAATAAGAAACGTCATAAACATTCCTGAACTTAATGTGATTTAAGCTGACAGCAATAAACTGAAAAGACCGCAGAAACAATAACAGACACATGTATAAAATACATAAGCTGCAGCTCAGGGCATCAAATAATAAATTATAAATAAATGCACATTTTTAGCCTTGTTATATAATTTTAAGGCCCCCCCCTGTTACTGTGGAACAAGATGATAAAGAAATCACGCTGATGAGAAACCAGTGCGGTTCCCTTATTCAGCATTAGTTTCTTCCTGTCTGTTTCAGTACGTCAGTTCCCAACTCATCTGTGCAACTGGTACAAATGTTGGATGTCTGCAAATGCAGAGTCCCATATTCTTGAATACCTGTCCAAAGCGCCGCATATCTGAAAGCTGGTCAGGGTTTACATAGAGGCCACTGGGCATGGATTCTTCTAATATCACCATACAATCTCCCCATGGGGTGGAAGAGCCAGTTACTATTTCCACCAAGGAATGTATGTCCCTACAACAGTACATACAATTCCAGTACAATTGTAACACTCATACCATCAGTCTGTTAGTCAGTGATAAAATGTCTCTAGTGAAAACAGTAAGAAACAGACATAATTAATAATTACAGGTAAAGTTAAATGGTCCCACATATGTTATGCAGACACGTGGGAAACTACAGATATAGTGCCACTCAGTCTCAATCTTGGTGACAGGTCGTCACGCTCAGGCCGATTTACTCCTGAGAAAGATCGCCAGTACGCATTGGAGAGGCTGGGTGGGCCCTAGAGAGGGTATGGACATGTTCGAATATGTGAAAATCTTGTACTCGAACTGGAATTCGAACTCGTCCACTCGACCACCCTACCCCATCCGCTATGTTTATGGATTCTTACCTATGGAAACCTTCATTTTCAACACGCCGAATTATTGTTGCGTGTATTTCACACACTTCCTTACCCTGCACAAAAGGTAAAACGGAAAATGCTATCTGTATTACAAGAATGCAGTCAAATTTTTTTGCTTCCATTTCACACATGGATACGCATATCAAACCATTGAGAATTTTATTTACATTGCGAATTTTGTCACCCCATTATCGTACCTAATACAATAATCACCCACAAACATTTAACGCACACAGTCCACGCCCCCTCCACGGATCTTCCGTTTGTGATGCAGGTCCGCCAACTGCAATTAACCTCAAGATGGAAGAAAGAAGTAAGCTAGTAATGTAAGCCTGCGTTCCTTCTTGTGAGTTGGTGTGTTTGTGTGTGTATAAATATATCTCCTATTTCTCAAGTTAATATTCAGATTACTCAACTGCCCTTACATAATTGGGCAAAAAAAAAAACGAATATTTGGTTGGCTATAATTGTATGTGCTGCCACCTATAAACAAATCTGTAACAACGTGGTGCATTCGCGCGTGAATTTAGTCTGTAAGCCGTGTGTCTAGCGTATTGAAATCAGGTGAACCAAGCCGTCATCGCTTACGGGGGTGTTTAGTAACTAGTTGAGTCAGCCAATTACCAGAAATAATATAGACATTATCTTATGCTGTAAGTGTGAGCAATAACGCTGAGTGAATGTGGCAGGACGGGGACGAAGAGAGAATTAATATAAACATACATGCATATAACAGGTGGGTCTAAAGGAAGCATACAATATTTGTAACGGGTAGGGTAGTGTGACTGTCAATGCCCCGTGACCGCTAAACAGTTTAAAGTTACTTACTGTGAAAGGACGCGATTTTGTCCGCAGTCGGCCGTGTAACGAACCTTAAATTTTACATTATAATAAGATTTCTTCTTAATTTATCATAGAGTGAAATAAATTGAACGCTTGAATGTTGTTAGGAATCGTGTGAACTTGGGAAGGTTTCAAGGTGTTCCATGTAGATGAACAAATTTACCAAAAGAACCAATAATAAGCGACGAGAGTAGCTTACATAAAGTATTAAGATTGCATATATTATAATGAGAAAGCGCAGTATGTAACAGACAATGAAGCGGTAAAATAGGAGGCATCATCCCTGCAACAAAGAATCGTCAATCCAGGCAGATGAGATGACGATACAAGGTGACGTCTTTGTTACTTCGTGTCGTGAGCGTGTCTTAGGTGCAGAAAAACATTTGACTGCAAAGTATAATCACTGCGTTAAGTAACATTTTTCAGCCTGTCGAACCACTGTACAATATCCTGGCTTCCTCTAACAGACGCCATGTCCCTCGGCGTGTAGCCGTCTCTGTTAGTAAGGGAATAGTTGCCACCCCTGTCAACCAGACAATGCAGTACTGACAGGCGACCGAACCAAGCTGCCCAGTGCGTCGGAGTGTTAAGGAACCTGTCCAAGGAATTCACTTGAGCTCCAGCATCGAGGAGTAACAGAGATGTATTCAAATGACCTTCTCCTGCTGCCATATGTAGTGGAGTGAGTAGGAACTTGCCACCTTTTTTCTCCAGTTCGGCACCAAATTCAATCAAGCGTTCTGCGACTTGAACATGCCCCTTAGCAGCGGCCCAGTGCAATGGTGTGTAGCGGTCCTTGTCTTCTTCTGACGGCCTCTTACCCGCCCTCAACAACAGCTCGACTGTGATGAGGTCGCCTAACGTAGCAGCTTCATGGAAATTTTTCTGTGGGAATAAAAACGCCATTGATACATACATTTTTTAAATCTACGGACAGTGACCTTCGTGAGATCCTCGTAGTGGCTCAGTTATCAATTCCCTCTCTGTTACGGCAGCCAAAGGTCAATTTTATTTATGTCAAGAAGATCTCGCCATTGCATTTGTTCTGAAGCACATGAATCCTGTCTTCGCGGTCATGCTGTCTTTTCTTTGGATCCTTCTTAAGAGCCTATTGTCCTCCCATCCATGTATAGGCCACTCCAGGAGTGCACAAAGCCCGGCGACTTGATTTATCCGTGGCTTCTAATTGTATTCATGGGTCCTCAGAATGAAACCTGCATCATGTCACAGGTTTGAAGCCTAGAATTTTGAGGTGGCTTTTAAATTATTGGAAAATTTGTGCATCCCTTGAAAGTTCGCCGACCATATCTGTGAAACTATCTTTCGTTAAAATGACCGAGAGCAATTGTGGGATGCTATTCTTTCCTTTAGTACTGTAACGAACTTAAAACAAAAGTTGTGGGAAATTCCGTACCTTGAGAGCACAGTACGTCCTTCCATAACATGGGGCGACGGAAGTATAAATGGGAAGATGACGCGTTTGCACTCTCCCCCCATCAAAAACCCCATCTACAGTTCAATAGCGTTGCGCGCTCCACATTCCAAATGCGTAAATGAGTTTGAGGAGTGGTCTTTTATGTAACACTTATAATTTACTCTTTTTCGCCTAATTTGAAATATCACGTGTTATTCGAAACAAGTCGGAACATTTATTGACATCCACTTGTTGGGACCTTTATAACATCTACAACGATGGACGCCATCGTCCTCTATTTGTGGACTTGAAATAAAAAGTTTTTCCTTGGCTATATTCTTATTCTTTCCATGCATGTCATTTCTGTGTTTCAGATTCTGGTTTCGTAACATACTCGTATATGCCTGTGTTTATTATTATCTGTATCGTCTCTTAAACTAGCATCTTCAAGGCCAGCAGTTCTTTATCTGGGTTCCCTGAACTTGGATGGGGGAAAAAATTACAACTTTATTTTCACTAACCTCTAACTGAAAGTTAGCCTTTTCATTCAATAATGAATGTAGACAACAAAGTAATTTATGGCCTATAGACTCCAAAAATGTTTGTTAACTTCAATAAATCTCATTATCTCTATTTTATGCATGTAAATATATTTTTCCGTGAAAGGGTCCGTAAGATTGCAACAGACTCTCAAGGGGGGCCGTAGCACACAAAAAAATTAAGAGCCCTTGTTCTAGGCTCTAGAACGGCGTCTGCTGTGTTTTGTGAGGTATTTATATATTTAAACAGCGAAGTGACACTGGCAGAAAACTACCTTGAAACCATGTGCCGAAAACCAAGAAAATGACCATTGTAAACTCCGTGCCCAATATATTGCCACTGCTACCAAACTTAGAATTCTAACTGGTATTTACACACCTCTCTAGGTTCTTCATTCGTGTGTTTTTCGTGAGTGCACAAAGTGTGCAGTGCCAGGCTCAGTACTTGCATCAAGAGCTGGATGGCGAGGTATGCTGGTGTTGCCGCTTCTTGTTCCAAGTACGTTCCCGACTCCATCTGTAAAGCAGACATAGATGAAACATTGCTGCATCGCACCCATGTACTGTGATGTCACGTACTGTTCGCATGTTCACACCACAAATGCTGTTGCAATGTGTTTATAATCCCGATAATGAATAGTTACGTGTTTGCGAGTCGTACGAACGTATGTTACACTTAATCTGTATGATGATCAAAGTGTGCTTTGACACGTTGTCTACCCAATTTTGATGCATGCGCTTAAATCAGTCTTGACCGAAGCAAGGTCATCGCAATTGTGAACAATCAAAGAGCACGCACTGTGAGTGTGATGATAGCAGGGTCAGAGCAGGTCAATCTACGACACGCCCAAAATGTTACGTTTCAGCTAGGATGTACAGAATGTTTGCCTTTGTAAACTAGAGCTTGTTAATATCTTTTATGGGGTTCCATTTAAAGAAACCCGAATATTTTGTAGGTGGTGGGGGGCAGACAAGAGGAAAAGGCAGTGTAATTTGTTAATATTACTACAACGAGATAGCTGACGTGTTGACGCCCTGGGCAGCTTAATAACTTGACGACCCTTCAAATCTTAAACGTTTTCAGCCTTGGACTGGGCTGACGAATATTTTTGAGGGCCCATTCCCAAATTGCGGATAATTTTCGGAGAATTCTTTCGCGTATGGAAACCTGAGTTTAATAGTACTATATTTCCGAATATTTTAGTGACGTCTTAGCGTCCCCATTTGGCGCTCCGGGCAGTAGCCCTGCTGAACCACCGCTCATTCCGGCACTGGGGAAGGGAGTTTCTAAGGCGGATTTATGATAATTATGGAACTAATAATAATAATAATAATATATTTTAAAATTCGCGTAGGAACCCGGTATACCTCCGTAGGGTATGCGGTTCACTCCACATTCATCTGTAGAGACCAAGCAAGGCACGAGTTCATTCCATGTTTGAGAGTTACTTCGCCTTGGTCAACAGATGGCGACACGTATCGCGAACTTAATGCAAACTTTCGTTGGCCAAGTTTTGAAGCCTATATTTACACTGTAGACTACATAAACAGCGAACTAAACAATGCGTACAGTTATATTATTATTAAATTTGAATGTACAGGAACAATCTGAAACACATGTTGGCAAACCTGTCAACCAGCTGTTCCGTAATGGACGACGAGTTGTGACGTGCTTGGGCTGCGATTTGAGAAGGAATGCGTGCTTTTACCCTTGTTTAATATAGTATAAACAGTCTCATTTATAATGGGGGCAGTATTTGGTAAACGTAAAAAGCGGAGTAGGGTTACAGAGCATGACAAAGCTGTATTGGTAGGATATGGAGTTTTTGTTACTACTATGTAGTGTATGTATGCTAACGTGCTAATGTGGAAGCCACCTTGACGTAGAATTGTATTTTTTTATACATTAAGATTAGATGAGCAGCCGGCGAGTATAATTTACGGTTGATTCTCTGCGCGTCTTTACAGTCTTATGTGAGGTTCTGATTCTCAGATTATTTTACTAAGTGAATCTCACTACACTGGAGGTTATGCAGTATTCATATTTTAATTTCAGCAACTTAAGCAGCAGCGGGATAAATTAAAGCAGTATCAGAAGAGAATAGAACAGACTCTGGAAAAAGATAGACAGCTAGCACGAAAACTGCTTCAGGATGGAAAGAAAGAGTGAGTGTTCATTTACATGTCCATGTGATGTGCACTGATACATATTATATTTGATAGTCATGTTATACCTTTCAGCATGAAAATTGTTGTTAAGGTACAACTCACTGTTTATAGCATATTGTTGGATACACTGTTGGTGTATGTCTGTTCTGCACTTTTACCAGATGCTACTTACATGATGGAGTGATTCTGTGCTCTGCATGGGTGACAGAGTGAATAGATTTTGTAGTAAGCGGCAGAAGCTGGAGTGTGAAATATAGGAAAGAAGTTAAATTTATTACTTTATAATATAGGAATTGGCTGTACTCAAAATATTTGTGGTGTACGCTGTAATATTGAATTCATGTGGCCTGACCTGGTCATTGCAATGATTGATCTAGTTCTATACATCTGTGGGACTTGATTCTTGGCAGGGACTAGAATTTTCTCTTTGCCACCACTTCCAGATTGGCTGCTGGTGCACTGAGGAGTTTATTGACGAAGTCACCAGAGACTCAAGTGAAGATCACCTAGTGTTAAGGTTAACAAGGCATAAGGCTTTACTCCATGTCCTCTGTACTCTTTCATGGAATAATGCATAGGCACAAGGATATCGTTTTCAAATTTGATTTTGAACTATGGAATGTATTTTGATTAAGTCACAGAGTTTTGAAAGAATTGTGTTTGTAATGTTTAATTAATGTGTGTTGATGTGTGACATTTTTTCAGACTAATTTTAACATTACAAACATGTACAGACTCGTTGTGTTTTTGTGATTGTATTAGTCGTGCGAAGTTACTGCTGAGGAAGAAGAGGTTTCAAGAACAAATTCTTCAGAAGACCGACGGCCAGTTAGAGAACTTGGAGCATCTTGTACACGACTTAGAATTTTCCACAATTGAGATGCAGGTAAGAAGGTATTCTGTTTTTATGTAAGCACGTAGTTATGAACAGGAGCGGGATGTAACAGCATCTTTGTGTTATTTTATCATTTTATGTGTTCGTTAAGAGTTGGTGGCTGTTATGAATAAAAAGAGAATGAAGAACACTGGATGGTATGCTTGAATTGTCAGTGTAAGCCTAGTATCTGTATCTCCACATAGACCACAACATTTGTGAGTTTGCTTTTGAAGTGGATTACAGGCTTCTGCTGTGATTGAATGTTTTAAAAAGTTTTGTTTGTTGAAGCAAAGAATATTTAATATTCACAGAACTGATTTCTGAGTGAGCCTTGTGCACCATTTCCCTTTGATGTTTCATTTGGCTGTACCGTACAGGGTGTCTCTTGTATCATGTCACTGAGCATGGGAGCATTGTTACTTAGAAAGCCTGTATCCATTGGGACATCCCACAACAGCTGTGGCGCTCAGGGACATGATAAAAGGGATGCTTTTTTTACTTTTGATGTTAGAAGCTGGCAGGTGAGGCTGCATGCAAAAGGCAGATCTCTGTTGTCTGTTTTCAAAATATGCAGTAAGTAGCAACAGTTTTCCTGTAGACTGTAATTTTTCACAGTAGTACATTTGTTTGAAAGTAGGCGTTAAACCAGAACTGTGTTTTGTTGTAGGAATCTACATTTTAACTGCCCTGTTGACATAATTGTGTGTTCTTTACTTACTGGTTCTTTTTTCTAATTATGGCACACTGTGGCGCAGTTGCTTGAGGCACTGTGCTACAAGCCGGAAGGTCGCGGGTTCGATTCCTTATTGTGTCATCGGAATTTTTCATTGACACAATCCTTCTGGCCGCACTATGGCCCTGGGGTTGACTCAGCCTCTAACAGAAATGAGTACCAGGAATATTTCCTGGTGGGTAAAGGTGGCCGGTGCATAGGACTGACAACCCTACCACCTTCATGTGCCGATTGTCATGAAATCTGGGAGCCTCAACCTCCTGGAACCCTCAGGGCCTGTCCAGGACTGTAATGGGATTGCTTTACCTTTTTTTATTTATTTTGGAAGTTAAGGAATTTGACAAGAAGTGACTAACAACAGTGTTGGATAAAATAATTCCCGTGTACCTGTTTGCTGTATTCTGAATTTTGTATGATATGGTAGTTTGGATAAGGGTGGTGAATAGATGGCTATTTTTAAGATTTCATGCAGATTTAGACTTATTAAAATCGTATTCTGATGTGTACGTGCATAGATAGATAGATTTGCATTGTGTTCGAGCCCTTACAGTCCCGATGCACCTAGGCCTTATGGCCGTTTGTGCCCCACAATCTGATATCAGCTTGGGAGAGCCCTGTCCCTTTACCAAATTTCCAGGTGGCCCCCAGATTTAAAATCTTGATGTCCTCTGGGTCCAAGAAAGGAACCCAGATGTACCATCCTTTTCACTCAAAAAGTCCTGGCAATAGAATTCCCTCCAAGTTCCCTAACAGGGCCCCTGTGGAGAGAGATACCCACTTACACGGCATTTTTACATCTGTTTTCTCTTTCCCTCAGAGTCCCCAGTAAGGGAGCCCTCTCCATGTTCTCTAACAGGGTCCCCATGGACAGGGACACTCCATCACCACAGCCACTGGTCTATTCATTCATTCATGTACTCGTAAGTCTGCCAGAGTCCCCAGAAAGGAGCCCTCGTACATATGGGGAAAAACATAAGGTCACGATCCATGGAGCCCCACGCAGACAGAAGGCAATGGGGTGTGGCCTGGTTCCCAAAGTGTGTGCATGCACATATGCAAAGTTGTTTTTTTCTCCCCCCACCTACTGAATTCTATAAGGCATCTTTTTATTGTAGTGATTTTGTTATTGACAGGTCATAGATGGGTTGAAGGTTGGCAATGAGGCTCTGAAGAAGATCCATGAAGTTCTGAATGTTGATGAAGTGGAAAGGATTCTGGAAGAGACAAGAGAAGGAATAGAGAAGCAACGGGTATGCATAGTTTCACATATTCTGAATGTGACTGTTAGCGTGTCATAATAATGAAATGCATATATTGGTATATATGTTTGTCTGACCATCAGTCCATTAGTCATGTTCTTTATTTCATGAAGTAATAGTTATAGCAGGAAAGAGTAAATATATAAGTTGGTGTTTTAGAAGGAAAAGTATTAAGTTTGTTGTTATATGCATACAGGGGTCTAAAAATTTTCCAAAAATCTGGGACCCACCTTAAGATTCTAGGTGACAGAAGTGTAACATGTCGCTGGCTTCATAATGAGTATCCACATTTCTGCGAGTGATCTCTGAACCTCGCTGTTATCAGGCACTTTCTGGTCGGTGCATATGAACATTTTTGTATGCAAGGGAAAAAATGTGGTAATTATAGTGACATTGTGTGGCTGTGCTGTACAAAATGTAGTCACCTGGGCAACCAGGTGTCTGGGATTTGACTGATGTATGTTCAGTGTTTTACATATTACTGTCTAAGTAATCTGTACAGGTCAGTGTTTAAAGGTTCAGAGACAGACTGGAATGCAATTTGTTACTATAATTTACATTTATTTTTGATTATGTTAGAAGTATGTAGCAAATTTAACAGTTGAATGTATAGCATTGCAGCTGCAAATTTAGACTATCTTGGGTTATAGTCTCTTCAGACACCAGCTACTGTGTCTGAGTTATTGCATGGTTTTATGCATTTTTCACTGACTGATGTTGGGACATTTCCTTCAATTGGGCCATGACTGCTTCCTTCCAATTTATACTTCTTGATTACCCTATCATTTCGCATTATGTAGCATGTGCAGTTCAAAGTTTTTCAATAAATGTACCATGATCCACTGGATGCTTCTGATTATTTCAGTGGCTTGTCCATGCATCTTACCCACTAGTTATTATCAAGCAAGTGTGCATAATGTTTGTAAAAGTGAAAGTTTTTTTTATGACAAAACAGTTTGACTCTACAGACTTGGTAGGATACTAACGAGTGTTCGTTAGAAATGTGTACAGGAAAACCTTAGAAGTGTGAAAAAATTGAGACCGTACAGTGTTTAGCTGTAGACACAGTGGCTCATTAGCATGGGTTAGAAGCTGTGTGTGTGTGTGTGTGTGTGTGTGTGTGTGTGTGTGGCACATCTGGCAATATGTTGAAAAATGACAAAACTGTTTCGAAACTATGTGCAATGCATTAGCAGGTGAACATTTTTTAGGTTTATTGTTTGACTTATTTATATAGATCAGATAATATTTTTTCTTCTGTTGCAGGAGATCGATGACCTGCTGACTGGAGCTCTTACACCTGATGATGAAGAAGCAGTGGAAGAAGAACTGGAGAAAATCATTCAGGCACAGATGCCAGAAGTTCCTCCCGAGGAACTTGGCGCAACTGAACCACAAATGCCAGATGTGCCTGCTGAACCAGGTAGCCAGAGGGACTGTTGGTCATTGTCATTTTCTTTTCATGCATTATGCAGCCAGTTTCAAAGTACTGTGCATTTGACTATTGGGAGCCTACACTTTGTGGTATAATACTGTCATTTCATGCTTCTTGATTTGTGCAGAAAAACTGTACATTGTAGTGAAGTGAATAGGGCTCTTACTGTGGGGTTTCCAGGTTCAAAGTATGCCCAGAAAATTGTCAAGCTTGAGGTTTACATGAACTTCTTCAGTTCCATAGGGCAAATGTTGTGCTGCTGTTGTATGACCACATACTTTCACGTCCAGTTCATTCATTCATTGATTCATTCCATTGGCAAGTGCAGAATGCAACGATTCCTTGCCTTTCTCAGGAGCTTCTTCCATTCCTCTGTGTTATGTACTTTTTCTTCCCACCCTTCTCCACCAACAATTCTTCCATCCTCTCTCACCTCATCTTGCAATCTATTTCTTGGTCTATCTCTCAATCTTGTTGTTCCCAAATTTATATATAATATACTTTTGAGAATTCTATTTTCTTCCATTCTCTGTATATCCCCAAACCAACGTAATCTATTTAACCTTATTGTCTCTATTATAGTAGGTTTTTTAACACTTGCATAAATTTCTTTATTGGTTAATATCCTCCAATTTTCTTTTTTATTGTCATATATTAGGCCTAAAATTCTTCTATTCACTTTCCTTTCAGAAATGTTCAGTTACTTACTGTCTCTCTATTCATGTCCATTCCAGTTTATTATTTATAAACTCTTGTCAGGTGGTGTTTTAAATTGTGAGTGGAAACATACATCTTGATTTTTGAGTAGCTTTTGTATTCTTCATGTGCAGTGTGTCATAAAGTGAATATATTTACTGTATTATTTAAGGCATAAATTTGAAAGAATATCTTGAAACACATAACACACACATAAATTTACATTTATTTAGAATTATTTTGAATACTGTCTGACCATTATATTATTTATTTTTCACAGTAAGCCCTTAATTTTCTGTTTGGCTTGAGAAGGTGGCTGCAGCTTGTGAAGTATGAAGTTCAAAATTCTCTCTTTCCTATTTCATAAAAATTAAATTAGAACTCTTTACAATGATAAATGGAACCAACTTATTTCACTGAAGTATTCTTATAGTAAAACCAACGAGATGCACTAATTTCTCGAATTTATTTTTGGAATAGAACTCAACATGTTTCGGACAGTATCTCTGTCCATCATCAGGAGTCAGGCACTGTACACACAGCAATAGGTATTTCATTTCATTTATTTGCATTCCAAGGATCCAGACTGGATTACAGTTCCATAGGGATATGGAAATAATCACATTTGCAAAGCAAGTCTTAAAAGTTAAAACAATAATAAAGAGTACAGTAGTTACAGGTATTAGATCAAGTACAGTATTAGTGGTCCGACAGTAACATTAACATTAACTTATTCCGTATAACCATAGTAACATCATAGCGCCCGTATAAAAGACACAGCACTTACCGGATATGAAACAGTTTATTACATCACATCATAGCAAATGTATAATGATACGTCAGACACTGGAAGTGAAACGCAACTCTACAACAACAAAATAGGAAAATTATATACATTAGGTAGTAGAAGAAAATAAATAACTCAATAATTACAGAATAAAAATTAAATTGATTAAATTATTATTATAGTTATAGAATGATACATATTGAGTAAAC
>Ga0136643_10004316_pt1 | contig 19552 bp, 9 predicted proteins | sample TergutLab28metaG_FD_96883 | JGI IMG/M metagenome (GOLD analysis project Ga0136643, IMG submission 96883) | Labiotermes labralis P1 segment gut microbial communities from Petit-Saut dam, French Guiana - Lab288 P1 (version 3) (version 3) | ecosystem: Host-associated > Arthropoda: Insects >...
AATAATAATAATATTGTATGCTATTTAAATAATAATAATATTGTATGCTATTTAAATAATAGTAATATTGTATGCTATTTAAATAATAATAATAATATTGTATGCTATTTAAATAATAATAATAATAATAATGTCATACCATGAACCTAACTCTTCTCTTGTATAGCTATAGCTATAATTTGGCCCCTCACATTCGCGGTTTACTTTTTTTCAGTGAATGCGTGTGAACAATTCTATGAAAAATCCTGCTCGCATGTTATTTGTACCTTTCAATATCGGCCATCATACACGTTTGTTAATAACATAGAATGTTTATTACCAAGTAATTTTAAGCCCACTATTTAGCTACGTGTTTTTATGGTTAAGATAAACAGAGAGTGCTGCGCTCTGGTTGATCACAATTTAAACTCATTTTTATGGAATGGATACTTTTGGACGTATTGTCGTCTTTCACTGCGCCATTGTACGTATAATTTGTGATGTTATGCCTCATTCCGAAACAACATGAACGTCGTTGTGAAAATAATGACAAATATTAAGGACTTCAAGAATACAGAGGCTATAAAATTAGGACAAAATTAATTGTAGATTTCTACATCATTTTGCAGTAGACTTTTTTGATATCGGTATGATTCTACTTCCAAAGACTTGCACAATATAAAATCCTGTAATATACATCCTATTTATCTGTTTCGACTTATTATTACAATCTGTCAGCCTCCTTAAACATTATTTGAAGATCACCTTTCGAAGGTACGGGTCGAAATTGACAGTGACTTTCTTATATGGCGTATTATTTAAAAAGTGCAAATAATCCTTTTTTCAGTCTACGTTTGTACAAGAAAAGTATTCCTTGTAATTGCTTAGTATTTATTAAAGTGTTTTACAAAAACTTTTTATGTCTTCACGCAAGGAATTTACCTACAACTTTCAGTAACGTACAACAACATACAAATGTTTACATCTATCCTATTGCAGGCCTGGACATGCCCTTCAGGCTCCAATTTGTTTAGGCTCCCAGAATTTCTAGACAATCGGTGTGTGAAGGTTGTAAGGTTGTCAGTCCTACACACCGGCCTCCTTTACCCCTATAATATATCCCTGGTACCCATTCTATTACAGGCTGATTGGACCCCAGGCCCATATTGGGGCCGGAAATATTAAGTCATTGAAAAATCCCACTTAGCCCATCGAGAGTCGAACCCGCAACCTTCCGGCGTACAATTAAGTGCATAAATTTTATTAAGAAACATAAATGTAGCTATTTATTTACATACTCATATGCCTATCTCTTTATCCCCATACATACTTGTATCTCTTCACATCTCTCTATCTTGGTCAGCAATACAGTCTAGAAGTACCTCTCTTCATCTACGTCTATATCTGTGTCTATATACTTTTATCTAATTTATGTATCTACCCTCGGGGCTATGCGACCCAGGGCCTGTCTTTCTTCGCGTTTCTGAAACTTCTGCGAGGATATCTCGAGGACGCCTTGGACGGGTAATCGGCCCGTCGCAAGGCCACAGCCTACAAAGCAAAACACACACACACACACAGACGAACACATATGTTCATAACGAATCAGGAACTGAAGCCACATTTCTCATGTTAGAGCTTTAGAAAACAATACAAGCCTTAAATCACAAGGCCATTGTGTTCGGCCTAAAGTACAAATAACAAAATCAATTAAATTTCAAACAGTCATATTGCAATTTTATATGCATGCTTACAAAAACATTCGTGCTTCTTTAGGCTCATTCGCAAAATTTTAGTTTCGCCATGTCTGTCTGTCTGTCCGCATGGAACTTGGCTTCAACTGGACGACTTTAATGAACTTTGATATTTGGATTTTGTCGAAAGTCTGCCCAGATAGTTCAAGTTTCATTGACATGGGACAAGAATAACAAGCAGTTTACGTGAAGACCAATACACATTTTTAATCATATTCTCTTTTATTCTTAAAATTAAAAATGTTTCAGACAAAATGTGTATAGAAAATCAAAACAAATATTTTACGTTGAAAAACTTTTTTCGACAATCATGTCGTTTATGAGACAAAGTAAAAAAATATTGTAGAGCCGGGCATGCTTCAGATGACAGTATGGCGCAATCGCTTTGCATGCTATATGACTAAGGCTACAAACACACACTCACAATATGTAACACTTATTGATTTCCACTGCAACAACGGTTGCACAAACGCGCCTCTGTATTACGTTATACGTACATTGCCTGTCTTTTTCTGAAATGCTTTGAATATCAGGGAAGACGAAGACAGTTCATAGATCAGCATCTAATTCATTTATTGTATTTTAAACATAATAATCATCTTCATGGCCTTAGGAACTCCTCAATTTCAAAGTACTGAGGTCAATTTTATTAATAGTATTCCGGCTTAATATTAAAATATAGGATTATTATAAAATTATAACTACGAAATTTTACCACTTACCAAAGGCGTTTGTGTCACAAAGACATGTTATGAACTGTACACATAGGAAACCTTGATCACGCGTCGTCATATTATATTTCATCCGCAGAATTCTTTTGTTATACAACTGAAGGACAGCTATGGTCTCGGTACGACGCCAGTAGAATAAAAACACCGTACTGTAACAACATATTTGGTCTTTTTCTTTTATTACTCACGTCCCATGCACTACTCGCTTAATCTGGGATCAAATGTTACAAGGAAGAAGCTAATAACATTTTGCACAACACGTGAGCATCGTATTGGACACGAGAAGTATGGTAAAATACTTCATCAGTGGTATGACTTAGATAGAACATCTCAGGGTGGAAAATTTAGCCTGAGAACACGGATTGTAGCGCGTATCTGCATCGTACAATTAAGGAAATGAAACTAACTCTTAATTTAACAGCATGTCATTTTTGTATGTATTATAGTGTATCACCCTTGAAATATTGATTAATGTCTATTGAAAAAAATATAAATAATTTATATCACAATTCAATTCGAAACGTGGAAGTCGATCTAAATTAATATCTTCAGTGTATTGTCGGCAGTCTCTCTGGTTGATTCTCCGAGCAGTCCACGTAGACTTTATGCCGAACAAATTTTTCTGAGACATGTTTCTCTACCAGTACTTGAGTATTACCATAACAAACATCATTCCACCCGTGCTCCATATTTATTCGTCTATCGTCCGAGTGATGCATAATAAACCAAACACAGGCTGCATTTTCAAGTGGCACGAAATAATGTGACCCCAAGAATAAAATAATTATTATTGCAAGTATTCAGACGGAAGTGTTATATAAATTACATATCAATACTCTTTAAGTGCGTCCCTTGAAAGCTTAAAGATGAATGGTATATTGTATCTCACATTGAATATTCAGCAATCCTTCGCTGCGCATTCAAAATTTTCAGCCAAAATTAAGAGCAAGTACTAGAGGAAATACAGCTGATATTTTAACAGACATATTAACGTGTGGATCTGATAACTTATAAAAGATTCTGAGTAATCATTAAAAGTTGGGTAGAAATTGGAAGAAATTAGAAATAAATATCTGACGCATACAGTAAAGCCGCATCCATCTATTTGTACGAATCATTCTGTAAATCTCCAAGAGAATATTATGATTAAATTTTACATTTGAGGATTAGTAAGACTATAGTAACACGGTTATCCTTATTTCTATAAAAATATAGTCCACATATTTGAAGGGAAGAGAAGGTAAGTTAAAGGAATATGGAAAGCTTTCAATATCCAAGCCTTCAAAAACTTTGATTCGGATTGTAAAATATAAATTATTTCAGTTCCTACCGGATAGAGAATACAGTTCATGTCAATTAAAGACCAAATGTTTAGTGCCTTTACGGAAATTCCGTATTTGTTGTAGAACGCACAAAAAGCGTAGAGTCTAAAGTTACCCGGTGTTTAAAATACGGCGTATTCCGTAAGTTGGAAGGAAAAAGTGTCTGTTAGCCTCAACATGTCTACCCGTCCGTCATTTTGTCTGTCTGTCTGTCTGTCCGCTTGAAATAGTGCAACTTCCACCGGACATATTTTCACTAAACTTCTTTTTTGCTCGATTTTACTAAAATTTTTACACATATTAAGATGTTTTAATGGAACAAATATGACAGACCAAAAAGTCCAACATTTATTTACGGCGTCTCGCTGTATTTGTTCTTTATATTCGACGCTGACTTCGTTGTCAGGTGCAAGCTTGACCCCGAAGGAAACAATTTACTATCTGGACCTAACAATCGGACATGCTGAATTATAAATTTCGCCGTCTACGTGAAGATAGTAAGAAATATTTTTCGATATTGGCGAAATATCGGTTATGATCCACTCTAAATCTGTTTGCACAATACGAAGAAAACTTGCAGCGTATGTAGTTTAAAATGTGCAGAAGCACTTTCATGTACACACGAAATAATGTGGAATGCCAACTTGATGAAACTAGGTAATTTTATTGATATATTCTTAGCTCCACATGTTTCGGGTACATACGTGTGTACGGTGCAGATGGTGCCGTGCACGGCACCATCCGCACCGTACACACGACCCACGCAGCGGCTCTCAAGACCACCACCCATCCAAAAACTCGGTGCAGAAAACCATATGCTGCAACTCATCAGCTAATGCTCCTGATGATGGGCGTATGTACCCGAAACATGTCGAGCTAAGAATATATCAATAAAATTACCTAGTTGCATCAAGTTGGCATTCCACATTATTTCATGAGGAAGATGCACGGTCAAACAACCCTCAAGTTTTCTTGTACACATATCTGCAGTGTTTCTGTTATAAATAATTAATAATTTCAAATTGAGAGACACACCAGAAGTATTACATTCTGTAGATATTTTCCAACTTGTCAACATTAAATCTGATAGTGCATGTAATAACCACTATTTTCAATGACAGTCCCTGCAGCTCCAGAGTCTATTCAGTACCTTCATCAAGAGTGATGGTGAGTGGGAGAGCGGAGCTAACCTCTCGAACTCCATGCAGAACAAGCCCTGAAAGTAGTTTTATTTTTGCTTTCAACTTTTTTTTTTTAATGTAAGGACAGCACGCTGCTGAAGTCCTGCCTTCATCTGAAAGGCATAATTAATAGAAATTACGCTGCAAGAATAATTGGGTACTTTTGTTGTTCGAGCGTGAATTGGGTAAATTTACTGCGTGTTCTAATATCGTAACACAAATACATAAACATGTTGATTTCACCACATGACTTCAAGTTGCATATATCTCATTCAGTTTTCGAAGATTTTATTTGTCTACCAAACTGAGAAATAAGCTACGGAAAATCTAACGCTATTTGAATGCCTGTGTGGCTCACTGTGAAAAATGTGTTAATATTCCTCTACATTTAGCGAATTAAAAAGCTACTGATATTGTGCCATAAATGTGTACACTACAAGTATTTTTTTAAATACCCAGTATTTTATTTTTACAAACTGTTAATTCTCATTTTTTAAATTATTTTAACATTAGTACTGTGCATATTTATTACTTGTATAATGAGCCAAAAAATGCACAATTGATCAGCAATTTAGTATACTGTTCTTTATTACACTGCCCCTACCTGGCCGACATAACAACAGCACCAACAGACAGCTTGTATATACGGCCATAATACAATACTTCCTAAGTTCTACGACAAAATAATTTTATTAGAGATAGAAAAATTTCAATATTTTAAACATTTTGAATATTAACAACACAACATACCTAATGTTTTGAAATATATCGCCAATACTGCAATCAAATACTAATGTAACTTAGCAGGTGCTGACTACATGCTCCCTGAAGATGACGCAATAGCGTCGAAACATGTAGGGGCAGTGTAATAAAGAGCGGTATAATGAAGTGTTGATCAATTGTGCATTTGTTGGTTCATTATACAAATGTTTATTCTCAGTTTATCAAAAAAGCCTTGAAAAAATCTACACGCTTGTATGTGTTTATTATGTAAAGAATATTTAAGATGGGTTGTAAAGGGTAGTGAAGTGCAGTCAGTAACCTTTCCTACCCAAAACCCATCCTCACTTTCCCTGGTGCAACTTCTCCTAAAGAACGAGGTTCTGGGGACCGAGTAACAGCGGTATATACGTTCCTCGTCCGCAGAGGAAATGCTGCAGAACACGCTTGTCCAAAAGTCAAGCGGTGGCAACCCCACCACCAGAGAAGCTAGCTGTAGACTAGTAACCCGCCCTAGGGAATTAAATATTACTTTCAACCTTCAATATAATGACAACAGGACGGCAAAATTGACGAAGAACTATGGCAAGAAAACTGTTAAGCGAAAATGGAAGAAGCAAAATATAATCATATGTGCAACCTGGAAGGTAAGGGTAATAGCCCACGAAGAAGAATAACGGGACAGTGTATTAAATAATAAATAAATTAAAATAGCAGCAATTACATAATCAAAAGAGATATTGAAGGATACATTGGAAACATAATTACATAGAAATCTATAATGATGTAAACACGATTACAACCGAATGTAGTTATTAGGTTTTATAAATTTAAAACAAAACTTAATTATTAACTACACATATTGGGGCGAAAGAATAATTGAAGTAAAACTAAACATTTGAAGAGGAAAATTGTCGTTTTTTGGACTCTGCTCTCAGAAGAATAGAGAGTTGAAGAAAACGACAAATTTATAACCAATGAAGGAAATACTGAACAAAATTAACAAAAATTATTACGTCTTACTCTGGAAACCTGAATGTTAGAACGGTAAATGTTGAAATCCATAATATTGAAGGAAGTTTTGGAAAACCAGTAAAAAATACCGAAGGACTGAAATTAAGATATTTTGATACATACAATAACATGAAAATAACGAACTCATTCTCCAAGCACAAAATATACACACATACATATTGTGAGCTCAAAATTCCAAACAATTACAGGCTACTTCATTGCCAAGAAATTACAACTATTTATAAAATTATATTAGTCAATTATGAAAGTATAAGATGGCTATATAAACAAAGATTTCAACAGAAACTACAATAAATTTCAGAAAGTAGCAATATTGTTTTGGAGTGGTCGAACATTAATATACAAAGCATTTACACAAAAAAAAATTAAAATATGGGATGATGAAATAAAATGAATTGCACAATGGAAAATTTTCACATAAAAAAAGTATTTCATAAAAGACCATAGAGTATGAGACTGAATATAAGCGCAGAAGAGCCATTGCCAAAAGAGAAATCACATCATCGCAAATCATGGGAACAAATTATATCGCACTTAGGATTTGACATGTAGAAAGTAAAACCAAAATATTTAAGTTACTATAACATATGAATAAAGATATTGAAACTCTGCAAATATAAAACCTGGTCCAAGTAAAGAAATATTTTTTACATTATTATGAGGAATTATGAATTAATGGCGCTCTTCAAGAAAATTATTGAAATACAGAAAATATAACGACAAAATTATAACAATGGGATAATCGAAAGAAGGACAAAAAACGGAAAGTCGTCAGACGAAGGTAACATGAATTCTGAAATTTATAAATATGCAGGAGACACATTTCATGAGAGACTACTTTTTTTAATGGCTGGGTTGAAACAAAATATTTATTTTAATGTATGAATACTGTATTAAGTACAGTGATGATTATTTACACAGATTTAAAACCTACGCTCTCATGGACTCTGGATATGTGGATTGTACATTTCAAATCAAAGAAGTTGTTTTTCATTTCTGACGAATAAGGTCAGGTAAGTTGCATGAAAAATGTCAATGAATGATCATTATAAAATACAGCGCTCTTTTATTTTCTTATGTTCTTGCTGTTCAAAAACTGGTTTTCCTTGGCGACCACGTAGTTACATTAAGCTTCTTGAAACACCGAGCTACGAGTAATTCTGTATTTTGTATTACGCTGTGTCATATTTAAACTTGTCCATTAAAGAGACGGTCTACACTTCTTACTGTAAATAAACCCTGAATCGCTTACGTTTAAGGAAAGTATACCTTGAAATTAGGAGTAAGAAGAGAAAGAAAATTACAGAGCAATAATGTTCCTTCATTATAAACAACAGTGAAAATGCGTTAAGTAAAACAAAAAAAAATATTAAAATTTAAGCACCGGAAAAATAAATTCTTAACAAATGTCGAGGGATATATTTTTACCAGATGAGACAAAATTGTAGATGGAATTACTCGAAACTAGTTATTTATTCAGGTACCGACATAATGTGCAGTTGCAAAAGAAAAACTTAATAATACAGATCAAAGGGATAAAACCACTGATTACAGGAACTGACTCAGTTGTAAAACCGAAGGGATAGCACCCTAAGAGTAGACAAGAGGTCGGTAGGTTTGATTTTGGAGTATGAAGGAGCCTGGACCGTGAAAAAAGGATAAGGCATAATAAGAAATACGCTGATTGTTGTATAAGAGGCCACCAGCTTTCCCTCGCCTTGTTAGTTTCGCATCTCCTACTTTTTAGTAATCAGTCTAAGTTGGTTAAATTGTTGTAATCTAGAAAGTCTACACAAATGTGAGAAGTTCTGACAGTACAGTTGTCTTCCAATTTTATGAATGGATTCTAACGCAATATATTACATATACCTCAGACAATATTTATCTATTCACTCCAGAAAACTGGTAAAAGGAATAATCTACCGCAAGTGTGTCGTGTTTTGCTCTTATTCCTACCACAAATGCAATTAGACCTAACTATTTGTTTACTGTTTAACGTCTCCCTAGATTCTAGCAAGATGTGTGGTAACCATCTCAACTACAAACTGCTAACATTCTTGCTATTTTCTTCTTTGTGATTAGATTTTATAAAACTCTTTTCCATGCGTAGCTTTGTTATGGGGTAACATAATGGTGATATAGTTCTTTATTCTAAGTAGTAAACAGCAGCCTTGAATTTTAACATTTAAAGCCTGGTGGTAATTATAGGTACTAACTCCTCTATCTTTAAGACAAACTTTATTCTACAGTAGAGTGTTTATGTGTTCTCTATAATTCTTAAATCAAGCAGCCATTATTTGCTAAATAGCTTTCACTGGTCGTCCTAGTAGTGAAGAAATATGTTCTCTGTGAGATTCGAAAGGAAATTTTGTGTGTAATTTGCATGAATGTGTGTCGGCAAAGTGACACGATTTTCTCCAAGTACTTCGGTTTCCCGTTGTCACTGTCATTCCCCTTATACCACATACTCATTTACTTTTTCATTATAAAAAGAAGTAGAAGAAGCCTGGACAACTTCAAACAAAGAAACGTTCCTTCGGATATCGGGCAGCATTGGACAGAAAAGTACTTCCACATTCTTGATTGTGTTATTCTTCAAAAGGCTGAGACAACTTTTCATGAAGCTTTTAATTCCTTAATTCTCTGTTTAGAATCACGAGAATAATAAACAAAATTCTTTGGTGGTGAAAAGTTATCTGTTAACATTGATATTTTATCATTTTTGTAACAATGTTATAACTACAACGTATAGCAGTCAAGAAATTTTCAAACACGCTTACATTAGATACACACATGAAACATCTTATTACTCAGCGTATGTACTACCGCCTACATGATCAATCTACGAACCTCACATTCAAAATGTCCTACCGCCCTTTGTATATCCAAATCAAATGCAGAATAAAATCTGTTTCAACACACCGCATCAACCAATTGTACCGATCTTACTGCGTCTACCACTTGAATTCAGCCTGAAATTCCCTACGTTTTTCCGCTTAATCCAGCACTGTCGTGATATATATATAACATAGGTAAATAAAAGAAGCAAATACATTCAGTTCGTATGGGAGGTGACGTTATGTTGCTGGTGGATCTCCCAAACCTTCAAGAAAAGGCAGTAAGTCCCTTCGAAGCCTCGGGAAACTAACCCAGCAAGTGTCACGTCGCAGAATACATAAAACTCAGCACTCGCAAGACAGACGAAATTTCTTCTACCCACGAATCGTGAAGTTGTGTTTAGGAGAAGTGAACGCAAAGTTCTGCATACACTTTGCCTCGGAATTGGAACCTTCTGTTCGGATGCTAGGTCCTGCCGCTTTATCTTGGCGATAAAAGACTCCCAGCATCCAGTCGCAAGGACGGTGGTTGGATTTCGCAGCCAGTCCGGAAGTCGTACCGAAAAGAATATTGCTTCGTCTGCCAGGATTCGAACCTTTGTCACCTTATCACTTGGCTGAGCTATTCTGACCCATAAATAAATGAATGGGTGACCGAATAATAACTCAGCAAGGAAATAAATTAATAAATTTCAATAAGAAAATTATTAAATAAATAAATGATTACTGGCAGCCTGAAATGTCTCGATGTTACCCTCGCAAGTTTATGAGTCTCAAGACTATGTCACTGAGATAAACAGACTGTTAGGCATTCTGTTGGAAACAAAGCGCTTGCAGTGGGCGGGTCTGGCCAGAGTTCAAGGTTTACGTCTTGGTGCCCCGCACGATCTTGCAACCGTTATGAAATACCTTTCGAATAGCTTTCAGGACACGTCACTTTATGTTGCATTGATGACATTGTATGTTGCATGTATGCCACTGTATGATGTGTTTATTGTCTGTGCAAGAGGAACTAACTACGAATGCGTTACGAAATATTTTTTTCTTCCCGTTTTCTTTTTCCTCGTACAGAGAAAACAGCCTGGAACTATTGTTCGGTACACATTACCTTGGACAGGTATTTTAATTACCCTTTGAATACCTGCGTTGTCAAAAGCGAAAGCAAGTAGAGAAAGATCTTTGAAATTCATTATGTATATTTAGGTAAGAAAGAAATTTACTGAATTTCCAAACATACCCTTTCTTCCAAACTTTCTTGTTCAAATAACGCGTTCTTCCTTAACCATATGCTACGGTTTTAATGTCCACCTCGTTAAGATAAAGGTTAAACAAATAAAAGAAATGTTATCTCCCTTAGGTGTAAATAAATGGATACTTACATAAAAATGTGAGAGGAATTTTGAAATAGACGAAAGGAAGGCAGGTGGAAAGAAGGGAGACAAAAGAAGAAATAAGGGTAAGAGTGGAGGAGAGGGAAACTAGACAGATTGGAAGAACTAGAGAAAGATACAAGGGTTAACAGTGCACATATAATATCAGTTATGCCCTGTCGTAAAGGATATAGGCTTTGTAAATGTAGCGCTTATAAATAATTTCCCTTTGCACAAGCCTACAACTGTGGTTTACATTTTAGTGTAAGAAATGTTTCCGGAATAAAGAAGAATTACGTGATAAGTACAAAAAAGAACACACACTTTGTAACGCTTTGTGGCACGGTTATACTGTATAGATTAGCGAAAGCATAACTTACTTACTGGAAACAATTCTCTTTGTCCTGATGTTGCCCCAAAGATTGGTAGGTACATCACCAACATTATTACATCGTTGCCACGAGCAATGACACATTACGTTCTCTCATTGGAAGGGACAACTTTAGACCTTACCAGTGGTTTCTTTACTCTAAGGTACTCGACATTATTGTCATCAAGGCCTGAAGAAATCTTACTTTTTGCCTGACCCCGGTCTGGTAACTTCAGGCACCGTTCGACACTATAATTTGGGTATGTCTGCCTCTGTCATGTGCTGAACATTTCAAGGTCGATTTCTAACGCACGTGACCCTAGTGTTCACAGTCGGTGGGTGAACACTGTCATAGGAACTGGAAGTTCCACTAAATAATTTAAATAATTATTTTTGGCCTCTGTGATTGGAATGAGATGGTCATGGCCATGTAACAGGAATGCGAAACGGGCGAAAGCAATTTTAATAAAAGTGCCTGAACGAAGGAAAGGCTTTGAAGATCGAGCCCTATAGAGAAGTTAGTACTGCAGTAGTATGTCTTAAATGGATAGAATGGGATGATCTGTGCTGGTACATCTGGTGGGCTGCTTTAACACTCTGATAAGTCGCTGAGTTCCACAAAATACGGATAAACTTTATTCGCTGAGCACCTGTTAGATAGTAATAGTTCTCAAGGAAAATTCAGCGTCTATGGAGTTAGTTATTCTGTGACTGGATAAATACTTTTATTCTGGAATTGCTCTCAGCAGGGAAAGAGTCACCTTCCTTGGCGCTGCGGCCCAACGCAGGCCAGGGTCTCCTCATTTCTGAGGTTTCTAGATCACACACAACGACACATCACAGTCGGTAGGACTTCTCTAGACGAGTGATCAGCCCGTCACAGAGACCTCTACCTGACAACACGCAACACTCAACACAGACATCCATCCATCTCCCCGGCGGGATTCGAACCCACAGTCTCAGCAAGCGAGCGGCCTTAGACCCACCAGGAGGGAAAGAGTAAGCCCATGAATATTAAAAAATAACAATACACCTAGTTAGAATATATTGAACCACTTTCTGTGCTGAGAAGTACGCTCTTCTGTGTTATTGCGTGGCGAGTAGAGGTAAGAAATTACCATCATTCGCCGCGCAGTAACCCAGAAGAGCTCGTTTCTCAGTTACTTCGCGATGGAAGCCTGAAATCACGCACTGCCTGTACCCTCGAACTGCAAAACCAACATCCATACTATTCATGTTACAGTTATTCCCCCAGTATCTACGCGTGTTCATAACATTACTCTACCAAAATTGTGTACCGGTAGGTATGTGTTTAAAGTCCCTACCGTGTGAGTTCCATGTTCCCTTCACCAGAACCTCCCAAGTTTAAAAATTCCGACAACGCTAACGGATGATTTATCGTTGTTGACAAGTATCCACCACTTTAAGTCCCGGTCCTCTGTGATTATGATTATTACTATTATTCTTATGTTGCTTTCCTTTCTCTAGTTAAATTGTTGTTACAATTTTATTTTATTTATTCTGTATTTGCTTATTTCTGTAGTTGTTTCTTTGTACTCTTAATTGTAATTGGCCACTCAGTTGCTCAGTAAACAGGTAAATGAGTGAAACTCTACGTACACCGGAAGAGCTGTTAGCAGCTACGTGCTAGTCACAGGAGGGGCCATCAAATATTCGCGTCTTCTTTCGTTCGTGGTTGTTTTAGCGTATGTTCTTCGATTAACTCTTTCTTTGGCCTTAGATTTTGCCTCACAGGGAACCAGAATTTGACTAACTCACGCAAACAAACGATATTGCTAGTAGGGGTGTTATTATGAATAATTTTAGCCTTCTGTGAACTACAGAGACCGGCATAATACCTGCGAAAGACGTTTCCAATACTCCGTGCTCATACTTCATCACTTACCACCAACACTAATCAATTTTAAAAAATTACATCTTTATAAAATCAAACAACTCTGTGCCTTTCTAAACTCGGGGAGTCCAAGGTGCAGCCCTCTTGACCTCGGAGAATGGGCAGTTTGAGTATTTTTAGAAGCTAACACATTATAAAATATTGGGCCAGTACAGCCTAACGGCCTACTCGCCACTAGAGTTGTGTAACAGACTGACAGCTGGTGTAACTGAACAGAAACTTGTATCATTTCTAAAATTAGGGTTCCAACCAAAGGCACAGACAAATGCCGATTTTCCCACTTTATACACAACACGTCAGGGTTGATACCGTGCAGACTAGAAACACATAAGAGGCTTTGATAATAATGTCTGTGTTCTGAAAAATGACTTTTTGACAATTTGCTTTTTTTGTTTCAAAGTTTCTTTTTGAGCAGTTTATGTACATATTTATGATTTATGTCACGGCTGTGTCAGTATCTTGAAGTCTGTAGTTTCGAATTTAGGGTCATTAATGAACTCTAATTCGGAAAAGACGTAGAAAGGAGCAATAGTATCTACTACAAGATACAAGTCCAGCATTTGCCTGTAGGAACCGAGGAAAACCATAAAAAATTTTAAAACCATTAGTTATTTTGACCTATATTAGAACGGATAATTTAGAAAACCTACAACCCGTGACAGCTTCCTCTGTTATTATAGGCTGTGGAATTTATATTTAGAAAAAGTAAAGCTTAACAAAATTGGAAGTGTACTGAACGTAAAATACATCCTTCATATCCACAAGATTCTTTGTGTGTAATGCTGTCGCTTCTGTAAATATCTAATGAATTTTTTTTTTTAGATAGAAGCCGAAGAAAATTCAGGGTTTCCGTTATTTTGTGTCCGCTTTTAAACGACATTGGTCTGTGATGACATAATTAGGTAAAATCTTCACCATTAAATGAAACTAAAATACTTCAGAAGTAGAATTTTTCCATGCATATAGGCAGAGGGGCGGGTTTCTAATTTAATAGACGTTCCACAAAGTTGCCAACACATCTGCATTCATTTGAATACTTAGAGGAACGGTCTATAAAATAATTTTTATTATGCAGTGTACTGTCAGTATATTTGCAACAACAGATATGTATCTACAATAAACGAACATTATGATCATTACCATTATCTCCCGTAAAACAGCGATTTGTCGTAGCCCACAAATACACAGTTTTTTACAAGAGACAGAAAAAAATATTAAGCTATTTTTTTTTACGAAAAACAAATTTTGTTTACACATTATTTTGGAAGGTGTGTTTGTAACCCAGCTGTCAAGTAATGCGGGAATACCAGTTTGACGAATTGTGTGGGTTACGACAAATTGTCGTTTCATGAGCACTATGCAAAACTGCGAAAACACTTTCGAGAGATTAATCACGCTTATTCCAAATTAAATAACATATGTGTACTTACAGTCTTGTTACCTTTACACCGATAAGCACAAGATCTATTTTAGGCAGTAGAGAGGCTGATTAAAGTGTGGTTGATTCATCTGCACAGATAATCAACCGTGAAGTAACTGTCTACTTGTGGATGACCAGGAATTCAATTACGGTCAACGACAAGTGTTTCATCGTAACAAACTCATCAACACCGGCTCTGGTGTCCACCGATCTTCATACTTAATGGGTACTGGTGTCGTTCCTTGAGGTTGGAGCGGTCGAGCATAAATACCCCCCCACTTACCTCCAATTAAATTCCATTGGAAGAGCACGGAGCTCTTTTTAGAAGCCCCCAGTGTGAAAGACATTCCTAGCACCGTGCTTATAAGCAATAGAAAGGTAAAAGAAGTCTTCCTTACCTCTTGTCGATCAGCAACCGTAGCGGTAGAGCGTAGGGCTCCTAGGTAGAAGCAGACACACAGCAATCGGAATAGCATGACCCTTGATGACCCGATAGCTCAGCCATCAACTTCAATGTTTCCCTCTCAAGACAGTGGCGAATGTTAGCCCAAGCCCTTTGCGAACTCTGCAGCTTCCATAACCTTATTAACACTCCTCTGTCAAAACGGGAGTTCCGTATGATTCATTTACAATCGCATTTCATCCTCTTTTCATATCAGTGGGCGATATTACCCGGCATTTCTCCGTTCGTGTATCGTGATGATTTTAAAGTGTCATAGAGCACGGCCAGATGATTGCACTATTAATTTGACAGGTGTAGTATTGTCTACGGTAATACTGTCCTAAGAGCACATACAACCAACTGGAGGTTTTAATTTAAAAAATTGAAAGTGCCACACCAGTTATCGGGGTAGAATTCCCTCTTGCAGTTTGAACACTATATTAAAAATTTATACATGTCTGTCTCAATATTCAGTTTGTTGCGTCGAATATGTAAACGATGAAACAAAACACAATAAGAATAAAGTTATTTTTTTATCTTTTGGTTAAGAGAGAATGTGCTAATGACACAAGCACAAAGACCCGCACCATCTACGCCATAGACCAGAAGTTACATAATGTGACTCAAAAGAGCTGCAAGCATCAAAGTACTGGAAATAATTTTGACGTCTCAATGGAACTATGCTTGAAACATTCAAGAAACATGTACAGTCAGTACCTTAAAAACATTACAGTTTTCATAAATATACCAAATTTTCCCAGTGTACGTAAAACGTATTGTCATGCGTAAAAATTGTTATTGTTTCCAACGGAGTATATTATAGCACATATTTGAACCAACTTACATTCATGCTGTACACATCTGAAGTTCCCTTCGCTCCCTTAAAGTTATTATATTTGACTGTAATATCTGACCTTAAATTTGTACTCTCACTTTACGAGTCTGAATTCATTCGAAGCGTGTATTTGCACATCATGGGAGTTCTAGAGGAAATAGTTTTTTTTTTGGAACATAATCTTCTGACAAGCAGTGCAAAATATTGTATATAAAACACACTTCTGGCTTTCAGTTTAAGTTATTATACCCTGTGCACTGAGATATCTGTAGTTACTGTGTTGAAATTGAAATAACGCTTCGCGCACAAATAAAAAATCGAAGATTCCTTTTGTCACTGCGATAATACACATACGAAACAGACAATTCGCAGAACACTTTCAGAAGAATGATGACCATTCCGCCACTGTAACGTCCGTGTGCTAAGTTTGACAGTTGAGTGCTATCCGACGCACTGCCATCTGAGCTGTGGCAATGGCCCTACTGAGCTTACGTTCTCTTTGCACTGCAGTCATACGGATGACTGGGTAGGTAGGTTGGCATTGGAGCAGTGGATCTCGCGCGGTGGTAATTAAACTTCTGGAGAAAGAGGCGAATTATACTTGCTTCCAACATCCTAACTACGAGTAGAAAGAAAGGTTTGGGTCGGACCCAAACAGAGGCTTTTCTACATACCAGTGAGGTTTTTTAACTCTAATTTGGCCCTTTACACATGCGTAAATATTGAAATCTGGAACAGGGAGGTAATTTTAGAAAGAGAGAGTAAATAAACTTTCAAGAAAGGTATTGATTGTGGTTTACATCCGCTATGAATTTAATAACTGGACACAAAAATCACAATATTTATCAACTTGATTACGGTAAATGCATGACAATATGAGAACCAAATACGAGGAATGTAAGAAATGCCCAAATGTCAAGACCCATCTTTCTGTGTTCACATGAGTGTCACAAATCAGTTTAAAATGCTGCACTGACAGCTGTTTTCTACACAACCTCATGTGTTACTGCAGATATTACTGCCCTCACGCGTGTCCTTGTATGATATAGTGGCTCTGGAACAATTACTGAACCTCAGCAGACAATATTTCTCTAATCCTGTCATAGAAAAAACCGTAACTCTTGAGATGACCGGATCGGGATTCAGGATTATCATTTGAACGTACTGTCCTTTGTATTCTTTGATGGGAACTTACGATACCCTTCCCTTCTGCGTCATTTATGTGTATCTCCTGTGTTTCTTTATTGAGCTGTCCAATAGAAAGTGTAGCGGTCACGATTATCTTCCTTTTGCGCGTCAGCACCTTGTTAAGGCAGCACTTAGTGATACCAGCAGCAGTACTGCAAATATAGAAAAGCCATGTCTTTAGCGGAAGATAACAGTCCCCTCCCCCACAACCTATGTATGAAGGAAGAGAATGGACGGGTTACATGTACTTCTGCAGTGTAAAGAAACGCAAAGCTACGGTGAACAGCTTCTGACAAATAAAGGGACAACAACAGCGAATAAAGAGTGTACATTAAAATAACTGGCCATCGCTTTTATGGGATGTTATTCTTCGGCTGAAATGTTCTTGGTAAACACGGTACTAACCCTCTGAAACTCGCAGATACTTGTGTGTGTATTTAGCCCTTTACATAAAAGATAAACCTGAAGTTTATTTGAAGATTTAGATCGTACGGCACACTCCTTTTCGGTTAAGAAAACTATTCAGATAATGCTATGGAGGGAAATGACAGCTGTTTAGTTTTTCTTAGAAACATACAAAACATATACACTTTGTGGGCAAAACGTATAATTTTTAAAGTTAAATCTGTTGTACAAAACAACTACAGTGTTTTGAAGGATTAATAAAACTCTGTTTCTTCATGTGTTAAACCACACCACGTCGCGAATATAAAAGTTACCCATATCACGATAAATGTATGAAATACCATTCTTCCCTTTCTGAACATTTTATGACAAGCATAAATAATGCAATGCCCAGCGACAGTGCCTGAGTAAACTACTGCTGCTCTTTTTATACTGACCTGTTGTACTGAGTTAGCAGCTAGAGTCGGTCACTGTCGTTTGTTTAGAAGGCAAATTATGAAGTCGTAAGGCTATGTGAATTGTCGAGATTTTAACTGTTAAACTAAACGTAGTATTAAAAGTTCCGAGTTTTAGCTTGAGTGCCTGTATTCGCAATATTAATGTACAATATTTCGTGCTGCCACTACTGACATGTTAAGATAAAGCAATCCCATTATAGGCCTGGATAGGCCCTGAGGGTTCCAGGAGGCTGAGGCTCCCAGATTTCAAGACAATCGGCACATGAAGGTGGTAAGGTTGTCAGCTCTACGCACCGGTCACCTTTACCCCCAGGAAATATTCCTGGTAATCATTTCTGTTAGAGGCCGAGTCAACTCCAGGGCCATAGTGCGACCGGAAGGATTATGTCATCGGAAATCGAACCCGCGACCTTCCGGCTTGTAGCGCAGTGCCTCAATCAACTGTGCCACCGCGTATCCAATTACTGACATGTAGTTAGTATAATTAATTAGCACATCTACGTTACTAATTTAATTTTTCCTTTCCTTTAGCGCTGCGGGCCATGACCAACACATTTATGAGGTTTCTAGATCCCACACAACGACGCATCACAGTCGGTAAGACTCCTCTGGATGAATGACCAGCTCGTCGCAGAGACCTCTGTCTGACAACACACAACACTCACAACAAACAAATATCCATGCCCCCGCGAGGTTCGAAACAGTAAACTCAGCAGACAGGCGGCTGCAGACCTGGGATCGGCGCTAATTTTACTTACAAAGAATAAAAATGTTTAGATTAACGGATTTGTATTTATACAATACAAGATATTTAATCGGTTCCAAACGCTTTTCATTTATTTAAGACTAGTTGTAGATTAATTTAGATCTAATTTACTTTTTATGAATTTTGGTTGCTTACGAGTCACTCACTTGTAGTTACAATCTGTAGTAAAATGAGTCATATACCATACGGCAAACTTGTATCATTCATCTAATTATGCTGCATTACGTTCGATAACTACTTCACATTAATTAAATAGTGAAGTCAACGTCTGTCTGTAACCTGCTCAGCGAACAGTTCTTTAAAAAAAGGTTTTAACCTCAGCATTTGACATTCTGAATCATGACGTAAAGGAAACACACTAATAATTGTTATTTATTTACTGCTCAATATAGAATGAGCTAGAAGACTATATTGTACATAACATACACAGGGTGTTTCAGAAGAAACCTCCAATATTTCGGGAGGACGTTTCTTAGGTTCAATTACATCGATAACCAAAAACACCTAGCATACGAGCCGCAGCAATGCTTGGCTGCCGGAACGTCTCCAGGACCTGCGCAGTGTATGGATAAAGCTTCGCCCTTGACAAATGCAGTACACGGAACTGCAAGAACACAAATTTTTTCTCAAGTGAATATCTCCTTAAACATTAAACTTTAGATATAGGCGTTTTTGGTTGTATCGATGTAATTTAACCTTAGAAAACTTCTCCACAAGCATAGCTATTTCCCTCTTAAATACCCTGTATATATATAAACAGGGTGTCCCAGGAGGTATGTGCCAGACTTCGGGAGAGTGTTCCTTATGTTAAAGTATACCGATAT
>Ga0136643_10004318_pt1 | contig 19546 bp, 19 predicted proteins | sample TergutLab28metaG_FD_96883 | JGI IMG/M metagenome (GOLD analysis project Ga0136643, IMG submission 96883) | Labiotermes labralis P1 segment gut microbial communities from Petit-Saut dam, French Guiana - Lab288 P1 (version 3) (version 3) | ecosystem: Host-associated > Arthropoda: Insects >...
AGTCATTTCAAGATGTGGAAATCAGGAAAATCATGGCTTTATGCGTCAAGTGCTATCCTCATGTTATCAGGAATCATCGCCCCATCTGTGCAAGCAGTAACAACCAGTGCTGATACAGCAACCTCAGTACCCTCTCGTTCAGTTTTATCTGAATCGCCTGCTTCAAGTGTTGCAGAGCCTGCAAGCTCAGCTCTATCATCAAGTCAAGTAGCAACCCCATCATCAGAAGCAAAATCAGTCACACCTCTATCTTCAACGACTGCACAAGCTCCAACTCCTACAACAACTCAATCTGCACCGAGTGCTAAATCCGTTATTACAGGAACATGGGGGACTGCTCCATATAGTTATGATACAACTACAAACGTGATGACCGTCGGTTCAGGAACTCTTTATGGGCAGGCTTCTTCACTTATATTTGCTAATAACGAATATATGAAGCTAAAAGAAATAGATTTTACAGGACCTGTTAAGCTTCCTGCCAACAGTCTATTCTTATTTGCTTATTTAAATAGTTTGACAACGATTAATGGAATGGCAAATGTTGATACGAGTGCAGTTACCAATATGAATCAAATGTTTGCTTATGATAGATCTTTAACATCAATAGACCTATCTCATTTTAATACAAGCAATGTAACGGACATGACTGGAATGTTTTCTAATGATAATTCCTTAAAATCCTTAGATTTATCAACCTTTGATACAAGTAATGTAACAAATATGAGTGAAATGTTTTCTAATGATGTTTCCCTAAAATCCTTAGATTTATCGACCTTTAATACAAGCAATGTAACGAATATGAATAGTATGTTTTGGATTGATCCATCAAATCCAGCATCCTATGGTCCTTCTCAATTAGCATCATTAAATTTATCTGGCTGGAATACGTCGAAAGTAACTGGAATGATAGATATGTTTAACGGTTTAGAAAATTTACAGTCACTAGATGTATCAAGCTTCAATACAAAAAATGTAACCAATATGAGTGGAATGTTTTTGGCTTGTCAGTCATTGTCATCGCTCGATTTATCAAACTTTGACACAAGCAACGTAACGGATATGAGCTTTATGCTTGGGAGTGAAGTAAATATGAGTAGTCTCAATATCACCAGTTTTGATACATCAAAAGTAACAGATATGAGTGAAATGTTTTCTGGTTCTTCTTCATTGACCGCTTTAAATTTACAAAACTTTAATACAGGTCATGTTAAGGATATGTGGCAAATGTTTGCTGGTTGTTCATCCTTGACTAATTTGAATTTATCAAGCTTTGATACAAGTCAAGTGACATTTATGATGTCTATGTTTTCTGGTTGTTCTTCTTTATTGAACTTAGACCTATCAAATTTTAATACTTCAAAAGTAACAAATATGAATAGTATGTTTTTTGATTGTAGTTCTTTAACTGATTTGAATTTGTCCAGTTTTGATACAAGACAAGTGACTGACAAATCACAAATGCTTGCTTTTAACGACTTCGGCTACCAAGACAACAGCCCCATCCCCCTCTTTACAGTAAATCATTTCAGTCTTACATTAGGTAAGAACATTGATATTTCTGGAACAAGATTATCTATAGTCCCTATTGATTCTAATTATACAGGGAAGTGGGAAAATGTAGGAACAGGGACAGATACTACTCCAAACGGTTCATTCATCTATAATTCTACAGATTTGATGACTCACTACAATGGAGCGACTATGGCAGGGACTTATGTCTGGCAACCTCAATCATCAACTGTTAATCCGACTACACCACCATCTACTACACCCCCATCATCCTCAACACCTCCGACCTCAAATCTACCTGCTGCCTCAGGAGCGACAGGACGCCCAACGGTAACGCCTACTGCGTCGACATCTTCTACATCAGCACCCGCTACACATACAGCTGCAACGAAAACGAATCACACTCTCCCATCTACAGGAGAAAGCAATAATGAGAGCTACCTTCTTGCAGGTTCATTTCTTTTCGCAAGCGGACTCGCAACTCTAGCTTTAGCCAGTAAGAAAAGAGAAAATTAATCATTAGAAAGGATATGCGTGCATATTCTTTTTATTTACGGATAAATGCTAAAATGATATACTTTAGAGAAGAATAGATGAATAGAAGAGAAAGGACAAATTCATGGAAAAAGTCAATTTAATTCAATTTTTGAAACAGCATGATTTGCCTTTCGTGGATGATCAAGAAAAATTGTGGGCTAAGGTCGTTTCTTTTGAGGTTTTTAGAGATGTTAGTGATACAAAAATGCTCATCGGAACCTATGAGGATATCAATGCCTTTGAGCAGAACAAAGAGCAATCATTGTTCCTTACTCCTATACAAACTTTGAGAGAGAGTGAGTTTCAAGAGCTTCGCCAAATTTCCTTCAAAATCATCTCTGACATGAAAATCAAGGGACACTGCACCGTCAAATTTGCCCTGTCTGACAAGTCTTGGGAGTATAGTATCATTGATATTTCGCCTTATAATTCTCAGCTTAAAGCCTTTTCTCAAGTCACGAGAGGCATTGACATTGAAGCAATCAAAGAACAGTTGGCTCAGGGAGAACTTCTCAAAGATATAAAGAACGAAAGAACAGGCTTATCCATTCTTTCTGAGTCTACCTATACTTATCTTTCCTTATTCTATGATGAGGATAGATTTGTATCGGCAAGGAACATGGAATCTGCCTTTCTTAAAGTGGCTCGTCTTCTTACAGGAAATGAGAAGCAAGCCATTATGTCTAATACAGCTGAGCTGACAGACGATGAACTTTATCAAAAATTAGTCAAGGGAAGTACGAATCAAATCATCATCTTACTGGAAGCACTCCGTCGAGGATTCTCAGTAGAGGAACTTTATGGTTTGACTAAGATTAATTCACTCTTTCTTGACAAGTTTCAACATATTGTAGAGATTGAAGAAGAGCTAAAGATCAATGTTTTTGATCCTCAATTACTTAAAGAAGCAAAGAGATATGGATTATCAGATGAGCGAATCGCAGAGATATGGAGCAATGAATGGCCAGAAATTCGTCGTCGTCGGTTGCTGGATGATATTCTACCCAGCTACAAAAAAGCAGACAAACAGGCAAGCAATTATTATTTCACGAGCTATGAACTCCGACAAGAGCTGGAGGAGTCAGAAGAAGTCAAGATATTGATTCTTGCTGAAAGACCAGATGATAAACTGCCAGAATTGATCAAAAACCTCAAATCTCTCAATATTCAAATCATTACTTTAGGGCAGGTCATTGATGAAGCAGATAAGAATTATTTAGAGCAGGGTAGCCTTGAGAATCTACTGGATTTGATAGATTATGAAGGAATCAATCAAATTTTGATTTTGAAAGAATGGGAAGAAACAGAGCCATTGGAAGAGCTAGAAATCCATGTTTATGGAGATGGACTGTTTGATTTGGGGCGTGAAGAGTTGAGAGAGCTATTTATCCAATCAGAAGAAAAAGAGAGCTGATATGATTGTATTATTTAACAAACCTTATGATGTGCTGACCAAGTTCACAGATGATGATGGACGCTCGACCTTAAAAGACTATATCAATATTCCACATATCTATGCGGCAGGACGACTAGATAAGGACAGTGAGGGGCTACTCTTGCTTACGAATGATGGGAAGCTTAATCATAGATTGACAGATCCAAAGAGTAAATCTTTCAAGACTTATGTGGTACAGGTGGAAGGTGAATTCACAGAAGAAGCAGTCAATAAGCTGACTCAGGGAGTTGTCCTGAAAGATGGAAAAACATTACCTGCTAAAGTAAAGATCATAGAAGAGCCTGATTGGCTATGGGAGAGAACACCACCTATTCGTGAACGCCAGTCCATTCCTACAAGCTGGGTAGAGATTTCCATTAAAGAAGGGAAAAATCGACAGATTCGCAGAATGACTGCAGCAGTAGGCTTTCCTACTCTAAGGCTCATCCGCACAAAAATCGGAGATTATTCTCTTAAGGGTATTGCAACAGGACAGTATAAGATCATAAAATAGAAAGAGATGACTATGTTAGAAAATATCGCATTCTCTGTTGAGAGAAATAAAGACGGAAAGATTGTTCAGGTTTTCTTTGACGATCAGCATGAGCAGATGTCTTATGAGGAACTCAATAAGACTGAGGACTATCTATTAACCAAAGGCACTGATTTTCAACAAAAAGTATGGCTTGAATTACGTCAGATTCCTGTAGGGCAAACTATTTCATACAAGGAAATGGCAGAACGTATAGGGCATCCTAAAGCCAGTCGAGCAGTAGGGGGAGCATTGGCGAAAAATCCATTGCCTATTATCTTGCCTTGTCATCGTGTCAAGAAAACAGATGGAAGTCTAGGAGGCTTTATGGGTGGATTAAATGCACTAGATATTAAACAAGCCCTATTAGATCACGAATGTTCAATGAGTAAATGAGACAAGATTTGTCTTTTTTTATTTTATTCAAGCTAAAAATATAAGTGAAAATATGCTACAATAAAGGAATGGACAAGCAATTACAAAAACAAGAAAACAAACAACCTAAAGATTTTCAATCTAAAAAACCAAAATTTAACGATAGAAAAGTAGAGGGTATTTTTCACAAGCATCAAAAAGGCTTTGGCTTTGTTACACCCACTGATGCTGTAGATAAATCGAATGATTTATTCATCTCGCCTAATATGACACGTTCAGCAATGGATGGGGATACAGTTATAGTAGCTGTACTTCATGAGAAAACAGCCAAGCGTGGAGCAGATGGGAAAATCATCAAGATTGTCACCCGCTCTGTCACAGATACAGTCGGTTCTTATGTGGCACTATCAGAAGCACAGATGAAGAAATTAGGCTATAAGGGAATCATTCAACTCTATAATGATAAAATCACCGACCCGCTTTATATCAAAGAACCTATTGCAGGATTAATCGATCAAGATGTAGTTGCTGTGAAGATTACACAACACCCAGATAGAGATAAGAAATTTGAGGGGATTATCACACACATTATTGGGCATAAGGATGATATAGGGATTGATATATTAGAAGTTCTTGCTGCTCAGAAGATTCCTATGGAGTTTACTCCAAAGACTATGGCACAGACAGATGCTATTTCTTCTGAATTAACAGAAGAAGATTTCAAAGATCGTGTGGATTATCGTTCTGAAATCACTTATACCATTGATGGGGAAGACTCCAAAGACTTGGACGATGCCATTCATGTCAAGAAACTAGATAACGGTAACTTTGAGCTTGGTGTGCATATCGCTGATGTCAGTCATTATGTGACAGATGGTTCCCCCTTAGATGAGGAGGCTCTGACTCGTGCTACATCTGTCTATGTGACAGATCGAGTAGTGCCTATGCTTCCTGTCAAACTCTCTAATGATTTGTGTTCACTCAACGAAGCACAAGACCGCCTCTCTATGTCCTGTGTCATGGAAATTGATGGATCAGGGAAAGTAGTCAAGTATCTTATCACCCCTTCACTCATCAGGACAACCTATCGGATGACCTATACGAATGTCAATAAGATGCTACAAAAAGGTATGGAAGGTCATCGGGAAACCTTAGATAAATACCCACTGATTGCTAATTCTGTGGAAATTGCAGGAATTTTGCACGCTAAATTAGAAGAAATGCGTAAAGAGCGTGGCATGATTGAGTTTGATGAGAGTGAAGCAAAAATCAAGCTTGACGACAAGGGTCACCCTATTGAAATTGTCAAACGTGAGCGTGATATTGCAGAACGGATGATTGAATCCTTCATGTTGGCAGCCAATGAAACAGTTGCACAAGATTTTCAGAAGAAGAAACTTCCTTCATTGTATCGTGTACATGATGAACCGAAAGAAAAGAACTTCGCTAAACTTATGTCTAAGGCAGCAGACGTAGGGTTCTCACTGACTTCTAATTCACATCAAGCGGTCAATTATTTTGCAGATGAAATCAAAGGCACAGCCTATGAAAAAACCTTTACATATCAGCTTCGTCATACCATGTCCACAGCCATCTACTCAGACAAGAACACAGCACACTATGGACTAGCTGCTGAGAATTATACACATTTCACCAGTCCTATTCGTCGTTATCCTGATTTGATTATTCACCGTCTGCTCAAGGTTTATGCCAAAGACCATTCTAATCGTATTAAGGAAGAGTGGAAAGAGCGTTTACCAGAGATTGCAAAACAGTCGTCTGATATGGAACGACGTGCTGTGGTCACAGAGCGTATCGTAGATGCCATGAAGAAGGCAGAATACATGGAACAACATGTGGGAGAAGAATTCACGGCAACAGTCACAGGCGTGCAACGCTTTGGACTTTTTGCGGAATTAGAGAATACTGTTCAAGGATTGATTCGTATTGTCAATATTCATACAGGGGTAGAAGAAACCCTTGAATATGATGAAGATGAAGAAATCATCAAAGGCAAAAAATCAGAAAAAATCTACCGTATGGGAGACATTCTCCGTATCCGTGTAACAGGTGCCAACAAACGCAAAGGTACAGTTGATTTTGAAGAAGTGAAAATATAGAAAGCAGGAAATAAAAATGGAAGAAAATCCAATTATTGAAGAAAACAAAAAAGAAATGGCTCAAGCAAATTCAGAGTTTAATAAAACAGCAGATACATCATGGCTACTTGGGCTTTTATCAATCATCTTTGGTGTATTTATATCTTTGGCGGGATTGATTTTAGGGATTATTGGACTGGTCAAGAGTAAGAAAGGACTACAGTCTGAGCGAGTTTCAAAAGCAAAAGCAGGACGTATCATGTCTATTGTAGGAATCATTATCGCAATACTTATGATGGTTTTATCTATATCAATTGCTACAGTCAGCGTTATTAATTACAGTAAGGATCATTCTCTAATTACTAATACAAGTAATCTAAAGCCTGATGAAAATGGAAATTCTATACAAAAATGGGCAGCATTGGAGGCGAAACAAGATACTAACACAACTGATTCAACTGGGCAATTTTCATCAGAGAAAACAACAATTATCGATGATAATACAATAGCTATCACCTTCACTTTTGCAAGTACTGTGCCAAGTGACATAAGTTCATTGCTCACTACACGTCAATCAGATTGGCAAAATGGGATGCAAGGAGAGCTAAAAACTGCAAATAGTACGTATGGTGTTAAGGAACCTAAAATACTAGCCATCTATAAAAATCCCGATGGAAAAGTGTTAGCTACATTAACTGCTACACTTGAAAAATAAAAACCAATCTTACAAGATTGGTTTTTTATTAGGTGTCCCTGCCTTACGGGGATATTTGTTCGGTGTTTCTTTTTTCTTTTGGATGATGGCAATATGGCGTTCATCTCTATTAGGAAGTTCATAATCAATCTGCTCAATAAATTTCCCACCTAATGTAGCAATGGCTGATCTTGCTTCAAGTAATTCTTCATCAAACTGACTGCCTTTGAGTGATAAGAGCCTTCCTTCTTTTTTGAGAAATGGAATAGTCAGCTCAGATAATACGGACAGACGAGCGACAGCACGAGCAGTTACAAGGTCAAAGCTTGCACGATAGATTTTGTCTTGCCCAAAATCTTCTGCACGTCCATGTAATAAAGTAATGTTGTCCAATTTTAACTGATCAGATAATAACTTTAGAAAATTAATACGTTTATTAAGTGAATCAATAATAGTTACTTGCAGATTAGGGAAAATAATTTTCATGGGAAGACTGGGGAAACCTGCACCGGCACCAATATCTAATATCTTAATAGACTGATTTTCAATTAAATGATAAAGGAGAGGAGCCAGAGAATCGTAGAAATGCTTGAGATAAACTTCATCTCTCTCTACAATAGCAGTCAGATTGATTTTCTCGTTCCATTCTACTAAGAGGCGAAAATATTGCTCAAATTGCTCTTTCTGAGTATCTGATAGGACAATATCAAAGGTTTCAAGTTGTTTATAAAATTCTTCGGGTGTCATTATAGGGTACGCTCCAAGAGTTTCTTTGTAATCTTTTCTATATTTATTTTGTTTTGTCCGTCAGGCAATTTCTTCATTAAATTAAGTGCTTTTTTTGTATAGGAATTTGCCAATTCTTTAGTTAAGGTCAAGGCTTGAGAAGATTGGATAAAGGCATAGATTTCATCAAATTTTTCTTCTTTAAGTAAAGATTTTACTCTTTCAGGCTCAAGTTTTAAGGCATAGAGAACAGGTGCTGAATAGATGCCTTGCTTGATGTCTTCAAGGACAGGTTTCCCTAATTGATCAGTATCGCTGGTATAGTCTAGATAATCATCCATGATTTGAAAAGAAATTCCAATATTCATCCCGATTTTATAAGTTGTGTTTGCTAGGATTTTATTTTTATCAATAAGTGGTGCAATAGAGGTAGAAAGAGCAAAGAGTTCTCCTGTTTTTCCAGAGATGTTTTCAATATAATTTTCTATAGTCTGTTCCGTATTGAAAGATTTATCGAATTGGCCCAATTCTCCTCCTAACAAGCGTTCAAAAGAAGTCAAGTTTTTTGATAAATTGGAAAGTTCAAGTGAATATTCAGAAAGGAGGCGAAAAGCGACAACAAAGAGGTAATCCCCTCCATAAACAGCAGTCTCTACACCGTATTGGTGTGAGACGGTAGGGAGATTGCGACGTGTTTCAGCCTTATCAATGACATCATCATGGATAAGTGTAGCAGTATGAAAGATTTCAACAGCGGCAGCTAAAGCAATCTTTTCTTTTTCAGATAAGTCGGTAAAATCAGAAAACAGCAACAAATAAGCGGGACGAAGCATCTTCCCACCTGCGTTAAACAAATCAAGAATGGCTGATTTGATGTTCCCGCTTTTCAAATTAATGTGTGATTTCATCATCGCTTTGACTTGATTTAACTGAGAATTAAGATTTGGATAATCTTCCCAAATAGTGTCTTTTATGTCCATTGTTTACTTTCTTTTGTGAATAAATCCTTAACTTGCTTGATGCGATGAATGAGCATATTTCCTCCAATGCCGATGACAAAACCTGCTAATAGACCAAAGAAGGCAAGCCAAGGCAGATAAAGCATGACAGTTGGAGTTTTTGCAAATAAACTTGCCGTAGCTAATTGCCCAAGATTATGGAAGAAGCCACCTACAACAGAAACTCCAATGAGAGAAACCAGCTTAGGTCCTAGTGCTTTCATGGCATACATGAACAGCAAGCTAAGTATTCCTCCTGCAGCAGAGTAAATAAAAACAGAAAATCCTGTGAACAGAGCAGTGATAAGGAGACGCAACACTTGCATGGTCCAGACCTTACGCCAGTCGAGAGTAAAAATAGCAATAACCATAACCAAATTTGCCAGTCCCATCTTAGCTCCGGGAGCAAAGGCATAGAAAGAAGGAAGCATATTTTCAAATATACCCATGACGATTGCGATAGCTGTCAAAATTGCAATATAGATGTTTTCCCTGAATCTCATGCTTGATAATCTACTCCTGTATTACTTTTCCCACTGATGATCTCAATGACCAGCTTATGGGGAAGACAAACAATAGTCTCTCCTGTTTTTGAAATGGCTCCACGCTGAACATCAATCTGATCTTTACAGTTTGCCTTTATGACTTGGATACTGTGATTTTTGACTTGAATCTCATTATAATCTCCATCACTGCTTTTATAAGTCCATGTCTGATTTTTATTCAAATCAAAATCTTTGATGACTTGCCCATTTACTCTTAATTGAGCAAGAGAACCTGTTTGGTTATTAGCCAAAAGAAAAAAAACAGAAAAAGAAGACAGAAAAAGAAGCAAGATAATGATAATGTCTAAAGGCTTGATTTTAATTGCTTTGAGGAATTTCATTACCTTTATGATAGCACAAATTAATGAAAAGGTCATCAATTATCATATATAAATGAGTAAAACAAAAAGGATTTAATCCTTTTTACTTTTATCTAATTCTTTAGCTTTTTGGACAATATATTTTTCAAGAGCTTTCTTGATTTGTGGATGGTTAAGTCCGTATTCGATGGTAGTTTCTACAAATCCAAATTTATCCCCCACATCATAGCGTTTCCCAGTAAATTGATGAGCAAAGACACGTTGAGTTTTATTGAGCGTTTCGATAGCATCTGTCAGTTGAATTTCGTTCCCTGCACCCGGTTTTTGAGTTTCAAGAATCCCGAAAATCTCAGGTGTAAGAAGATAACGGCCAATGATTGCTAAATCAGATGGAGCATCTGCAACCTCAGGTTTTTCAACAAATTTTGAAACGTTGAATAGTCCTTTTTCAACTTCCGATTCAGGATCAATGATTCCGTATTTATCAACATCTTCATGAGGCACTTGCATAACCGCAATGGTAGAAGCTTGAGTTTTATTGTAGTTGTCAATGAGTTCTTTTGTTAAAGGCTCGCCTTCACCTAGGATGTTCATTAGATCATCCCCCAGCATAACAACGAAAGGTTCATCTCCAACAAAGGCTTTGGCTTGAAGAACAGCGTGTCCAAGACCGAGTGGATGACTCTGACGAATGAAATGAAGGTTAATATCAGTTGTTTCTTCAACTAATTTAAGAAGCTCTTTCTTCCCTTTACTTTCAAGGTTTTGTTCGAGTTCAAAGTTGGAATCAAAATGGTCCTCGATAGAACGTTTGGCTTTACCTGTGACGATAAGAATATCTTCAATTCCAGATTTGAGAGCCTCCTCAACGATGAATTGAATGGTTGGTTTATCAACGATAGGTAACATTTCTTTTGCGATAGCTTTTGTCGCTGGGAGGAAACGAGTCCCTAGACCTGCAGCAGGAATGATTGCTTTTCTTACTTTTTTGATTTCTTTTGTCATTATAATCTCCTAATTACTAAATTCATTTTCATCACGGCTCTCACGACGCATGATTTCTAAGATACCTTCTTTAATATCAAGCCCTTGATAAAGCACTTTGTAAATGGTTTCTGTGATGGGCATCTCAATCTTCAAGTCTTGAGCAAGTTCCCATGCCGCTTTGGTGGTTGAAACTCCTTCAATGACCATACCCATATTACGTTCTACATCTTCAAGTTTTTGACCTTGACCGATTTGATTTCCTGCTCTCCAGTTACGAGAATGGATAGAAGTTCCAGTAACGATGAGATCCCCTACACCTGACAGCCCACTATAAGTCATAGGTTCAGCTCCCATGGCGACACCTAGTCGAGTGATTTCAGCAAGCCCACGAGTGATGATGGCAGCTTTAGCATTATCTCCATAACCAAGACCGTGCAAAGCCCCAGCCCCCACAGCAATGATATTCTTCAATGCTCCTGCAGTTTCAACTCCTATAACGTCAGTATTAGCATAAAGACGCATATAATCATTTGAAAAAAGCTTTTGAGCATAACGGGCATCTTCCATATTTTTAGAAGCAGAGGAGATGAGTGTAATATCACGGACAATGGTCTCCTCAGCATGAGAAGGACCAGATACAACTACGATTTCACTGCGTAATTCACTAGGGATTTCCTCTTCAAGAATGGTAGAAATACGCTCATGAGTGATTTGTTCTAGACCTTTTGAAGCGTGCATAATGATAACTTTATGGTCAAGAATTTCTGCCACTTGCTTAGCGACAAGGCGGGTGACTTTAGTAGGCACAACGAATAATAGAGCATCTACATCATCAATGGCTTGAGCTAAATCTGTGTAAGCGGTGATTTTATCACTGATAACGATGTCTTTGAAATAAGAAGTATTCGTATGATAAGTATTGATTTCTTCGATTTGTTTAACATTATTCCCCCAAATGCGTACCTGATGACCGTTGTCATTAAGAACCTGAGAAAGTGCCGTCCCCCATGAACCAGGTCCAAGAACAGCAATTTTTTGTGGATTCATCCATCTCCTCCTTGATATGAGTATAAAACCTATCCTTATTTTATCATAAAGGAAAGTGAAAATCATGTCTGACTTGCAATATCATTTTAGAAGTTTTATAGTTTAGATATATTTATTTTTAGAAAATAAAAGAAAATGGGAAATAATATGGAATTGAAAAACTATACCTTAAAATTCAAAGATAGAGTACTATTGCAAAATGTTAATGTCGAATTTCATGCAGGAAAAATCAGTCATATCTTAGGAAAAAACGGGACAGGAAAATCTCAATTTGCAAAAGATTTGTTGCTTAATAAGCAAGGAAATTTCACGCAAGAAATTTCAAATAACGTTTCCACTATTTCAAGTTTTTCTAATCTTCCCAGTGATTTAACTGTTGCAAGGCTTTATCGTCTTCTGCAGGGCAGATATAGTCAAGAAATGTTTTTGGAGCTATCTAGCCATCTGAATTTGGAGAATATTGATCAAAAATTAGTGATCAGAAAATTATCAGATGGGCAGAAACAAAAATTAAAGATTCTCTCGTTCTTCTTAGAAGATAAAGACATCATCATCTTAGATGAATTAACCAATACTTTAGATAAGGCTACAATAATTGAAATATATAAATTTTTAACGGAATATATAGAAAAAAATCCCAAAAAACATATATTAAATATCACGCATGATTTATCTGATTTGACGAGAATATCAGGAGATTACTATCTGTTGGAAAATTTGAATATAGAAAAAATTGATGATGTGGAAGAAGTAAAGAAGAGGTATTTAGAATGATAAAATCAGAATTTGAAAAAACAATAGCAAATAAATTCTTGTACATTTTAATTATTGTCCTTTTATTGATGTATGGTTTAGGCTATATTATGCCTATGAGTCTTGATAAGGTACATAGCTTGGCTTATCGTCCTTTATTATCAAGCATTTATACAGTTTTCACACAGTTTGGACCTATGATGTTTCCTTTTCTAATTGCATATTCTATCAGTAAGGATTATAGCGACCGTACAGGGTTATTTTACCGTTCACTAGGGATAAATAGCCTGAAATATATAATCAGCAAACTGACTGTTTTTGCAATGGAGCTTGCAGGAATTGTCTTGATTTATAATTTTATATTATCTTTAATTTATCACGACTTTTCAGCCTATATTCAGATGAGTTTATTATTCACGATTGTTGGATTATCTACATTTTGTCTTGTCAGTTTGCTTTCTTTGATTTTCTCCAGTTTAATTCTAGCCATTAGAAGTTCATTATTTATATGGATATTGAGTATCGTAGTTGCACAAGCCGGAGGGATATTGCAAAAAATAGCTTTCTTTGATTCTTCTACTTCATTTCATCAAAAAGTAAGTGTCTATTTGGATAGTAACTATCTAATTATACAGGATGGATTTTGGACACCAATTTTATACATTATAGTTGTTATCTGTATCACATTAATTCTCAGTAAACTATTTAATTGCAGATTTTTCAGATTAGGTGTAGAAGGATAAAACAAAAAAATTTCAAAAGAGAGTTTTTCTTTTTGAATCAGTATATACCAATTTATTGATTTTTCTTTTCTCCTATGCTACAATCTAATTAAAAGAAATCAAGGAGAAAGACAATGGACTATTACATTAAGGCTGACCAGTTTTATTATCCCTATGAGATAAAAAAGGGAGGCTATTTGCAAATCATTGATGGGAAATTTGGAGAATGGACAGAGCAAGTACCTAATAATACTGAAATTATTGATTATTCAGGGAAATCTGTTGCTCCCGGTCTTGTAGAAACGCATATTCATGGATTTAATGGTGCAGATGTACAGGATGCAGATGTCAAGGGAATCATGGAAACTATGAGTGAAGGACTACTTTCAGCTGGAGTAACCTCTTGGCTTCCCAGTCCACTTACTGCCGATCATGAACAGCTCAAAGAAATCTGTGAAGTCATTGGACAACATCATAATCAAGCAAAAGGAGCAAAGATTCGGGGTATTTTCTTTGAAGGCCCCTTCTTTACAGAGGAGCACAAAGGAGCTCAAAACCCTAAATATATGCGAGATGCTGATATTGCTGAATTAGAAGAGTGGCAAAAGGCAGCTAATGGGATGTTAAAAAAGCTAGGACTTGCTCCAGAACGTAGTGGTTCAGAAGATTTCATCCGTAAAGCGACTGAATCTGGTGTAATCATTGCTTTAGGTCATTCTAATGCAACGTATAATGAAGCTGTCAAAGGAGTTGAAGCTGGTGCAACGATGTGGGTACATTCTTACAATGGAATGAGTGGACTCAATCATCGGGAACCGGGGATGGTAGGAGCCTTACTCAACACGCCTAACACTTATGCAGAATTGATATGTGATGGTTATCATGTCCGTCCTGAAGCAGCAGAGATTGTCATGAAATTAAAGGGTGCTGATCATGTTGTAATGATTACTGATTCCATGCGTGGTGCAGGATTGGAAGACGGGGAATACACGCTTGGGGAATATACTGTAGAAGTGCGTGATGGTGCTGCATGGCTTCCTACGGGGAATTTAGCAGCTTCTACATTATTGCTCAAAGATGCTTTGAAAAATGTGATTGATTGGCAGATTGCTACACCTGCTCAAGCAGTAATGATGACCTCGCTCACACCCGCAAAATCAGTCAATATTGACCATGTTTGTGGGCAAATTAAAAGAGGACATGAGGCAGATTTTATCGTCTTAAACGAAGAGCATGAGTTAGAAGTGACCTACCTAGATGGTGTCAAACGATTTGAAAAATAAAAAAATTTGCTCATTGAGCTCTTTTTTATTATGATAGAGAAAATAAAGTTTAGGAGAAAAAATGGTTTCAAAAGAACGCTTGGGTGGATTTATTGATGCGATAGTCGCGGTAGTGATGACAATCATGTTATTGGAATTTCACCCTCCACAATCAGGGAATATAATAGATTTCTTGAAAGAGAATTTAGTTTATCTGATTGCTTATACGCTCAGTTTCATCTATGTGACGACGTCATGGTTTAACCAACAGTATATGCTGAAAAATGCAGAAATAGTTACTCGCAAAATGTATATTGCAACGATGCTTTGGGTGCTTTCACTCAGCTTACTTCCTGTATTGGCAGCATGGACGGGTCGGACCATTAATTTATTTGATGATTTTGGACTGCATTCACCTAAAGCTCCTGCCATGTTATTTATAGTGATGATTTACCTTTGGGGTATCTCCTACATTAATATGACGAGAGCTTATATAGCAGATAATCCTCAGGAAAAGTCAATAATTATACAAGAAATGGAGGTTTTCCAATGGCTTAAACATCCAATTTGGACGGTATCTATGATTTTTGGCTTCATCATTACTTACTTCTATCCTCCTTTTGTATTTATTTATACTGCAGGAGAGATGGTTTGGGCAATCATACAAAGCAGAAATAAAAGAGCCTAGGCTCTTTTATTTATAATCTTTCAGCACCCATTCATTGATAGCATAAGCTACACCTGATTCTGTATTGGGTTTAGTGATGTGTTTGGCAATTTTTTTAAGTTCATTATTTCCATTTTCCATGGCGACGGGATGTCCGACCACTTGGAGCATAGAACGGTCATTCTCCTCGTCTCCGATAGCCATAACTTCATCCATATCAAGACAAAGTTTTTCAGCTAAATGCTTAACAGCATTTCCCTTGCTGGCTTTTTTGTTCATAAATTCAAGATAGAAAGGTGTGGATTTGACCATGTTATAACTTTCAAAAAATTCAAAGGGAAGATAAGCAATACCGTTTTCGAGAACATCAGGTTCATCGACCATCATGATTTTTGCAATTTCTAATGCAGCGATTTCTTCAGGTTGACGGAAGAAAAGTGGCATATTGACTAAAGTTGCTTCATGAATAGTATATTTCCCAATGTCACGATTGGAAGTATAAATTCCATCTCGAGTTATGGCGTGCATGTGAAGCCCGATTTTCTTGGCTTCATTATCGAGGTCAAAGAAATCCATTGCAGTGAGTGATTCCTTGAGGAATTCTTCCCCAGTGGCACGTTGGACTAAAGCTCCATTGTATGTGATGACATAGTCGCTTTGATTGGTTAATTCAAGCTCCTTAAGAATGTCAATGACACCCATGAGGGGACGTCCTGTTGTGATGACGATTTTTACATCTGCTTTTTTAGCATCGAGTACAGCTTGCTTGACTTGTGGAGTAATCTGCCGATTGGTATCAAGTAAGGTTCCGTCTAAATCAATGGCAACAAGTTTAATCATGATATTTTTCTTTCTAGATAAATTTAAAAGGGAGTAAATTCGTCATTTTTGATGTATTTTCTGAACTCATCGTTTTCTAGCATAGGTTTAGGGAAATAGAAACGACTATTTCCATGATTGGTTCCTGCTAGAGAGGCAACGATAGTGGAAAGCTTGGAAAGCTCTGTAAGACTCAAATCTTTTTGGATGATTTCGATTTGTGTGCGTGGCGATTTTGAGCTTGGGCGATAGAAATCATAAGGCAAATCAAAACTATTATTGATGGCTGTATAATAGTCAATATCATAGCCTGCATCAGAGATGAGTTGCTCTAAGAAACGTAATTGCCCCTTATCGTTAGGATCAAACTTGATGGATTTTGGAAGGCGACGAGAGAGATAAGAAGAAGCCAAATCTGATAAAATAGGGTCATTGTGATTTGTCCAAGCTTGGAAGTAGGTGTTCATTACACCATCATCTAAAGCTAAATAGTCAGTGAGGTTGAAGTTTCCTTCAAAAAAAGGAAGTAGACGAGGGCTTGAAAGATAGAAATATTCAGAGTTCTCTGCAAATAATACTTTGGCACGTTTGAGCAGGTTTTGTAATAAAACCTCAGTTCCACGAGAAGCAGGGTGGAAATAAACTTGCTGATACATTTGGTAACGAGAAAGGACATAATCCTCAACAGCGTGCATAGATTTGAAATTAAATCCAATTCCATGAGGCAGAGGAGTGATGGAATGTAAAATACGAGTCAAGTCGAATTGTCCGTAGCCCGCTCCTGTATAATAGGCGTCACGCAGAAGATAGTCCATACGATCCGCATCAATCTGACTGGAGATGAGTTGAACAACCTGAGGATTAGAATATTCATGAGTGATAACAGAAGCCACTTTTTCTGGGAAATCAGGAGATACTTTACGTAAGACAGCATTGATTTCAGTTTCAGGGCTGGTGATAATGGCAACAGTTACAGCTTCATGATCAGTATCGAATAAGTGTTCAAAAGAATGAGAATAGGCACCGTGTCCTACATCATGCAAGAGAGCAGCACATTGAGTAACTAGATTTTCATTAGGATTCCAAGTTTTTGTATAACGTGCTGAGAAATTATCTGTGATAATCTTTGCAATGTTATAGACACCTAAACAATGTGTGAAACGGCTATGTTCAGCACCATGAAAAACAAAAGAAGAAGTCCCCAGTTGTTTAATGCGACGCAAACGTTGAAATTCTTTGGTATTAATGAGATCATAAATGGTTTTGTCTTCAATATGAATGTAGTTGTGTACAGGGTCACGAAAGACCTTAACAATGATAGGCATAAAAGCTCCTTTATCTATATGCTTACATTATACTATAAATAACAGTGATTTACTATGGCCCAACTGTTATTTTATGATAGAATGAATGTATGCAAATTACTGTTAGAAATAGAATAGTCATCAACGGAGAAGAAGAGCGGATTAAAGAAGTTTTTTTAGCTGAATATAAGGTACAGTCAGGAAAAACGCATCTGGCTTATGTCAATGCTGACGATGAAAAAGTCATGATAAAATTTGATGAAAATGAATTATCGATGACCCGTTACACGAAAACTCCTATTATTATGAAATTTCACAAAGCTCAAACAACCTTTGCTCAGTATGAGGGACTAGGAAAGTTAGAGATAGAAACAAGAGAATTTAAGATAAATAAAACACTTCAAAATATCAAACTCTATTATCTTTTATCACAAAACGGGACCATCATCGGACATTATCATTTAAGAATAGACTGGAAAGAAATTAATGAATGAAGAAACAAAAGTCATCAAACTCTCATCTGAGCTTTATGACAAGCTAGACTTATCAGAGAATAATGAAGTGGAAGTTGTTGAACATTCCAATCATTCTTTTATTTTGCGTTCTTTAAGCAATCCTGCACAAGATAATGCTACTCGTTGGTTTTGGATACCTACAGTAATTTCTATGCTCATATTTCTTGGATATGCGTTGATTACCCATGTTCACTCTATCCATCTGACAGGGTCTTCTTCAATCGCTACAGCAGTACTCATTGTCGCAAATGCTATCTCTGCCATTACCTTTATTGTTGCTTATATCAAAAAACGAAAAGATCTTTATAATGTCATGACTTCAAGAAGTTATTGGCGTGGCTTCATCACTGTCGTTCTTTCAGTCATCATCATTTCAAGTTTATCCTTGGTGGCACTCTTTTGGTTCATTAGTCAAATTTTCTATGGTGTAATTTTTGATATTTTCACAGCAACAGTTATATTCACGGTCTTTTCAGCTATACTGAATTATTTCATGATTTTTATTGTAGATACTTTTTCTATTAAGGTCATGCTTAATATGCTCATATTGGTTTCTACAGGAGGGGTCATATCAAGTATGGCGACCAGTGGGAATCCTTACTGGTGGCAACGTAATTTTTCTCTACTAGGAACTGAAACCTCTAAAAGTAACTGGCAATTTAATTTGACATTGGTAGTTTCTGCAGGATTGATGATTGCACTTTTTGATTATTTGTTTGTGTCTATTCGAGAAAGATATGGCTTGCTTCCTCGTCATATCATCCTGCAAACCTTACTTACACTGGGTGCAATTTGTATCGCCCTTGTCGGACTTATCCCTGATAATGGAGATGGACTCATGCACGTTGTTCATTTTACCTTGGCTCAGATGATTGTCTTTTTCTTGGGTATTTCTATACTCAGTGTGCATTGGTTATTGCCCAATTTGAGTAAAGAATTTCATTCTATTTCCTATGCCATTATCGGGGTACTAGTGGTATCTTATCTGCTCTGGCATCCCGTGCATTATCTTACATTGACAGGTTTTGAAATTTTGTCTTTCAGTCTGGGATTTGCATGGATCATGCTTCTCATCAGCAATCTCTCTAACCTGCTTTTTGGAGAACGAAAGATATATAAAGTAGAGAAGATTAAAGAATAAGAATGAAATAAATATTGACAGTTGTTTGAGTAAAATATTAATTTGTGCTATATTAATTTTATAGGAGATAGATGCAAAAAACTAGGTGGGCTAACACCTAGTGTGTCTAATATCTCTGCAATGGTTCGAACTAGCTTAGGCTAGTTCTTTTTGATACTTAAGGCATTCTTTATAATTTCAACTAAAGTTGAAATTATCTTTAGAATAGCTAGAATGAAATCTAGTAAATCCATAAGCCTTTCACATTGCAGAAAGGGAGCATACCACCATCGCCTATCTCCTCTCATACCTAGAATTGTCAGGAGTGGGTCGCAGATAATACTTAAACACAGAGGAATTTTATTCCCTCATATCTGTTAGTACCTCCGCTTTGCTACGTTATCCATTCTCGCTACATCGCTAAAGCGATAAGTCAAGTGGCTCGTAAAAAAATTCAAAAGTAACAAAATAAATCAAAAAATAGTGGAAATTTGTTCTCGGCTTTTTCTATTTTTTTATTCCTCTATTCATTGGGTAAGAGAGACCTTCTGAAAAATTTAGACACTTACCAGAGAAC
>Ga0136643_10004320_pt1 | contig 19545 bp, 11 predicted proteins | sample TergutLab28metaG_FD_96883 | JGI IMG/M metagenome (GOLD analysis project Ga0136643, IMG submission 96883) | Labiotermes labralis P1 segment gut microbial communities from Petit-Saut dam, French Guiana - Lab288 P1 (version 3) (version 3) | ecosystem: Host-associated > Arthropoda: Insects >...
GTTGGACGAACAACGGCAGCTATAACCACACCCACAGCTGCGCATAGTATACTCTTATCTAAACAAGTAATAAAACCAGGTTTCTACCCACACATTGTAATGCATATGGGTTCCCTAATGCAATAGTTACATGTACAATACTGTAAAGGGTATAATGTATTAACGGTTCTTAAATAATCAGCCTGACGATGACTCTCCTGAGTCGAAACATGTTGCAGTAATACATTAATTCTAATGTTGTTGTGTTGACGGAACACATATTGTAAGATTACAATAAATAAGTTGAATTCTTAATAACACAACGGGATGACTTCCTTTAGACTTCCTATCCAATTTTTTGCTGTGGGATTTTTTTTTCATCCGCGGCATGAAGCTGACCTCTCGACTTTAACGGAATGCGCCCTATGCCCCGCAGTGTTCTCGGTGTGGCGCTTTACTGCAGCCACTAACCGGGTGTTCCTTCCGTTGCAGGAGTGCGGACGGTACTGGAACTGGATGAAGACGCGCGCCCCGCTGTCTTGCAGTCCAGCCACCCGCGTGGCGATTCCCGTTTCTCTCTGCAGATACGACGCGGCGGCCTGGTCAGGATCTACGACACTGCCTTGATGTCAGGGGTGTGTATCAAGCACAATGCCCCTAGTGTTCAGTGATCCCCTCTCTGATTGTTGCTGTTAACGTGACATTATATTTAGATTTGTCGAACGCTTGCGATGTCTTGTTCATGCTACATGTCGGGAACTGAACTGTTTCTTATCAGGGATAAGGGCTCCCACTGACGGTGGATGCTGAGAAAATAACTAGTCTGAGTAAATGGACCTGCTGATGGAAAAGTCTAGTTGCTGGACCACTGAGTATAATAAAGGAACAGAGATTATGGCCAGTGGGTGAAACACCCACGTTCCACGTAGCACTCTATGTTATGTTATTGGCGCGACAGCACCCGTTGGGCCAGGGCCTCCTCATTCACGAGGTTTCTAGATCACACACAACGACGCATCACAATCGGTAGGACTCCTCTGGACGAGTGATCAGCTCGTCGCAGGGACCTCTACCTGACAACATTCACAACAGACAGACATCCACGTCCCCGGTGGGATTCGAACCCACAATCTCAGCAAGCGAGCGGCCCCAGACCTACGCCTTAGACCGCACGGCCCCTGGGACCGGTGGCACTCTATGAGTTGAAATATTTATGTTACGCCAATTTACCTTTCGCCAATCCCGGTGGCCGTGCTGTCTAAGGCGTAGGTCTGCGGCCCCTTAACTGCTGGGATCGCGGGTTGGAATGCCGCTGAGGGCATGGATGTTCGTATTTTCTGTTTGTTGTGTCTTGTGTTGGTAGCGGCCTCTGCGCCGAGCTGATCACTCGTTCAGAGGAGTCCTACCGGGCGTGTGTGTCAAATTGTGTGTGATCTAGAAACGTAAAAAATGAGGCAACCTGGATCCGAGTATGGCCGTTCCGCCACAAAAAAAAATACATTTTAAATTAACCCGGCAATTTGCTGATCCTGGGTTGAGCAGCGTGACTTTACATTCTCGCAGTGGGCAGTCGTTTCTGAAAGACATTCTTACAAATTATGACGTTTCAGTATTTGATCAGAATATGGTGTGGCATTTACGCCATGTTTGGCGTCTCTTATCTCATCTTTGCAAGAAAACACCGAGCATAAAAATAGTGCTTGTTATGTCCAATTGTTGAGGTAAGCTTCATGTTTGTACCGTGCATCAGTGGCAATTAAAACACTTTATTATCCAACAGACGCACAATATATAATTCGTAGACACAATTAGAATTATTATAAAATAGTTAAAATTTGCTCCAACATGTTTCGGATCACAAGGGATCCATCATCAGGGAGCTCTATACAGTGCTTGGCTAAAATTACAGTAATGGTTCTATCGTGTCCGTTGATATGGATGTAGTCGGTGTTATGGCAGCAAATTTGCAAATATGCTGCCATAACACCGACTACGTCCATGTCAACAGACACGATAGAATCATTCTTGTAATTTTTAGCCAAGCACTGTATAAAGCTCTATGATGATGGATCCCTTGTGATCCGAAACATGTTGGAGCAAATTTTAACTATTTTATAATAATTCTAATTGTGTCTACGAATTATATATTTGTGCATCTGTTGGATAATAGTGTTTTAATCGTCATTGATTCACGGTGCAAACATGAAGATTAGTACTTGTTGTGTCTAAGTGTTGAGCTACGCTTGATGTCACTTGCTGTACCACAGTCCCAGTACAAGAGCCTGCTCATCTCAGACCGGACGACAGTGGACGAGGTGATACAGCTCCTTCTGAACTGCTACAACAGCAAGGAGCGCGTGGAACAGTTCTCACTGTACGAGGTTTGCCGCAGTCAGGAGTACCAGCGTAAACTGCACCCCGACGACTGCCCACTTCACGTGCAGCATTGCTGGACGAACCCGAACGAGTTCCACTTCCTCATCAGACGTAACCTGGACTTCAGGCCACGTACAAAGGTAAGGAAAGTGCAGTCGTCGGATATCTTTTTATTCTCGTTGATGAGTGTCGGAAGTGGTTTATTTAATGACGTAATGAATTGCAAGGCTTATGCAGCGGCGGTGGTAGTTGAACATGAGGACGGCGCATTGGTGGAATGATTATGATTGGGGGAAAATTGTGGTACTGGGAGAACTAACTTTCCCACCGCCACTTCGTCTGCCACAGGCCCACCTTGGACTGGCGTGGGATCGAACGCGGTCCTCTGCGATGAGGATCAGGGGCCTGCGACCTGTAGGCCCATTGTCCATCCACTGGTCGATGGATGAATTAACGTGGAGCGTTGGTGGAGTGGGAATTAACAGGGTTCAACCGAAGTACCCAGAAAAGAACTTGATGACAATGGCCTGCACCGGTTTCATGCGTTTCTCGCGTCTATCGAGCGATTGTCGGGATTTTATCTTGAAGTGGAACGCAACCGCGTTCTCTTTGACACTGCGGGGTTCACTGAGTGCGTTCGTCGTCTGATGTTACTTGAAACGTAATAATTCTTTCAGCTGATCAGCATCGTTTAATAGTACCTACAATCCGTCCTTCGATACTCGGGGATACAGATACAGGATTGTTCATCGTCACATGCTAGGTGTCGGAGATCGTAGGCAGTATATTGCCAGGATGTGGGCCACTGAATTTTGATGTGTCCGGCCAAAGGTGTAAGGTTGTCGCCGTCGACACCATGCAGGCATAAAGGGAGGAAGGAGTAGCTGTATAGCTCTGCGCTGTATTGAGGTGAGTTCAGTATCACGCCCCGGCCGCTTTGCCACCGAGGAGAGAACCCCGGTAACCACAGAGTAGGAGGCTGTGTGGGTATCAGAGCTGGTCTGGAGAAGACAGCCTCTTGCCCCTGCCAGGAATCGAACCGCGGACCGTTCAACCCGTAGCCCAGTCGCTACACCAACGATGTAGATTTAATTTGTACCTCGGGGTCTTAACGTAAATGCGAGATGTTGTTCTCACGGTGGCGCGTATGAAAACTCTGTCTCTTGGAATGTGACCCCGTGTAGTCTGCTAAAAATGTAACCGACGTTGTGGAGGAATGTGCCACACCAGTTCTATACCATGAAGATTGAGATTTTACGTTCTTATTGTGCGTAAATATCCACGAGACCTGACAGCGGTACATTTCACAAGACGGTGATATTCTTAACAGAAATTATGATTGTGGTTGGTATTGCCTTTGACGTTAGGTTTGTAGTACGTAGTAGTTTTAGCATTCAAAATTTCAGAATTCGTTTATCCAGATCCGTAGCCATTAATTTACAACTCTCAGATCAGAACGCAATATTTCCTGCAATTGCTTCTCGAGAATTCGTGATCTCCCGCGGGTTAATCTGGAGCCATGTCAGTTTCCTGTCGTCTGATAAACCATGGCAGAGTTTTATGATACAAGTAACTTTTTTTTTTCTTGTTAACGCAATAATAAGGACGCCCTTAACATTGCGTGTCATACCAGCACAACGGGGATGTTGCACCTTAACCTTTTGAAGCCTAATGTCAACTATAGTGGTCGTACCGCACCGCTAACCTCTAAAGTTACATTTTATATATTTATTCAACAAATATAGGTACTGAATATTTTAAACATGGTATATACTCTCAGTTTTTTTCTCTTCAAAATGCAGTTTGTTTCATAATTCTAACTTATTTGGTTGCTGTATTATTCACATTTTATATACAGGATGTGCTAAAATTAAAAAAATAATTCCGGCGCCAAAAGGTTAAGATTATATTTTATTTTGTTGACAATGCACTCTCCTGCAGGTCCAATGGACACCAGAGCTGCCATCTATCCCATGCTCCTCTCAACAGAGCCAACCGGCCACATCACAACAGAGCCCCCAGGCGAGTGAGACGCCAACTAAGAGTTTCAGTAATTCGTCATTGTACGCGGATTACGAGAACTATTTCTACATATGAGTGTCTCCTCATAAAAAATCTGTAAGTTTTTTTGTTTCTTTTTTGAGGTAGCCTTTATTGCTGAAATAAGATTTTAATTGTTCTTTTGATTGTTTCTTTGTTATTTCGTTTTAGTGGACGAACTTTCTGGCAAATGCATTAACTTGTGCTAGTTGGTGCTGATCTGCCAACATTCGGTTGTAAATTAATAAACCAGTGGATTAACTTGTAGTTTTGGTCCGTGCCTTTTAAGATGTAACACTCATGAAACGGCAATGTGTCATAACCCATCGATACACGGTTTTACAGGGGACAGAGAAAACTTGACTGGTCATGAGTAGGCATGTCATGTTTTGTATGAAAATGTAGGGAGAAGCAATTCTTTTGTGGAAACGACATTTTGGCAAAATTTGTGTTTGTAACCCAACTGTTTAGTGATGCAGGAATCTTAGTTTGAGGGTTCATGTGGGTTGTGACAAAATGCTGTTTCATAAGCGATAAGCTAAGTAAAGTTTCTGTGTGCACCGTGAAGGCATGTTGCAGTCCAAACTTCAGCATTACATGGGGGGGGAGTGGTCGGGTTCAGGGCCCGGTTGCATTGCCCCTGAGAATGAATCCCAGTACTCATTTATTATGAGGAGGAGGGTGGGTGGGCTCTTGAATGTTTGGAAGCTTCGGAAGAGAGATAAATCTCTTGCCCCTAACGGAAATGGAGCCATGATTCTTCGATTTCCCAGCCACTAGTCAAGTTATGTGCCATACCCATCATGCTGTCTCAGCCCCTATTTAAGAACGTGTGAATTTCACAATTTTCGTCTTCAGTGTAGTCTACATGCTCTAGATTCTGTTTTAGAGCAATGCAACTTGAGTAATTTTTAAGCATCATTGTTTTCTACCATAGCCATTGAGTGGTGAAATAGTGGTGGGACGTGATGAACTATATTGGTCAGATAAAATAATGGCCCTGTATTTCCTTACCCACTTCTTCCAGTTTGTTGAGTTCATTTCCATCTTTGACTTGGTTTGGCATTTTTGCGTGCATTGTGGTATAAAATTAAGCACAGCACTGTGTAGTGTATGGAGAATGGATTTAAAGTTGCACGTATTCTGAACCATGTTGCTGCATGGTGGTGAGTGTACAGCCCTCTAGCTCCTGCCATTTTGCTGCCTGGGATGGAGTACACTCAGCATATGTGCTTTTCCTTTGCAACAATGGTTGCATCACTATGCCTCATTTATGTGTTCGTACGTACATTGCCTGCCTTGTTCAGCTTCACTTTCAGTATTATTCTCCTGTATGAAATACTCTGTGGGCTGAATGCAGTGTTTTTATAATATGAAAGTACAGTGATGATAATCAGTGTGTTTTAAAGGGTTAAAACATTATGTGATAATTACACGTGTTACTTTCTTCACAGTTCTATGATTATGGTATGCTAATTTGTATGCTTTCTTCTGGGTAATTCCCCGGCGTCTGAATTTTATATGCCGACGTTTCGGAACACTCTGTTCCATCTTCATAGGTGGATAGATGTGAAGAATGACTAGGTTTGAGAATGTTGTTGTATTTATATGGAAAAAAGTTTGGCTTGAAATTCGAGCCAAACTTTTTTCCCATATAAATACTCCAACATTCTCGAACCTAGTCATTCTTCATACCTATCCATCTATGAAGATAGAACAGACAGAGTGTTCCGAAACGTCGGCACATAAAAAGTCAGGCACCAGGGAATCACCCAGAAGAAAGCATACCACATTCAGAACACGGCAAAAGTTTGAAATCAGGTTTGTTAAGTTGTTCCTCTGCAGATCTGTGAGTGGCTGGCTTTGTCTCTATGACCAGGTAGAAGTCACATGACAGGCAGTGTGTGTATAACGTAACACTAGGGCGCTCTCCCATAACCATTGCTGGCATTAAACACAATAAATATCAGATAGTGAGTGTGTGTCTGTATTCTTACCGTAGCTATCTAGCATGCAGAGTGCATGCACCATATTATATTATCATGCATGGCCTGTCTGGGTCATCCATATTTTCCACATTATCTCTTAAATGGCAAGAGTTTTGGAAGGAAGTGCTAAACAGAAATGTATTTTGATTTTCTCTACAACTTTTGTCAGAGACATTTCTCATTCTAAAAAGAATTCAGGGAACATGTATCATAAATGTATATAGGTCTTCATGTACTAAAATTTTCTTGGCAGATTTCCAAAAAAAAACATTCAAATATAAAATTTTTTGTATATACATCCAGTGGGAACCAAGTTGTTCCGTGTGGATGGACAGATGGACTGACAGACATGATGAAGCTAATAGTTGCTTTCTGCAATTTCGCTAACATGCCTAAAAGCCCATTTGGTTGGGTCTGTCATATTGAACTGATTCAGGGCAATTGATTGCTTCAATTTTAAGGAAGAAGCAGTTGAGGCTGGCTCTGTTTCTGTCGCCAAATGTGTAACATTTATAGAACTGTTTTATTTGTTGTATTCTATGAAGGTAATATGTGACTAGAGTTTAATTAATTTGATTGACTCAACAAATTAGTTACTCAATTATTACACAAACCACTGCACATATATAAAATTTACACATTAAAACATTAAAAACACTCCAACATGTTTCGGTCCTAAGACCATCATCAGGGAGCCATATCGTCCTTGCTAAAGTCACATTAGAAATAGTCATAGATTAATTTCGTTGTAACAGTTGGGTATTGTGGCAGCATGCTGCTGTAACAGTGTTGTAAATGCACTACAAGAGCATATATTGGTGAATTTCTTTCAGGTGTGAAATCTAGTTGTGTTGGCTGTGAAGAAGATTTGGACCTGGATGATGCATTGGAATAGATATGAGAGGAAGCAGGAGTGAAGATGGAAATGAAGCAGCAATGCAGATGGATGATGCCTGGACGCAAGTGTGAAATATACACAGACTTGTTACCAAAGTATGGATCGTGTGGATGTGTATGGCAATTTTGATAAAATTTTTGGATGAAGTTGTTGACGATGCTTTTCATTGTTTTTGTATTGTGATGGAATTTAGACATCATTTATTACATTAAAAAGCCCCTCCCAAAATTCCGAGCCAAATGTTGTTCTTTGGAAATGGTATGTAATCCTTGATTAAGTTACATAATTGCTGTATCAAATGTTCTGAATGAAAACATAAACCTTTGTCAGTAGAACTGTACATAATGCATGATTTGAATGTGAGTTGTGTGAGGTGTTACCATATTTAGTAATTCCAGTCTCTTCAAATCATCTACATAGCTCATATGGTCCCTGAGGTTAACAGATGATTCTTTAAGTTCCAGAGGAAATGTGAAATTATTAATGTGTATTCATCACAGGCTTACATTTTTTACAATTGAAAGTACAAATACGTCTTGATATGGCACAATGTTAAATGTAAATCAAGCCACATCAGTGCACTGCTTGTTTAAATTGTAGTTTCAGTGAATGAGGAAAAGCACCTAGTGAGAGGGAACCAAATGTATTAAATTCTGAGAAACTGAATAATGGAAAATTTGAAAGCTGGATTACATAAAGGCAAATGAGCAATTTAACTTGAAACAGTGTCCAAACTCCTCTTCAAATTCCAATGTTAACCAACTGCTCACCAGCCTTAATTCCTGACCTACAATCTTTGCCTCACAAGCATCTTTTAGGATTAATGCAGTATCAGTTTTTCTAATCAAGATCTCTAGATTGTGATGCTGTGTAGTTGTATGTGGGTGCTCAGAGGGACTGCATTCCTCTGAAGCATTGTTACACATCTACTAGGATATATGACATTGCATCTCAGAAGACCACAAACTTGATACTTCTCTAAGAACCTCAAAAATAAAGCATGAAAACTTGTTGTGCCTCCCTAATTTGATTTGGGTCCAGACCTGAGGGTTAGAACCAGTGATAATATGCAGTGCCCAAGTTACAAACATGTTACCATCATCAGATCTTGTAACAGTCACTGTCTAGAATTCTTTACAATGTACTGGGTTTTCAAACTATCTTACAGTTTTCGTCTCAAGTTCATGTAGTGTGGATTGGTTGTGTAGGAATAATCATTGAACCTATGACTTTGTATTAGATATGGGAACATAACCATGGTCACACCTAAGCTGACAGACAACAAACACAGCCAGTACCCGCAAAATGCAATTTGATTTTAACCAACTCCTTCAACACTGCAACCTGCAGTGTTGAAGGAGTGTTCATGTATTTTTAATTGCCTGATGGTGGCTTTTCCAAAAGCCAAAACATGTAGCAGGCAATTAAATTGATAAAAATTAGGTTGTGACTCACAGTCTGTTGCTCTCTTTCTGCAGTTCGTATAGCGTACAGGAAATTTTCGGTGAAGATTTGAAGGAAATCATTGTGTGTGTAAGTGACTGTAATGTGAGGGGTAAATAGAAAATAAACAACTGTTGCTCTGTCTGTTTTTGAGACATAGACATCCTTTTTGAATGCACGTCAACACAGTTTCACAATAACCACCTAAATTGTCATATTTGGTTTTGTTGTTAGTTTGCTGGGTCTGTAGTTTGCATGTTCTATAGTACATAATTTCCACCAGAGAGGAATTTGACCCACTGGCTGTTAAAAATACTGTTATATATGATCAAGACTGTACAGTCCACCACAGGACATCCAAGTAAACAACTCATTTACAATTTACACCTTACTTTGGTTATAATTTTTAATTACAGGTACTCCAATGGGATGGCTTTCTAGTCTACTACGTGTTTAAAATCTGTCATGCTTCTTCATTATGAAGAGGAAAAAATTACTGCAGTATGTGGCAATTTCAGAAATGCTGTAGTACACATTCTTTCTGAATAAGAAGAGTGATGCTTCTTTGTTGTTTATCTTCAAACATGTGCTTAGCATGCTTGGGTCAGTTACTGTAATTTGCAGGATGTATGTCCGCATGCATGATTTTCTACTCAGTGTTGGCTGTGTTTTTAAAAGAATTGTGGTTAAATTCTGTATTATTTTCTTGACATTCCTGAATTATCTAGTTGTTTATACAACATCACCAAGGGAGTGTACAGTTTCTGACATGAATATTTGTCATTCAATAATTCAAACTAAAAACCAACAAAACATACTTTTTATAGGTAGACACCCCTAGCTGTCTTTAATCTCCTGTTTATAGAGGTGTCTCCATATACACACTGTTTTAATGGCTTGTAATAGGTGGGTAACATAGAAAAATACACATTAATGTGCTATACCATAATTTTTCTCATATTTCCCCCCTCTCCCAAAAAGACATTTTCTTCATTCTGAAATTGCCATGGAGTGACATACAGTAAATAGGCAGCCATATAGTTAGACAGGCTTTTTTTAAAGTGAGTTGTTTTTATGCTGCTAGTAATGGGAATGTGCATCCTTAGTCTTTTGCCCTACCGTGCGTTATCTGCGTCACTGGTTACATTTTTCCCACGTCTGTCGTTACTGTCCACCAACCTGCTCACACGTTTAATATCTTCAGGCCCACAATCACTAACTACAATATGCTACTGACTCAGACCCTGTACTGCAGTGTGCTAGACCCTCCTATTATTTACAGATCATGAAGAATATGTCTTGACGTGACCAGAGTTGTGCCTCGAGTCTTCTGGTATGTGATACTGTGTCACTGGGTGCGTAGTTCCTGATGTTTCAAAAGCACTGTTGTCCTTCAAAACAGTGGGAACCCAAAGACACAACAAAGTATCTCAGAAGATCTGAATCTTCAGCAACACAGCTGTTGTAACCTCATATCTTGCAAAATTACGCTTCTGTTTGAGATGTAGATAACAAATTTCCCACCTTAATTGTCCCAATTACCAGAACTATTTCAGGAAAGCTGTTTGCCAGTGAAGCCTTTGAACATACAATGATTTTAAATACATGGTCTCTCACCAAATATGCTACAGTTGTAGACTGCAGTTTAAAATATTACATTTTATGTTCAGCAATAACCAAAGCTATTGTTCTTATTATGCTGTATGAAAACAAGAATGTGAAGGTAGTCAAAAGTTTTAGGTGCATTATTGTAACTGTGTGTTATTTTTATTGTAAATACTGTATTACTAGATGTATTTAAGTTTTCTTTGTCAAATCCAAAGAATCCTCTAATTAGAAGTATATTAGTAGGCTGCATACAACTTTGCAGTTTTCAGTACAGTGCCCTTTGCACCTGCTTGGTCTTATGAACTTAATGTGGATAGGACATATATCTGTATGCACATTTTAGAGTAGAAGTTCAGATGAATTTTTCACACATGGTGTTAAGCCCCCATGCTGTATTGGCAGGTTCATTACTGTGTACCAAAAATCAATATGTGCATGTAACAATAACTGTCTGTGAATTATTGTATTGCTTATGTATAAAAGTAAACTGTTTCATCACATTATCTCCAATGACTACTATGTCCAGCTGAATGTTATCACAATATTATGTTTAATGAATAATTCATGTAAATTAGAATATGTCAGCTATGCCCAAGTCATTGTGTAGTGTTGTTTGGATTATGAATCATGTTTATACATTAAAAGTCATGCCAATGTGTTTGACCATCAAATACAGTAGTGTTCAATGGTTATAAAAGTACTGTATGCATCTAGTATTTGTAATGAATGGAAAATTGTTGTCACATTGGGAACTTGATCTATTAGACTTGATGTACTGTTGTAATTATCATACTTTAGAACATTTTCATTTTACATAGTATAGTTTGATAATTGTTGCAAGCTAGGAAAGTGTAACAGCTGAGAAGTCAGTTTTACATTAAGGAAACTATAATTGTTTGAGATACTTTGATGATAACATCTAGTTTCAAATTTCACTGGATGTTAAAAACACACTGTACATTCGGAAAGATGGAGAAGTTCTTATGAGCATATCATGTCAAGTACAGGGAGTTTTTTTTTCTTTAATTTGGAATGCATGTTGAAGAGCAGATGACATCTTTGCTGCATAGTGACTGGTGACACCACACACACTGCAGTGCTCATTCCCTGCAGTACAGAAGAAACTCCTTGTATTTTCATTAACCCTCACTTGTCCAATGTCAATGTAAATCTGACATGTTACTTTATGGTGTTTCGTGTTGGTATTCCATTATTGGAATGCAAAATAATAATTTGGACCAAAAAGTATTGAAGTATGTTATTACTGAAACTCCCCACCCACCCCAATTTTCAGTTTTCATAGGCTTGTGTGTGCTTAATCTACTGCAATATACTAACTGCTATATAGGAACTGTGAAATTCATGCAACCTTGCAGTGTTTGTTCATGTTAATTCTGCAATGTAAAATTAACTGATGTAACATGTTACTGCTGCAGCTTTGAAACTGTACAGTAGGCGTGTGTGTGATAGTGACAGCAGGGATGATTGACCCTCTGGTTGTCTGGCTTCCTGCATATTCCTGAACCAGGAGAAGAGTTACATAATTCCACATGCTTAGATACTGATACATTACAAAATACTGCATGTAACTGAGGTATATTACTCGTGCTGGTATAAGACAGGAGTCCAAAACAGTGCCAAGCTGTTGTGTTCCTCTGTGTATTTACTTCAATTCTAATCAGTTGCAAGGCACAAGTTTTCTGGGATGTTACACTACATTGTTGGGTAAACAGTTCCTAATGTTTTGGAAGAGTAACCATGCCTTTATTGTGCAACGCCAAGCAGTCCAAGAACACAGTGTAACACCCGAGAGGACTTGAATCTTCGACAACACTACTGTGAGAATCTGAAATCTTATGTATAATCATGTTGCACAAAGATTTTAATTTACAATAAGTTTCTTGGAAATTGTTATCGGGTACAATGCTGCCAATTACCTATATTTAAATTGGCTGCATTATTTTTGTTTTTTTTTTTTTTAAATAGGACTTTTCTGCCCATACCTGCTCACTTGAAAATTTGGGTAAATATTTGTAAATGTAAGAGGTCCAATTTATAATAATTATAACTGTGGTTCTGTGGTATGTGTCGCTGTAGTGTGATAGTTACCAGTGTTCCAGAGGAACTTGTTATCACTATCTTTATGGTAGAGGAAGAAATGGCGCATGTCTACCAACCAACAGGATGTCACATCCATGAAGTCTGTAAACTTATTGTTCACTGCCATGAGAATTTCACAGAACATGCTTCTTACAATACCTCCTGTTTATGCTTTTATATATTCCTGTCATGCGAATAACTTTCGCAACTACGTACATTTCACGGTGAGGTCTTTTAGAATTGTTTAACCTGTATTTTGTTTACAGAACCATCAGGTTAGAGTTGCATTGTGTGGCTAATTGTCAGTGTATTGTGCATGTTTTTGTGTGTTTGTGTGTCATGTAGAGATTTTATGCTTTATATATATGTTTATAATACTTGATTTTATTTCACAGACTGAGTCAGAAAATCCAGAGAAGAATATCATATCTAGAACAAGCAAAGTTATGAGAAACATTTCCAATTCTTTGATATGAAGGAATTTTATAAAATTGGCAAATAATATTTTCTGTCAAGCAGTGGTGAGGTGGGATTTCTAATGTTCCCTGAGGATGCATGCAGTTTTTAAATATTATGTAAATGTGTTTGTGTGTATCGTATTTGTGGAAATGTTCCTTGCTGATTTGACATCTTGTGGTCTAAATCTCCAATGTAAGATGAAGGTTATAATTATCTGTCAGCAGCAGATTATTGAAAATAATTCTTTCATATTGATCATGCAAGTAGATTAATTTGAAAATTCCCGATGTCCTGTAAAGCAGATTGTGGAGATTTATGAATGTTCAATCAACTTAGGAGATATATGAATATTTTATCAGCTGTTTTCTTTTGAATCTCATCTACTGCTCTACTCATACATGCAGATATGCAGTTAAAACAAATTGTCAATGGTTATTTGTAGCTGACATACTCCTGCGTGCTAGCCTTATGGTTGTGGCAGTATGAGACGGTGTCATACAGGCAGATGCTTTTCTTATAAAGAACAAATAAAAATTCTGGTATTAAAATGGACTAATGTAAGATGAATTACAAAATATTTAACTTCAATTTACTGTTTTTATTTTGTGAATGAATCCTTGGACCATTTTCAGTGTGTATGGAGAACACAGCTACCGTACACTTTCACTGAATCCATTGTAAATTTTAGTAACTGATGACCTTTGCACTGAAATGGATATGCAACAAATAATGGAATCTGACTCAGTCTGTAACATGCTCTCCATGTACTAGTAAATCCCTGCATGTGTGGATTGTAGTTGATGCCAAAGATTGTATCATTTCTGTAATTAAAAACAAGTGAATTACAATTATTGTGCCCTGGATAAGTTTGACATTTCATCATAGTTCATTGTGTATACTGAAGTGTGTTTGTTGTTCCATATGTATAGCTATTCTGCAAAAGAAAAAAAAAGTTGGGCAATTCAAAATGGCCTGTTATTTTCTTCCCACCATATGGCCTTGTTACAGTAAGAATTAACTCTGTTTAGTTATAAATGGTAGTATTGAAGTGGTTCTTCTGAACTACAACCATATGGCATTAAATTGCAGAAGTACTTAAATTACAATGAAGATTGTGCTTATTATAGCAGATGCACGTTGGCCTGTTGATTCATCTTCAGTGAACACTCCATTATAGTATACACATTTCAGTCACTTAATAATTATCACTTATTTACCACTTACTTACTTACTCCATGGAGTAGAGTCCTCCTTGAAAATCTAACTAGTTTTCAGATAGTCAAGAAATTCCCTGCATTTTATGGAACCCAAAGGTCCATTACTGCATTCACAAGTGCCCGCCACCTGTCCCTATCCTCAGCCAGCTCGATCCTTAGGTCGTACCAGAGTAACAGTCCAGATCCGAGGCTTACTCATTGACCGTTTCACAACATGATACTGTTTTATGGTGAAGAGTTGTTAGCACGTTGCCCAACCCCCAAGCTGGAGGACCACCCCTTGTCGGCTGTCCGCGACAGCTTATTCAGTACATTCGCAGCTACCCTTCATATCTGAGGCTGTTCCTCCATCCGCAACCTGAGGACGCGCCATGCCGTGGTGACAGGGACCCACTTATCACGGACTTATTTTTAATGTCTGCAATACATACTTCAGATTCCATGATCACTAAGTTAAGATATATATTTTATCCAATTTAATTAACTTTAAGGACCACTTATTGTTCTAATTACACTTTGATACATATCGATCATGAAACTGCAATTTGTCATAACCCACGCAGTTCTTCAAACTGAGATTCTTGTGTCACTAGACAGTTGGGTTACAAACACACCTTCTGTCAAAATGTTGTGTCCACAAGAAAATTGCTTCTCCTAATATTTACATAAAAACACAACATGCTTAAGTGTTGGTCTGTTGATGAACAGTCCAGTTACTCCCATTTCACATAACATTGTGTATCAGTTGAATTACGACAAATTGATGTTTCGTGAGTGACATCTTAGTTTCCATTTGGACACATTTAATAACTTTCATATTTGGGACAGTTGTCAATGGATGATCCCTCACGCTCTTCCACAGTGCCATCCACATCAAATCATCATTGGCTAACAGTATGATTGCCTGAGTGCACTGCCAGCTGTTACGTTTTTACTTGTGAGTCTGTTTTACCAGTGCTGCGCTTTTTACTTGATGGATTGAGCCTGCAGCTTCATGTTGATGTTATGATGCTGTACTCACAGTTTGACATGGGTGCCTGTTCCTTCCATCTGAACTTGGATTCGCTTCATCATGCCTCATCAGGTCTACAGGCTGATGACCAAGGAATCTGGGTTTGAATTGTGGTCGGACCGAAACAGTTTTGTCTTATCCATGACACCAAGACCAGCTCTGGGGTCTGTTAGTCACATACCTAGTGGGTACTGGGGGTGCTTTGCCAGTGTGAGAAGTTGACATTTTCCTGTCCAGTAACAGTATAAGAATGCATGCATCAATTCCATTATTTTCACGGTGTGCTTAATTAGGCACCATTATGTAAGGTTTGTGATGCTTAATTCTATACATTTTAATGTATTATACAAGTCACTTTTATCTGGGGCTTGCTGGAACTTATAGGTACCTGTCTCCTGAATTCTTTGATAGATTCTGATGAAACTTCTTACAGGACACTCAATTTGAGTAGAGATTATCAAATGCCAAGTTTTTATTTCATTTATTTTAATGAATTTTATTAATTTCTATCCATGATGAAATTTCACTTGTGACTCATATAATGTATACCATTCATTGTGTAAACATGACATCTTGCTGTCTCCTGGTATGGTGGTTTGCTGGTAACGAAAGACATAAGTTACAAGAAAATTGTATCACCCTACATTATACTGTGTTTGAAGTTTCATTCTCCGTAGTAACCCCTATATTGAAGTAATATGACAAGCATATGGAAACGTACCGGAATCATGATCATTTCAGTCATTTTTGCAGTACATGCACAAATAAACCATGAGTGGGTAACTGCATGGAACCGCCACCTTCAAGTTCTGAGATGATACACCATGTTACATCAGTTGTACCTGTGATATTTGGGCTGCTGATGGCTCTTCCTTTCCTTTGAATCACGATTCAGAAAAACTGGTGATGCGGGTGGAAATGCTTGTGACAGTGAAGGATTTGGATGGGCATGTATGTCATAAAATGTTCTTTAATCGGAAACTGTCATATTCCTCTATCAGAACTGTACAAGAAAAAAGGCAGGCCTTGCAGAGTTCTCAAGAGAAATGATTTACTCTTGCAGACATATAAAAGGCTGGAAGTGACAGTCGTGGTTGTTTCAGACACCTGCTGGCATTTGTGGCAATCCATTTTTTGTCATCACCAGTGAAAGAGGTTATGTTTTTACACGTAATATTATGACTACAATGAGCTTTATATATATAAATACAACAGTAGTCCGACATCACTGGCCTACAAAATACACTCTTCAATACCATACAAACTTTGAATTTTTCCGTTCTTATTTATCATCACCATTTCCCAGCACAGGGAATTTTCTAACTCCCCCGTTTCTGCAGTTCCATTCCTCTCCGTTGTATCATCGCTGATTACATTGAAAGTGACATATATTTCTGTAGGTACTCACTGTTCGCTCATCTTGCCATCTACAGGACAGTTTCACGATTTGACTGCCTTCCCGCCGAGTGATCGGAATCGCAAGTTTCAGTTGGTCAACGACATTTTGTTAGTGCTGTGTGGTAATTGTGGAAAGAAGAATGTTATGTTCAAACTGTGATGTATATTACTTTTAAAACTAGTTACAGTTAGTTTTTACATTAGCATCCATCGTTCTGTAGTGAAAGACATTTGCAAGATAAGTTTAGGTTTAAGTTCTACGAAAAATTTTCACCTACCAAACCATCGTCTCTTCTGCCATTTGCACACACACGTATTTCTAGAGGTAAGTCGCTCTACTTGTGTTGACCATTTTGTGAATCCATCTATTTCACTGTAGCGTTCACGTTATCCCCAAATGTTTAAACTCGAAAAATTCCAGTACCTGTTAGGAAATGCACATAATGAAGTCATAACTAGTTGCTTGTGCGGCAAGTCACAGAGCAGAATGAAGCACTGTTAACCGAAAAGGTACGTGGTGGGAGAAACGGATCTACAAGAACAGGATGTAGAGACGCAAAATGCACTGTTTCAGAACCATTTGTTCAACATCAATACATGCCATCCATAAAATCCTCCGTGGGTTTGAATGAACACTGCAGGCGAACAAACGCATCTGTAGACTTGCGATATATAATTTGAAATAAACCTGTAATTTTATGTCGTCGTCGTGTAGGTGCATGCCAGACGGGCATAGTTTGTGCTTTGGCCTAAAGACGTCATTCCTGTGCGGACATGACTCGGTTTGGGAAAACGTGACAACGAAGGGTGAAGCACATGTTGGCCGGCTTTTTGACCGGAAATATGAGTGTAACAAAGGGGAACTGCCATACACATTACAGGAAAATACCAACAGCTGATTTAGACGATAAGGAATTGGCAGCTTAATTTGATTCCGGACGGCGACGTCCACGATTGGCGTAGAAGTGGACGTTCACACGTCGCGGATGGTTAATGACCCTATCAAGGTTTCCGCCCGAGCTGCTACAAAACCAGTCCCGAGTTACATCTCGTCCGCTGGCAACTGTCACCACCCGCATTCATCCGATGACTCTTTCTACTTCTGTTACTGCTGTTCATTCCGTTGTCTTCCGTTATTTATATTTTAGTCCTCCCTTAAGTTATTCCGAATGAGCAGCTTAAAGCGTAACCGTCTTATAGAATATAAACCTGCTCGCAGTGGTACATTGAAGAGTTTGCGTTATGCAGGATTTGGTTTATCGCGGAGCTGCTCACTGTAGAGCGAACGACGTAATTGTTGCAAGCGACCGATGACGACGCTCATTCTGAAGTGCTGAGCCCTCAGTCCCATCTTAAAAAAACTGTTGATTCCCCTTTACATTATTCTTTTAGTTGTCTGCAGGTTCAGAACACTCATTGGACTTGAGTGTTCAAGTCATTGCTAATTTAACGCCCAGTCTGTCCATCTTCACGTTTTTGAATGGAGAAAAAGGTGCTTTATCTTATGGTGTTCTATTCCCCACGGGTGTTTACACAGATGATTTTGCACATATCCCGACGAGAAAATTGGGTAACCTTGGGTGGCTCTCCCGACGGTGTTACTCAACTTCTTTTCAGTTTTATTCCCCCTGTTTGTGTACTCGACGGTCCATTACCCTGCTCACAAGAGCTCGCTACTAATTACTGTTATGATGAAGGTGATTTTAGTCGAATCTAATTTTTACTTTAACATCCGGTTAATATTATCCTTCCATCGGTTACAAGGTCTTCTAAGCTGTTTGCTTGAGGGCTCCGTACCATATTCCAGTATGCATTTTTATTCTCTTCCATGTCTGCCACACGCATCCAGTTTTGTTTATAACCGGGTTTTCCATATCCGTATCTGATCCGCTATTCTCGCTTGTACGGCCTTTTTCGGAAATTTCTGCGCCTCATCCGACCCACACTTACTCGTATTTCGGTGGCGCGATGTTCGCTATTGTTTGTAGTTTATAGTCGTAATTTTGTTTTCTTTCGCGGAGGTCAATCACAGTTTTATCAGAAATGAGTTTTTTTTTCTGGTGTGAATAGTGGAGAAGTGTATTTTCGAAAATGAAACTTTCATTTACACTACTGTGGATCGCCATGAATATTCCGCGTTCTGCGATGCCTCATTCACTTGCAAAAGTATCAAAACTTATAAGTTCAATGGTACCAAAATCCCGTGCTCCAAGACGCCGTGGCGACTTAATTTTGTACCGTGGCATCTAATTTTTTGTGTCCTCAGTATGGAACTTACTTCGTGTTACCCTTTTGCCGCCTAGAATCTTGAGGCGGTTTCTAGAGTTGTGGAAAATTCTGGACTTCTGGATCAGCGCCCAAGATAGGTCATACCTGGGTGTTTGAGGCTTAGTACCAGCAGGCAGAATACAGGATAGACGTTTTCAAAAGACCTGGCATATGACTCTATAGATAAAAACTGTCGGGAAATTTCAGCTGCATTTGAAATAAAAAAAATACCAGAGTTTTTATATGAACGCCCACATGCGGTTTTGCACGTGTCTCACGCCTAACCAGCCTGTAACTCTTTGAAGATTAGCTAAATTAAATTAAATATTATTTGGAATGACACATGTCTCGAACACAAGTTGTAAAGGGAAATGACACAAACATTTTGTCTCCAACAGGGCACACACAAGTTGTAGAGGGAAAAAAAACACACAGTGTATCTGCAGTAGGGCCACACAGGTTACAGAGAGAAATGAAACACACATTTTGTCAGCAATGGGGCACGAACAAGTTGTAGAGGGAAACAAAACACACATTTTGTCTCCAATAGGGCACAAACAAGTTGTAGAGGGAAACAAAACACAAATTTTGTTTCCAATAGGGCACAAACAAGTTGTAAAGAGAAACAAAACACACATTTTGTCTCCAATAGGGCACAAACAAGTTGTAAAGAGAAAACAAAACACACATTTTGTCTCCAATAGGGCACAAACAAGTTGTAGGGGGAAATGAAACACACATTTTGTCTACAATAGGGCA